>Ga0233422_10000029_pt1 | contig 82735 bp, 74 predicted proteins | sample Watercolumn_Mata_2_FD_182724 | JGI IMG/M metagenome (GOLD analysis project Ga0233422, IMG submission 182724) | Freshwater microbial communities from Lake Matano, South Sulawesi, Indonesia - Watercolumn_Matano_2014_110_MG | ecosystem: Environmental > Aquatic > Freshwater > Lake | place...
TAAACCCGAGCGCGAGCTGAACCTGTTCGGTATCTTTATACTCCACTGCGATTTTCGGCGCGCCGGGCTTAAAATCAACTTTTTTAATTTCCGGGATTTTTTGCGCCGATTTTGGAAGCGAACCAAAATATTTTTCTGCGGTCTTTATCACGCCATCGTCAATTTTTCCGGCAATGCCGATAACCATATTTTGCGGCAGATAAAAAGCGTCGCGATATGCCAACATTTTAGCGCGATCAATTTTTCCCATACTATCCGCGTCGCCGGCAATTGACCAGCCAAGCGGGCAGTCGCTAAAAAGCGTTTGCTCGAACATATCTTCAATATGCATCATCGGGTTGTCCTTATACATATGGATTTCTTCCAAAATTACTTTGCGCTCGCGATCAAGTTCTTTGGCGTCAAACTTAGAATTAAAAAGCATGTCAAAAAGCATGTCCAAAGCTACATCCTTATGCTCGGAATTGATTTTAATATAGTAGCCGGTATGGTCTTTGGCGGTAAAAGCGTTGTATTCGGCACCGAGCGCATCCAGCTCGCGAGTAATGATTTGCGTATTCGGCCGCTTGCCAGTGCCCTTGAACATCATGTGTTCAATAAAATGCGAAACGCCGTTGATGTTTTTTGTTTCATACCGCGAACCGACTTTAAACAACACCAAAACCGTCACCGCCTCGGTTCCAGCCATCGGCTCCAGCACCACCCTCGCGCCATTTTTTAAGATGATTTTTTGCGGCATAATTTATTTAGCTTTCTTGAGCCTATCTTTTAGTTCCTTAATGATCTTCATCGACATATTCCTACCCTCGCCCGTCGGATAATTACAATCCTCTTGACCCCAAATCCACTTATACGCCTTTAACAATAATTCCGGTGCTTCGCCGCACGGATTTTTTATTTCAATATCTTTCAAAATATCATCGGGATCCTCTCCATTATAAACTTTTTCCAAGGCATCAATAATTTTTATTGTGTCCTCGTTGCTACATTTTGCTTTTTCTTCTAAATCTTCAAAAATATTCTTATGCGAAATCAACCACAGACTCCTTTCTTTTTCATTATAAATCCATACCATGAAATCCTCTCTCTTTATTGTCCCAAAAACAAATTTTCCGCCCGGCTTTGTTATAACAATCTTTCTACCATCTGATAATTGTTCAACTTCATAACCCTTGTAGCTTATTTTTTCCAACAACTCTCTAAAGTCCTCTCTTGGATGATTCTTTATTTTTAATGGCATCAAATCTATTGAATGTTTATAGATATTCTTCTTTGATTTTTTCTCTTTCATAATAGTTGTGCATTTAATTTTTTCTCTATCTCCTCCCATCTTTTAATAGACAGATCAAGATATTTTTTTTCCATATCTATGCCAATAAACTTTCGTCCGTACATATACGCCGCCAATCCAGTTGTCGAACTACCAGTGAACGGATCTAATACTAAATCACCATCATTAGTGCTTGCTAAAATTATCCTCCGCAGAAGATCCAACGGTTTTTGCGTCGGATGCTTGCCAAATTTTTTTTCTCCAGGCCCCGGAGTGCCAATCGCCCAAACCGAACGCATTTGGTTATTGGGTTTTTTAAGAAAGTCTCCCAACCATTGACTGTCTTTTATGAGTTTATAATTAAAAGTATGTTTTGCTTCTTTTTCTTTGCGCGCCCAAATCAGCGTCTCATGGCTAGCAGTAAAAAATCGACAACTTAAATTAGGTGCAGCATTTGGTTTAAACCACGAAATATCATTTAAAATATGAAATCCTGCGATTTGTAAAGCAAAACCGCATTGATAAATTGAATGATAAGTCCCACTTATCCAAATCGTTCCCTCGTGTTTTAAAATTCTTTTACACGCTTTTATCCAATCAAGGTGAAACTCAAAATTTTTCTTTAATCCATTGCTTAAATCCCAATCTCCTTTTTTGACACTAACCATCTTCCCATTTTGGCAAGTAAAGCTTCCGCTAGACAAAAAGTACGGCGGATCGGCAAAAATCATATCAACTGAATTTTCCGATAACTGCGCTAACACATCAAGACAATTTGCTTGATAGAGTTTAAAACCTGGTTTTTCAAAATATAACTTAGACATTAAAATAATTTATTCTTTAGATAATCTTTAAGCTCCGCAATCGCCACGCGTTCCTGTGCCATAGTGTCCCTATCTCTGACAGTTACTTTTTTGTCTTCCAGCGAATCAAAATCTACGGTCACGCAGAATGGGGTGCCGATTTCGTCTTGACGGCGATAGCGTTTGCCGATGGATTGCGTTTCGTCGTATTCGCAAACAAAATCTTTCAGCAAATCTTCATAAATCGGCCGCGCGACTTTTTGTAATTCTTCTTTTTTGGACAGCGGCAGAATCGCGACCTTAACCGGCGCAAGCCATTTGGGGAACCTCAACACTACTCGTGTCTCGGTTTCCGGCTCTCCGCTATCAGCCATCTGCCCTCTGCTTTTGGCTATCTGCCTTTGGCTATCCGCTGACGGCTGACTGCTGACGGCTGACTGCTGACCTTTGGCCGTTGGCGCTTCTTCCTCTGTATAAGCCTCGCAAAGCACAGCCAGAACAGAACGGTCAACGCCAAAAGTCGGCTCAATAACGTGCGGGATGAATTTTTCGCCGGTTTCGGGGTCGGTGTATTTTAAATCCTGGCCGCTCGCCTTCTCGTGATTGGACAGATCAAAATCAGTCCGATATGCAATGCCGTAAAGTTCCTTCCGACCGAATGGAAAATCATATTCAATATCCACCGTGCGCTTGGAATAGTGCGCCAACTCGTCCTTCGGCACTTCAAGATTATGAAGATGGTTTTTACTGAGTCCCAGCGAATCCATCCATTTATACATTTCTTCCAGCCAATTTTCAAAAGTGCCTTGCCAATCTTTCTCGCGGATAAAATATTCAATTTCCATCTGTTCAAATTCGCGAGTGCGGAAAATAAAATTGCCGGGCGTAATTTCGTTGCGGAAGGCCTTGCCAATTTGCGCGATGCCAAACGGCAGACGCTTGCGGGTGGTTTCCAGCACCTGCTTGAAATCAACAAACATTGCCTGCGCGGTTTCCGGACGAAAATACGCCACATTCGCCGCCGCCTCGGCCGGACCAATAAAAGTTTTGAACATCAAATTAAATTGGCGCGCTTCAGTAAGTTCACCACCGCAAGCCGGGCACTTTCTCGGATTTTCAAGCTGATCGGCGCGGAAACGTTGATGGCATTTTTTGCATTCCACAAGCGGGTCAGAAAAATTTTTAAGATGCCCCGAGGCCTCCCAAACTTTGGGACTCATTATAAGCGCGGCGTCAATGCCAACCATATCGGCGCGTTGACGCACAAAACGTTTCCACCAACCCTGTTTGATGTTGTTTTTAAGCTCCACGCCAAGCGGCCCGTAATCCCACGAGTTCGCCATCCCACCATAAATCTCCGAGCCGGGAAAAATAAACCCCCTTCTCTTGCACAAAGAGACAATTTTATCCATTGAATCCGCGTTTGTTTCTTTCATATTCTTTTCTGGATTCCCCCGATGGCCATCGGGGGAATGACATTAGGTATTGATTATATCGTCATTATCTCTTTTTCCTTTTCCTCCTTAATCGCCAAAATTTTATTGTTAAATCCCCCGACCATTTTTTCCAACTCGTCCTGCAGCGAATATCTTTCGTCCTCGCTTACCTCTCTTTCTTTTTCCATTTCAATAATCATTTCCTTGACTTCTTCGCGAAGCTTGCGAATGGCAATGCGCGCGGCCTCGGTTTTTTGCCCCAACAATTTTATAAACTCGCGACGCGATTCCTCCGTCATCTGCGGCAAAACAAGACGGAGATACGCGCCCTCATTCGCCGGGTTTAGGCCGGTACCGGCATTGCGGATCGCTTTTTCCACTTCTTTGATAAGATTTTTATCCCACGGTTCAACCAAAATCACCCGCGCCTCGGGGATGGAAATGCTGGCAACGCCCTTCAAAGGCATCATGCCGCCATATACTTCCACGGAAATATTTTCAACCAAAGCCGCGTTAGCGCGTCCGGTGCGAAGCCCGCCGATGTCGGTTTTATAAAAATCCACGGCCTTTTGAAATTCCGATTTGTAATCGTTGATAATGCTCATAATCGACGGCGGAATCCAGCTTTTAAAATTGGAAACGACCAATTTTGCATTCTGAATTCCGCATTCTGAATTTTAAAATCCAAGTCCTGATTTTTGTTCCTGGGCGCGCATGGCGGCCATATAAATTGTCGCGGGATTTTGCTCGTCTACAAGCAATGAAGCGGCCGCGCGGCTTCCGGGTAATTTTTTCGTGATCCATTTGTTTCCTCCGTCGGTTGATTTATAAAAAGTCGAAGCCGTTGAATAATAAATAATCTTGCCGTTTTTCGGATCGATTGCCAAGGAATAAATATTGGTCGTGCCTGGAGGCGTAAGAAGATTTATTTTCTGCCAAGTTTTTCCGCCGTCAGTCGTTTTGAGCAAGCCGTAGCGGCTGACGTGAATATAAGCCCCTTGCTCCGACCGGCTCGAAACCAAGTCAACAAATTTCAGATTCTCCGGAAATTGACTCATGCCCTTGTTTATGTCCTGCCAATCGCCGCCCTCGCTTTTCCAAACGCCGCGGCTTGTGGTGCAGACGTAAACTGTTCCGCTACTCCAGGGATCAAAAATGATTCGCGCGATGCGCGAGCTAAAAACATTCACCGGCGCCCACGAAGCGCCGCTGTCAACGCTCTTGATGAGATCGCCTCCCGAAGTGCCGAGATAAATCATATTGCCGTTTGAGGGATTCTGTGCAAGCGCGGTCACGAGCTGCTGGGGCCGGCTGTCCAGATAAACCGCCTGCCAGGTGCGGCCGCAGTCAATGCTTTTGGCGACGCGGTTTCCATAGCCGGCAAAAAAAACGCATTTATTGCGGTTGTCAACCAAAAACGCGTTGATTGCTGTTGCGCCCAATGCCTCCAGCCGATGCCAGCTTTCGCCGCCGTCATACGTATAATACGCTCCGCCTTCGGCCGCAAGCGCGTAAATCGCCTCGCTGTCCGAAGGATCTTGAACAAGAAGTTTGATATTTAAATTCGCAATCGTCTTTCCACCGCCGACCGAGGCCAAACTCGCTTTTTGCACCCAATTTGCCGCGCGGTCCACGGACCTAAAAACTCCGCCGTCGATATTTGAAGTTCCGACGTTAAAATTAACGCATCCTACGCCCAAAAAAACCAGCGCGCTAAAAAAAAGAAAAACGATTATTATTTTTGTTTTCATACGTCACTTGTCATTCCCGCGCAGGCGGGAATCCACAACCATCCTTCGTCTCCCTTTGCCAAAGGGAAAAGATGAGTAAGGTCTGGATCCCCGATTGGATCGAGGATGACATCGCGAAACATTTTTTAAATTTTTAAAAAAATATTTTTAAAAGCCAACTCATAATTTACATTCGCCAAAATCATCTGCCGCGCCTCCTCAAATCCTTTCGTGAGTGAAAGAATTTTTCCGCCCGAACTCTGGCTTGCCGCTCCAAGCGCGCTTTCTAAAAACCGATGAACAATTTCCTCGCGATTTCCTAACGAATAATTCATCATATCGCGCGCAACACCTTCCCAGATATCAAGAACCTCGAGCGCCTCGGTTATCGACTCCTCTTTGCTAAACTCGCCGACATATTCCTCAATCATCTGAAGTTGCGCCGCCAAATTATTCTTAAGGATTTTTGGCAGCCAGCCCGAGCGTTCTTTGTATTTTTCTAAATCCTCCCCCTCTTCAAAAAATTTGATCGCCCGCCCGGGCCGCCCAAGCGCGAGATGCGCGATTTCCTCCGCCTCGGCGCGCGCCATCCCCCGATCCAAGAGCCCCGTAAAAATTTCTCTTTCCGGAACCAAACCGAAATTTACGACCTGAAGCCGCGAAGCGACAGTGGCAGGCACGGCATTGCGCGAAGTTGAAACCAAAATAACAATAACCTTGAAGCGCGGCTCTTCCAAAGTTTTAAGAAGCGCGTTGGCCGCGGCCGCGCTCAATGTTTCCGCGTCATTTATTATCGCGATCTTCCATGAATCAAGGAAGGAGCTCAAATTTAGGCGGCGGATTAAACCGCGCACCCCGTCAATGCTGATATTCTTTTCCAGTTTTTTAGTTTTGTCATCCGCCTCGCGCTCAAGAATGATAATATCGGGATAATTCTCCAAAGCTCCGTCAGAAACTCCCAGAAGTTCGCCGGCAAACCGCTTCGCAACCGTAAATTTGCCGATACCCGCCGGCCCGCAAAATAAAAATCCCTGCGCCAGCCGTCCCGCGGCCTTCGCGCCGCGCAGAAATTCTAAAATTTTTCCGTGTCCAATCATGCGCATACATAGCTAAATTATATCATCTCTTGCCCCGATTGACAAATAACCAAAGAACGTGTAAGGTGGCGGAAGCGCCCTTGACACCCGAGCGCGGAGGCCGTGATGAAACTAGATCAAAAAAAGCTCATTATCACCTATGTTTTTGGCATTATCATCACTTTCGTTATTTGTTTTTTGGCTGTAGTGGCGGCACGGCACTATCTTGAAAAAAGAAAAGCGGCCACCGCGCCGATTCAGGCCTGGACAGAGCAGGCGCAATTTAAAAACAATGGGATGCGCATTTTCGGCGCGCGAATTCACCTTTCCACAAACCAAATGACGCTCCTCGGCGGCGCCATCCTTAGAGCGCAAAATGCCGACCGCGCCAAGCGGCTTGCCGCGACAGCAATGATTGCGGCTTACGGCTTACCCGGATATACCGGCAGAAAAGAAGTTCGGCTGGACGCCGAAGGCGACATCGCGCTCACCCTGCCATGGGAAGCGGTGATTCCTTCCAAGACTGAAGTCGCGTTTGAGATCGTTCTCGCGATTCAATGCGCGCCCGAACTTGAAGCCTCGGGCGAAAAACTTAAATTTGATCTTTTTGTAATGTTGCGGAACCGAAATGACGAGTCGCTTTCAACCGAACCGACGAAAATCCAAAAAATAATAACCGTTACCTGCGGCAGTCGTCCGGTAATCTAAACCCCCCAGCCACGCTGAGGGATTTTTTAATTTAAACCGAGCCCGAACCGACTAAAATCTCGCGTCCGACCACGGCGAAAAATCTATTTTATCGCTCACCTTATCCCCCGCGCCAGCGGGATTTGACGCGTGTTTCGGACCCGTGGCCGCGCCCCACCAATTACCGCTCGCATCCAGCGAAACCGTACCCTGATTTTGCGCGCCGTAAGACGTGTTGCCGGAAAAGTTGTTATACCGCAAGACAGCCGAATCTGCCCGCAAACCGTTACCATAAAAACCGATATTGTTATTTTCAAAAGAATTTCCGGAAGCGTCAAAAATCATCCCTTCTAATACTCTGAGCCCGGAAGTATTGGCGCGAAAGATTGAATTCTTGACAATAAGCGGCGTTAAACTCGCGGCCCCCGTCGCATTTCTCCCGACGATTCCGGCGTGATTATTCTCAAAAAAACTATTGCTCACAGACAACGGCCGAAGACCTAAAGAATAAATCGCCCCGCCGCTATTGCCGGTGCCAGTGCTATCGCCGCCAAAATAGAAATCAGCATAGTCTATAACAGCCGGCGCCGTGGTGGCGCTCGTAAAATCAAGAAAAGCCCAGTCGCCCTTGGCCGGCGTATGCGCCGCGCCGTCGGTATCGCCGCCAAAACGGTCGTCATAAAGCGAAGTGAAAATAATCGGATTTTCGGCCGTACCGCGCGCCTCGAGCCCGCCGGAAAACAACAGCCGCGAAGTTAATTGGCCCGTTTGACCGTAAAAATATGGTTTGAATTTGACAATCACGCCCGGCAGAATAGTAAGCTTCGCTTTCACCCAGACGCTGCCATCAACAATATGCGGGTTATTATCCGGCGTGAGAGTCGTGGCGCTGCTTACCGGATTCGGGAGAAATGTCCCGCGCGCCGCCAAAGTGCCGCCGGTTTTTAAGGTGCGAACGACATATAAATTGGAAAGATCTGACCAGCAATAGCCATTCCAGGTTTTGACAGCAAAACAATAATAGGTATTTGGAGATAAGCCGGAGACCACAAGAGATTCGGCGGCGCCGACAGAATCGGCCGGAACTGGATTGGGGACAACACGGCTTGCTTCGTTCCACAAGATATTCAGGATACAGCCGGTCGGAAGCGGTTGAGGCGCGTAGCGGATGTCGTAAATGGCGTCCTCGCCGAGTTTGGCGTCAGCCGGCGTACTCCAAAGTAGCTTGACCGATGAGGCCGTGGTTTCTACAAGCGCGGCGCGAAGGTCGGCAATTGACGCAGGCCTATCATCATTTGCGCGCGGCTCGGGCAGGCTCTCGCTATTTTGCGGTTCAGGATTTGCGCGCAGGATAAAATCAGCGGCGTTCCCGTCCGTGTTCTCGCCGTTGCCCGCTAGCTCCTCGTTCCCACCCAAAGACATGCTTTCCGCGGTGGACGCGGCCGAGGCTTTTCGTTCCAGAGAATTTCCGGATGATACTCCTGCGGCTGGCGCGCCTTCAAACTCGGAAGCCGCGCCAAAACCGAGTTTGTCAATGATCACGCCTTCACCATTATATAAAATTACGGTGTTATTCGACGCGAGTGAACTTTGCGTGGAATAAACCGCGTCCGGCGAAACATTGCCGGTGTATCCCGCGGGATGCGTCACTAAATAAAATCCGTGCGCTGGAATCGTAGCTGACGGGAAAGATGTCAAGAGATTTTCGCGCGTCTGACCGGAAACGGAAAGCTTTTGTAATTTCCAGCCGGTAAGACTCACGGCTTCATCGGCAGGATTATAAAGTTCTACAAATTCATCCGTCGCGTTTGCGCCGCCGATTTTTACTTCAGAAATAACGACATGCGGCAAGCGAACAGCGATATCGGCAGATTCGCTCCATTCGCTCACATTGCCAGCCGCGTCCGTCGCACGGACGCGAAAACGGTAAGTATGACCGTTATCACCGGCAAAGACAGCCGAAGCGCTAGTTGTCGCTATAAACCAAGATTCGTATGTCGAGGTGGACATGTCCCGCCAGTCAATATCAAAATATTTAACCGCCTGTTCGTCCGAGTTTTCGGCTGAAATTTTATCCATCCCGCTCCATGATACCAAAAATTCCCGATGCTTTTGCACGCTGTCTATCGCGGCAAAATTAACCGCCGGCGGTGCCGCGTCCATGATGATGTTGAGCATCACTGCCGCGCTTGCGTTACCAGCTGCATCCTTGGCTTTGACAGCGAGAGTGTGCGAGCCGGCGTCAAGAGCGAAACTCTTATACCACTTAGTGGCAGAATCGAAATTAGCAAATGAGTCTACACCATCAAGCGATAAAAGAATTGCCACTACATCTTCCGATTTTGTACCTATAAGATCGAGGTGTGTTTGATTGGTTATAAAAGACGCTTCCGTGGTCGGCGATAAAATGATTGGCGCGACCGGAGCGGTGGTATCAACCGTAACGTCAAGGGTTATCAGCCCGCTAGCATTGCCGACCGCATCTTTGGCTTGGACGCTGATCGTATGCTCTCCCTCGGTGAAATCGATTTCATTGGTCCACGTGGTGCTGGAGACAAAATCAGTAATTAATTGCGTGACGCCATCAAGAGAAAAAATTATTGCGATTGTATCATCAGATTTTTCTCCGGAGAAAATTAAATGCGTCTTGTTTGTAAGATACGAAGCTTCACCGGTCGGCAAAATAACGGTTGGCGCGAGCGGCGGAGTAGTGTCCGGCGGCGGCTCCTCATCTTTTGCCGGACCCATATGCGTTAATGGAGGAATATAAACTGGCGGCGGTTCAGTATCATCTTCAGTATTATCTAAAGATTGATCAGCAAGAACCAAAGATCCGGAAGCCTCAATTATTGAGGTTGGCGTGGAAGTTGCTTCTGTTACTTTAATTTGAGGCACGGCAATTAGCGGAGTGGAAGAAGCTGTTGGTGCCGCGTCTTCATCGTTTTCAAAATTTTTGTTTTTCTGTATAGGAAGATTCTTTGGGGGCGCTGCTGGTTTTGGCGGAATAACGGATTTGGCTTCATTTTCCACTGCAAGAGGAAGAGTTAGCGGAACCACCGGCGTAACAGGTGGCGAGGTTTCTTCGGCTTTACTTCCGGTATAAAGATTCTTAAGAAAAGCGATAGTGCTCGTAAATGTCCGCTCCACACGCGCCATTTCGCCAAAAATAGAAATGAGTGGCAAACGACCCTGTTTGATATTTGAAAGCATCGCAAGTGCGCTCACGGTTTTATATTTCTCCGGATTTTTTTTAGCTTCCTCGACTTCTTTGAAAAAAAGATTGATCACTCCCGCACCTGCCCCGACCGCCTTCGGTGCAAGGCGGGACCAGTAGGCGGTGAGGATACGTTCATCATTAACCGAATACTCCACATCATCAATGCCTGGCTGCTTTTTAAAATACAATGGATACTTATCTACACTATTATCTAAAATCATAAATAGTTTTCCACCTACTTGATTTTCAGATAATTTTCCACCGATTGGATATTTAAAAATACTATTCTCACTAACGAAATTTTTATTACTGTAATCTGCCAAAATATCAAAATAATCGTCAAGATCATTTAAATTTGTCATCTCAATCTTGTCCGGTGAAACCTGATAATTTTGAGCAGCAGTTTCATACGGGCTTGCCGGATCGCCGGCAATACCCAAATGCGTATCGTTTCGCGTATGCTCGGGCACGGTCATATCCTGAAGCAGATGTAGAACGTGGCCCAAAGCGATAAACGCGTTCTTTCTGTTTCCCTTAACATACTCGCTCACTGCTTTCTGCCAAGTTTGGTCACCGCCATATAAGGCAAACAACATTTGTGCTGACGAGTCTTGCGCCCAGGTTTTGGCGCTCTCGGCCTTCTCATAACTTAAACCAAGAGCCGAAAGGCCGCGGATTGTTTCCGCGTTCATCGCAGTTACTCCTTCGCCGTTCCAACCTTCGCCGGTGACAGGATCATAGTAATGATTCAACCATCTGGGCGGCAAATCTTCATCAGCCGCTCCCTGCGCCAGCCAACCTATCGCTTCGTTTGAAAGCGACTCCAATTCATTGCTCCTCCCCTTGGTACTTCCGTTCCGAGCTGGCGAGGAACGGAAAGGCGAGGAGGGGTCTGATACCGTTTTATTAAACAATACCGCCGCCTGACGGGTAAGATGCGGATGCGTTGTCTTTGATGCGTAAGCAAAAACTGTGCTGGGGAACAACAAGAAAAAAATGCCAAACAAAAAAGGAGCAATAAATTTGCTCCTCCTTAAAAATTTAACATGGGGAGAAATCATGCCGAATAAATTTTCCAAACCTTGGATGATATATTAAGAGAAAATTGTATATTTATATTGTCGCTGGCAATAAAATAAGATTGACTAAATTGACTACTGCCCGCCGCATCCAATCTCCATTTTTTATTCAGACTGTCGACTCTTTTTATATAATCATCGATCTGATTCCGTTGCCGCAGAAGCTCGAGATTATTTAAAACCGCATTTTGTTTATCAACCACGAAATACTTACTCGCCAGTTCCAAATCGCCTTTTTTCAAAGCGGCAACGTACATCTCAAAAGTTTCTTCCGGCGTTTTGCCGCCGTAGACATCGTTCTTATACAAAAGCTCGCGCTCTTTTTCCAACCGCTCCACCGATTTCGCCAGCTTGCGGGCCGGATAAGATTTGTAATAATCAAAACCCTTGACGCCGGCATAAAGTCCCAAATCAAAAAGCACCAGCGCCGCGAAAGCAAATAAAATAATTTTGATGATTTTGAGTAAAATTTTCATTTATACTTCGTCATCCTGAACGAAGTGAAGGATCTCGCTAATAACCGAGAGATTCTTCGCCTGCGACTCAGAATGACGTTCTACCGCCTATAACTCCCCCCAATAATACCAATCAAGCCCGGTGCCGATGATGACGCCAAGCAAAAAAATCCCAATCAAAATTAATAAAATTTTCGTCCCCTTTTTCATAGCAAAAGTATACTATATCTTAACACATGCGTTCAACAATCAGTCAAGCGCCCCCGCTCTTTCGCGCGCGGCGAGCAATGCGCACCAAATCCCAAGCCGCCAGAAGCGCTGCCGCCACGCTCCCAAAAAGTGTCCATAATAATTTAGTCTTGAAAACAAAATAAAGCACGCCGGCTACAAAAAATCCGGCGCAAATTAATGTAGAAAACAAAATCACATATGAGAGTATGCGAAACATCGGCTCTTCTTTCCTTCTATGCAGATATTTAAATGCCGCTCCCGCGATGCGATATAAAATTAAAGCGAGAACAACTAAGGTTATGGCCGCAATCATATTTTTTAAAACGCGCTTGTATTTAAAGAATAGCGCTTAAAGTTTTTTTAGCAGTTTTTTCCCAACTGAAATCTTTTGCGCGAGCAAGTCCTTTTTCAATCAATAAGCTGCGGTAATTATCATCCAGAATCAACTTTTTGAGTCCGCCTTTAATCTCCTCGACTGACTCCGGATTAATTAATACCGCCGCATCTCCCGCAACCTCGGGTAAGGAGGACGTGTTTGAGGTTAAAACCGGAACGCCGGAGGCAAAGCTCTCCAAAACCGGAATGCCAAAGCCTTCATAAAGCGATGGCAGGGCGCATAGAGAAGCGTTAGCGAGAATAACTGGCATATCCGCGACCGGAACATAGCCCGTAAAAATTATATCCTTTGAATCGCCGGCAGCCTCTTTAATTTCCTCGAAGCCGTAACCGGGCATGCCTAGAATCATCAGCTTATGCGGAATGCTAACTTCAGACTTTAAAAGACGGAAAGCTTCTATCAGCCTTTTAACATTCTTTTTCTTTTCTACCCTCCCAACGAATACAACGTACGGCTCGCGTCCAGTTTTGTCAGCCGGATGAGGATTATATCTTCCAGCATCAAAGCCGAGCGGGGTAATAATAATTTTTTCGGGGTCGGCACGGTAGCGTTTTACGATCTCTTCTTTGGTAAATTCCGAGGGCGTAAAAATTTTCTCCGCGGCATAGAGCGCGAGGCGCGCGCTAAAACGATGATAAAGACGTGCTAAAAAACTATAAGATTCAGGAAAAACTTCAAAACCAATATCATGAATGGTGGTAAAAGTGTGTTTTGGGTGGATAAATGGAATAGCGTGCGAAGGAACAAAAAGAATGTCTGGTTTGTTTTTTATCATTTCGAGCGTTAATCCAAGCTGAGTCCAAAGCCATGGCCCACATCCGAAGTTTATGCCCTTAATAATTTTACTCTCCCAATTTGGCGGCAAAACCGCGAGCTCACCCATAAGAGGTTCAGCAGAATACAACATTACCCGATACTCGGACGGAATAAGTTTTTTAAATTCCTGTATGAGATTAAAGGCGTACCACTCTACGCCGGTTTTTTCGGCGCGATTGGCACGTGAGGCGTCGATGCCAATTATAATTTTATATTCCATATAGCTATCTTATCAGAAAATAGAAAATAGAATTTTAAAATGACTCTGTAGATATTTTACAATCCCCGCTTCCGGGGATCGTGTTCTATTTTCTATTTTCTACTTTCTATTTGGTGGCGAGGATGCTTCGCTTATATGAGTCTAAATTTTCAAGCGCGATGCCTGTGCCTTTGACAACGCAAAGCACCGGATCGTCGGCCACATAGGTCGGCACGCCGGTGGCTTCAGCGATGAGGCGGTCCAAATTGCGAAGTTGGCTGGTGCCGCCGGAGAGCATCATTCCGCGGTCCATTACGTCCGCGCAAAGCTCGGGCGGCGTGCGGCGCAAAACTTCTTTAATCGCGTCGGCGATGACGCGCAATTCTTCCTGAATGGCGTCGGTAATGTCATCTGAGGTAATACGCAAAATTTTCGGCAAGCCGGTAACCATATCGCGGCCCTTAATATCCGCGGCAAGTTTATTTTCAAGATACATCGCCGAACCGATTTCAATTTTGATATTTTCGGCCGTATGCTCGCCGATAGCCAAATTGTATTTGCGGCGAATAAATTCCGAGATGGCGGCGTCAAACTTATTGCCGCCGACGCGCACCGAATCCGAAGAAACAATGCCGCCCAGGGAAATTACCGCCATTTCGGCGGTGCCGCCGCCAATGTCAATAATCATATGCCCCGAAGCATTGGCAATCGGAATATCCGCGCCAATGGCCGCCACCACCGGCTCTTTAATGATGTAGGCGGCGCGCGCGCCAGCCGACATCGCCGCGTCTATGACCGCCCGACGCTCAACCGAAGTGATGCCGCCGGGAACCGCGACCATCACCTCGGGCCGAAAAAGATGAAACCCGCTGAGCGCCTTATGGATAAAATATTTGAGCATCGCCTCGGTAATTTTGTAATCCGCGATCACTCCGTCCTTTAAGGGACGGGCGGCAATGATTGTATCGGGCGTACGGCCGATCATTTCTTTGGCTTCTTTGCCGACCGCGAGCACTTTTTTATCTCCCGCCGAAAGCGCCACCACCGATGGTTCATTAATAATAACGCCGCGTTTTGGCACGTAAACCAAAACGCTGGTAGTCCCGAGATCAATGCCGATTTTTTTGACAAACATAACTTATAAACCTCAAGTCCAAAGTTCAAATTTCAAATCAAGTAAAAAATTAAAAAATTTTATTTGAACTTTGAAATTTGGATTTTTAACTTTAAAAACCGATTGTTATCATCCTATCCACTCTCAAATCCGTCTCAAGTTTATAAGTTTGACCGTTGGCGTCAATCGTTCCGGCCGGGGAAGATTCACTAATCCTTTTATCAAAATTAAGATTCAAAGTCAAACCATTGGCAAAAGTCCCGGCCTGTTTTTGCGCGAGCAACGTATACAAATTTTGTTCAATCTGATATTTGATACGTTCGGGCAATTCATAGCGAAAAATCAACTCCCGCTCAGCGCCGATTTCCACAGTCACGAAAATTCCGAAAAATGTTTTCCCCAAATCTTCGCCGATTTCCGCGTCTTTTGTCCGCTCGCTTTTTTCGCCGTTTTGGCTTACGGAAATCAATTTGCTCCCCAAGGGCGCGAAAACCCGCACATAGTCGCGGTAACGCCCGGTTTTCCAATCGCTTTTGCCGCTATGTTTGTAATTTAACCGTAGTTCCGCTACATATTTTCCGTCGCTCGGGTTTATACCGTAACTAGCCTTCCGCGCAACCTCGGGATCGCTTTTTAGGGCATTCAAATTGGCGTCCACAACCAAAAGATAGTCCGAAGTGGTATCTTTGATTTTGCCCGACCAGCCTTCAGCGTCAAAAACGCGCGCCGCAGTCTCATCTTTCATCGTAAAAAGAATATGCTTTTCCAAAAGATTATCCGTTATTGAAGAAATTATCGCTCCCCACCCCGAAAGCGGAAACGCATGGATTTTTTCCAAGATATCGGCGGCCAAAACGCCAATCACCTCTTTCCGCTGAGCGTGAGGAACGCCTTTTGCCGCAAAACCAATCTCAACACGATATTCAAGCGCGTCCGTCAAATTATCGGCCGTAAACTCCTGATCCTCGGCCTTGATCGGGCCGACAATTCGCAAGATATCCGCAACCGCGTCCGGCGTAATCGCAATGACGCCGTCAATAACTTCCGTCCCTCCCTCGCCGCGATAAAAATCTTCCACCATTTTCGCGGACACGGTAAAATCCGGCGACCAATTGGCGTCGCGCATATACCAATAATCAACGCCTAAATATTTTTTAAGAGGCGCCGGAGGCTCAATCTTCCGCCACCCGATGCTCTGCTTATCAAGCGCGTAAACATCGGAGGTAAAAAAAGATTTGACTTCGCCGTCCGCAAGCTTGACAATGCCGTAGGTGCCGATGAACCCGCCGGAGGGCCGGAGTTCGGTATTGTTTTGAAGCAAAAAAAGATAAGTTCGCGGCTCTGGATAACCGACAAGCTGCGGAAAAATTTCCGCGAGCGAAAGCAGGGCGCGCGCCTCGCGCTCAAATTTTAAAAAATCAGCGGCATATCTCTCGGACAAATTTCTCAAATTAAAAAATCCGCCCGGAGAAATTTTTTTATAAATGCCGGCCGCCGCGCCAAGATGATTTTTGATATCCTCAATTTTCGCGCCGGAGCCGCTTATTTTTGCTAAAATTTCCTCCTTTTGTTCCAGCGAAAGACTGGAAAGGCCAAGATCGCCCGCCGCACCGTTAGGCAAAATGCCGCGAAAAAAATTGAGCGCGCCTGAAATGGCCAAAGACGCTTCTTCGCCCACCGCCAAAAGCTGTTGCGCCGCCGCATAATCATTTTTAATTTTTGGAATATATGCCAGAGGTTTAAATTTTTCAAGCGCCGCCCCGCTCTTTCTAAAATTGATCTCGCTTCGACCGATGTAATCGCCGGCCGCGGCAAAATCAGCCTTAATTATCGCCCCCCGCGCCAGCTCAAAATTGCGTTTAGCGGCCGAAGCGCCCGAATAAACATTGAACCCAAAATAAAAAACAGCGACGACAAAAATTGTTAAAATCAAAATCGCGGCCTTTTTGGCATAAGCCAAGCCGCTATATTTGCGGTTTTTATACGGATAGATGTTGGTTTCCCGAAAATGGCCAAAAAAATCTTGCATAATTAGTCTTCAGCTTTCAGACTTTGGACTTCAGAATTATGCCGAAGGCCGAAGTCCGAAGATTGATAACCGCCTCCGTCCATCGCTATTTTTCTCACTATCTTCGTGATTTCCCGATCCGTCTTCTTTTGCTGAATTTGAATTCTAAATAAAAGATAAAAAATAGCGACAAGCGAAAGATAAACCACAAGATCGGCGCCGCGGCCGATGCCTAAACGCTCGGCAACAATGCCTGTCCAGTCTGGCTGAAACGCTACCGCACCAGCCGCAAGCCAAAAGACGAGCCAAAAAATGAACTCGCGTGGGCTTAAAGATCTTTCGCGAAAACGCAAGACAATGCGAGAAATAATTAAAACGATAAGCAAGATGAGAAGATATTTGATGAGCATATTACGGAGTTCATAGCTAATAGTTCATAGCCAATAGATTTTTTATCAATACTATTGGCTACTGGCTATTGGCTAAGAACTATAACAATTTTCCCCAAAACCAATCTTTTAAAATTTTTAAAAAATCAGTTGACTTTTGTCCTTTAGCGCGGGAATAATCCGTATAATTTACTGTAACCGGAAGCTCTTTATATTTTAATCCGAGAGTTGCTATTTGCTCCAAAATTTCTGAAGCATGTGCCATTCTATCTTGAGTAATTTTTATGCGTTCCGCCGCCGCGCGCGAAAAAGCGCGGAAACCGTTATGAGTATCGGTTAGCTGAAGTCTTGTTGTCAGACGGGTAAAAATAATGGCTAGTTTCAAGACTGAATGACGTAATAGCGGAATGTTAGATTTTTTAAACAGAAATCGCGAACCCAAAACAACATCGCATTCCCCCGCCACGATTGGCGCAATGAGCGACGGAATTTCTGCGGCGACAAACTGCCCGTCGGCATCAAAAGTAATAATAATATCCGCGCCGATGAGAATTGCGGCCATTCTTCCGGTTTCTAATGCCGCACCCTGACCACGATTGATTAAATGCGTTAAAACTTCGGCGCCAGCATCTTGAGCGCGCTCGGCCGTTCTATCCTGCGAGCCATCATCTACAACAATCACCTTATCAACAAAAGGGCGGAGAGAGGCAACAACTCCGCCGATTATCTTTGTTTCATTAAACGCAGGAACAATGGCAACGATCATACTAAATGCAAAATTCAAAAATCAAAATGCAAAGTTAGGATGTCCGCTCCGCGACGAATATAGATTCTGCATTCTACGGTCTGCATTCTGAATTTATTTCAATCCCACAAGCTGCTTATTCGCGAGCGCGAAAGTTACTGCCTTTTCCAAGCCGTCTTCAAGACGAACAAGTGGCAACCATCCAAGCTCTTCTTTGGCCTTGCGGATATCGGGGAACCCCAGCGGCGTCATAAAAAGCAACGGCTCTTCAAAAACAATCTTTGACGCGGAATCGGTAAGCTTAATTATCATTTTCGCCACATCCATGAGTTTAAATTCTTCATCGCTCCCAAAATTTACCGGTCCGAGATAACCGCCATTATGTTCCATTAGCTTCAAAAGACCATCAACAATATCACTTACATAAGTTAAAGAGGTGCTGAAATTTTTATCGCCGTAAATTACAAGGTCCTTGTCGTCGATGGCGTCAACAATAAAATCCGGGACCATTTCGCCGTCATAAAGGCGCTGCCGCGGGCCGTAAGTCCTAAAAATGCGCGCGATTTTAACGTCCAAGCCGTGAACTTGGCGATAAGTTTCCACGCAAGTTTCCGCGAAACGCTTGCCCTCGTCATAACATCCGCGGCCAGAAAGATGATTCATAAGGCCGAGATCTTCTTCATTAAGCTTCTTCGCATTTTTTGCCCGCGGCCCGTAAACCACCGAGCTGGAAGCGTGCAAAAATTTCGCCTTATACTTAAACGCGAGATCGAGCATATTCCGCACTCCGATCGAATTCGCGAACAAGGTATCAATCTTGAACTTGTCAAAATTCTTGGCCGAAGTCGGACAAGCCAGATGATAAATTTCCTGAATGCCAAAAAATTTTATTTTAAATTTTTCCAATTCCGGATATTTTTCTAAATCAAGCGATTCGTTAATATCGTGTTTAATTAATTCGAAAGATTGATTTTTGAGAAGAAAATCAATGTTCTCCGGCGCACTATTGATAAAATTATCAACGCAGATTACATTGACGTCGCCGCTCTTAAGAAGCGCTTCGCAAAGATGCGAGCCGATAAATCCGGCGCCGCCCGTAACAATGATATTTTTTTTGTCCATAAATTCAGAATGATGCCAATCTACGAATAATGTGCCAATCCGCGAATAATTATTCGCGGCATTCGCATAAGATTCGCGGCATTCGCATCATAATTGTCACTTTATCAAGGCATTAATTTTTATTCCATGCTTAAAACTGCTTATATTTTTAGGGCTAATGATATTATACAGCTCTCCAGAATTATTATAAACCCTAATTCCGCGATTTTTAATTTGAGCGCGCGGAGTCGCTAAAAGTTCGGCTTTGCCATCGTCATTGATATCAGAGGCAAAAAGATTTATGCCTCCGCGGTAAGATTTACCAAAAGCAAAAAATCCAGCATCAAGCAATCTTCCTTCGGAATTAAAAAAACGCACTTGCCCGTTTCCGCCCGCGTGCGAAGCGATTGCGAGATCAATCCAGCCCAAACCATTATAATCCCCGGGCGCAATTTCCAAAATGCCGCGAAATCCCTTTGGAAACGGACGGAAGCTCCGGAGAAGCGCGCCATCAGAACGATAAATTTTTACTTCCGGATTATTAGTGATCGCCGCCGGCGCGGCAATAAGTTCGTCAACGCCGTCGCAATCAAAATCAGCAACCCATAGCCTCGCCCCGCTCCTCCATGGCGATGCAAAAATCTGAATCTCGCGCCGGGGCGCCGCTTCCCCGGGCACCCAAAAGCGCGCATACGCGCCACCGCCCGCGTCTTCCGCCGTCGCAATCTGCGTCGTCCCAAAACCAAAAAAATCGCCGAGCGCGACATTCGCGCCGTACTTGCGCTTGGCGTCAAACGCCGAAAATTCTTCCAGCAATTTTCCGCCTAATGAAAAAATTCTTACTTTTGACGAAGCCGGCGCCGCGGCGCCAACAACAATTTCCAGCGTTTCGCCTCCCGAAACATCGCCGGAAGCAACATTTAGACCGCCAAAAAAACTTTCAAACGGATAAAAAGCCGACCAGACATCGCCGCTTTGTTCAAAAATGGAAACAGTTGGCTTGTCGCCTCCTTCCGAAAACGCCAAAAGATACGCGCCAAACGGCGACTTTGGCAATATTTCTTCGCCCACCGTAATGTCGCGGGCGGCCAAATCCAATGTTTTTTTAACATTTAATCTGCCCGAACCGAGCTGATCCGCGTACGAAGAATTAAGCCCGCTCACACTGTCGGCGCCGGAACGTAAAAAATCATAAATCTCTTTATTTGAAAGCTTGGGAGAGAAAGATTTTACAAGCGCCGCGGCGCCGGCGACCATTGCCGAGGCGAAAGATGTTCCCGACCAGCCGCCACGGTAATATTCCATAAAACCATACCGTCGATTTTCAAAAACGATTGTGCTTAAAAGATTCATTCCCGGCGCGGACAAATCAACGCAAATCCGTCCGTAATCGCTAAAAGGAGCTTTTTGCCCCAAAGGATCGAGCGCGGCAATTCCCAAAACCCAATTTTCGCCCGGAGGACCATCATAACAAACCGGGTATTCGCGCGTAAGCTCCAAATCATTGCCGTTATAATCCTTGTCATTACCAGCGGCGGCGACGACAACGATTCCGGCTTTATATGCCCGCTCTATCGCCAGCCGCAATCCTTCGCTCGGCTCTTTGCTCGCAAAACTTAAATTTATTATATTCGCGCCGTTTTTTATCGCGTAATCAATCGCCCGCTCAATATTCCGGCTTTGACCCGAACCACTACTATCCAAAACGCGAAGCGGCATAATCATTGTTCGCCAAGTAACGCCGGCAATGCCTTCCACATTATTCCCTTGGGCGGCAATGAGACCGGCGATAATCGTTCCGTGATTCGCGCCTCGATCTGTATAGGCCGGCGAAAAACTTGGGTTCGGATCAGCATCATTATCAATAAAATCCCAGCCGTGAAGGTCGTCAACAAAACCGTTGCCATCGTCATCTTTGCCATTTTCGCGCTCTTTACGGTTAAGCCAGATATTATTTTTGAGGTCAGGATGATCTAAATCAACCCCGCTGTCAATCACCGCGACAACCACATCCCGCTCGCCAGTCCCCCGCCCCCAAGCCGCCGGCGCGCCAATTTGCGTGAGATAGCCTTGATTTTTAAACAACGGATCGTTCGGAATGATTTCCGCTAAAACTTGCGATGCGCAAAACAAAAACCCAAGCGCAAAAACGCCCGTAAATACCCAAAAAAATCGATTTTTGATAAATCGGCTCATCACTTTAAGTTTACCAGCATCCGACTATTTACGCAACGAAACCCAACTCACACCACACACCCAATAGACGTCGCAGAAATAATTTTATGTTCAATTTAACGATAAAATACACCAACTATTACTAAAATCCCATCTCTTGCAAGATGGGATTTTACTTTTATCTTTTTTGCCACCCTTCAACAGGGCTCAGGGTGCGCAGAAACGTTTTAACGTTTCTGCCACTGCGGAGCACGGCGGGCGCGCTTTAGACCCGGCTTCTTTCTCTCTTTCATTCTTGAATCACGGGTTAAAAATCCATGGCGCCGCAAACTTTTTCTAAAGACTGGATTTAAAAGCAAAAGCGCACGGGCGCTGCCAAGACGAATTGCCTCTGCTTGCCCGCGAGATCCGCCACCGACAACTTTTGCCGAAATATCCAACTTATTATCCTGTCCAACCGCCTTTATAGCCGAAGTGACGATTTCTCGGAGAAGTTCCGAACCGAAATATTTTTCTATTTCACGGTCATTAACAGTTACTTTTCCGCTTCCATTTTTAATCAAACGTACTTGTGCAACCGCCTCTTTTCTTCTGCCGACCGCGTAAAGATAAGATTTGCGCGGAATTTTGGATTCTTCCGTCTCTGGAAAAGATTCCGCTACAACTTCTTTTTTCGCTTCCGATTCCGGAACAACAATCTGGACCCTTTTTTCTGGTTTTTCTTTAACCGCTTTTTTGGCGCGCGGCTTCGAGGTAGTCTTTTTTACTACTTTCTTTTTTTCTATCATACAATTAAATTAGATTGAAATCTGCAATCTGCATTCTAAAATCTGCAATTATTGAATGGATAATCTCTTTAATCTCGGCGCTTGCAATTTATTTTTTGGAAGCATGTTCTTAACCGCACGATACAAAGCGTCGGCCGGCCGCTTCGCCATAATTTCCGCGAGCTTGGTCGTTTTCATCCCGCCCGGGTATCCCGAATAATGATAATAAACTTTCTGATCGATTTTTTTGCCGGTCAATTTTATTTTTAATATATTTTGCACAACAACAAAATCGCCGCTATCGACATTGTTTCGATAACCAACACGATGCTTGCCCATAAGTATTTTGGCTATATTAGACGCCAAACGGCCAAGAACTTTGCCCTCCGCATCAATCTTAATTGTCTCGCGCTTAATTTCCATAAAAAATTATTTGACAAATTCTATTTGAACAATTTTTGCCCCATCGCCTTGACGCATTCCAAGCGAAGTAATTCTTAAATATCCTCCAGCGCGATCTTTAAAGCGCGGGGCCAAATCTTCCAAAATTTTTTTAACGGCGTTTTCAACGTAAAAAAACGCCATAAGCTTTCTACGAGCCGACAAATTATTTTTCTTTCCCAAAGTTATCATCTTTTCTACCATCGGCTTTACGGCCTTGGCCTTTGCTTCGGTGGTTTTGACTTTTTCAAATAAAACAATGCTGGTCGCTAAATTGCGAAACAACGCGTTTCTTTGGGCGGTTTGCCTTCCTAAAGTTTTTCCTTTGACTCTATGCCGCATAATTCAGCTTTCAACTTTCAGCTTTCGGTCTTCAGCAACGGCTAAAGTCCGAAGTCTGATTGCTGAAGTCATAACTCAACCCTTCTTCGCCCGTCCGCGCTTTTTCTTCGGCGCTTCCTCTTTTTCTTTCTTCTCTGTTTCTTCTTCTTTGGCCTGCTTTTTTACCTTAGAGACCTTCTCTTTTTTTGATACTTCCGGAGCTTCTTCGGCTACAAAATTCGTAAACAAGGCGAAATGATCTATTAAAAGTTTCGCCGACTCGGTAAGCGCCTGGGCCGGACTCATTGTGCCGTCGGTTTCAATCTCCAAAGTCAACTTGTCAAAATTAATATCCTGGCCGACGCGCGTATCTTCAACTTTCATCGCTACATTTTTAATCGGCCCAAAAACCGCGTCTACCGCGATCGCGCCGATTTCTAAATTCTCCTTTTTTCTTTCTTCGGTCGGCGCATAGCCAAAACCTTTTTCAACAACGACTTCCATTTCTAAAACCGCGTTTTTGTCCGTAAGATGGGCGATAATAAGTTCGGGATTGACAATTTCAACATTGGCGTCCCTCTCAATATCGTCAACAGTAACTTCTTTTTCGCCCTTCACTTTAAGAAATAATTTAACGGGCTCGTCGCTAAAAACCTTGCATCGCAGCATTTTTAAATTTAAAAGAATTTCCAAAACATCTTCCTTCACGTTCGGCACAGTGGAAAATTCATGCTGCACGCCTTTAATTTTTACCGAAGTGACGGCTGCCCCCGGAAGGGATGAAAGCAAAACGCGACGCAAGGAATTGCCAAGCGTCACCCCGTATCCGCGGTGCAATGGCTCAACCGTCAAAATACCGATATTGCCCTTACCCTGCGGCTTTAATTCAATTTTTGTTGGAAGTGAAATTGCCTCCATAAATTTTATAAAGATGGCGACGCGCCATCGACGTTAAAAATTATCGTGAATAAAATTCAATAATCACTCGAGGATCAAAACTCTGTTTCATCTCCGCGACGTTCGGCAAAGAAACAATTTTAACCTGTGATGTTTTCTGATCAAGATACAACCAACCGGGCAATTCTGCCTTTGCCAGCCCATCCGCCAAATCTTCGTATAATTTTGATTTTGAAAATTTTTCACGTAAACCGATTTGATCTCCGACTCTAGCGGCATAAGACGGAATATCCAATTTGCGGCCATTAACCGCGAAATGACCGTGATTAACCTTTTGCCTCGCTTCGGCGCGAGATTTGGCGAAACCCGAACGGTAAATAACATTATCTAACCGCGTTTCCAATAAAATCAAAAGATTGGCGCCGCTATCACCCCTTTTTTTAGTCGCTTTTGAAACTAAATTAGAAAATTGCCTTTCTAATAGCCCGTAAATTTTTTTTGCTTTCTGTTTTTCGCGAAGCTGAACTCCATAGCCGGTAAGTTTGGAACGAGAAGTCGGCCCATGAACACCCGGGATAAAATTGCGCTTCACGATCGCGCATTTCGGACTAAGGCAACGTTCGCCGCGAAGAAAAAGTTTTTCGCCCTCTCGACGGCAAAGCTTGCATTTTGCTGATATAGTTCTAGCCATTATTTTAGAGCTTTAGCTTATAGGTTAGCTTTTAGAAAAAATATTATAATCTTCTTGCGCGCGGCGCCCGCGGACCATTGTGCGGAAGCGGCGTAACATCTTTAATTGACAACACATTAATGCCATTCGCGTTTAAAGCCCTTACCGCGCCCTCGCGGCCGGACCCAACTCCTTTTACAAAAACTACCACTTCTTTCAACCCATACGGAGAAATCTTGGCTATAACGTCTTTAACGACAACGCCTGCGGCGTATGGCGTTGCCTTCTTCGGCCCCTTAAAACCGCTTTTGCCGGCAGATGACCACGCCAAAACATTGCCATTGGCGTCCGCTATAGTGACAATAGTATTATTATATGTAGCCTGAATATAGGCGCGACCTCTCGTGATCTGCGCTATTTGCTTACCGCTCCTCTTAACCTTTTTTGGTTCTTCTTTTTTGGCGGTCTCCGAATTTTTTACTTCTGCTTCTTCGGTCATAAATTCTATTGGCTATCGGCTTTCGGCCATCTGCTCTCGGCTGAAGTCCGAAGTCTGATTGCTGAAGTCTATTTTATGTTTTTTGCGCCGCCGCTTTGCGTCCCGAACCCATAGTCCGGCGCACATTGCCTCGAACGGTTCTGGTGTTTGTTTTTGTTCTCTGGCCGCGAGCCGGCAAGCCCCTAATATGTCTGGTTCCGCGATAACAGCCGATTTCCTTCAGACGCTTAATGTTTGCAAAAACATCTCGGCGAAGCTCTCCTTCGACATGATAATTGCGCTCTATGTATTCGCGCAAACGATTAACCTCTTCTTCGGTTAAATCTTTAGTTCTAGTATTGGGATTAATTTTAGTTGCTTCAAGAATTTTTTTTGACAATGTCAAACCGACTCCATAAAGATACGGAAGCGCGGCTTCAATTCGTTTATTTGGAGGTAAAATTACACCGGCAATACGAGCCATAATTTAATTCAAAATTCAAAATGCAAAGTTCAAAATTTAGGTATCCCTCATGGATGATTTTACAAAGTCGCGAAGCAACACATTAATTTTGCATTTTGAGTTTTGATTTTTAATTTGATTTTATCCTTGTCTCTGCTTGTGTTTGGCAATTTTGCAAATGACATAAATACGACCCCTTCTACGAAGAGTCTTGCAATCTTTACATATCTTTTTAACGCTTGCTCTGACTTTCATTTAGAATCTATAAGTTATCCGCCCCTTGGTAAGATCGTAGGGCGTCATCTCGATTTTTACTTCATCACCAGGCAAAAGATTGATGCGATTCATCCGCATTCGACCTGACAAACGGGCGATGATAATATGCCCGCTCTGAAGCTCTACTTTAAAATTCGCCCCCGGCAATAGCTCGCGAACCACGCCGCGCGCTTCAATAAAATCTTTTGAACCGGGTACTTTTTGTTGTTCCTCCATAAATTACAAAAAAATATTAGCAAATATTATTAAAAAACGCAATATCAAATTGCTTTCCTATTATAACAAAGAGGCTGAAAATTGTCAACATATCTAGCTAAGCTCTGGATAAAACCGCCTTAATTCGCCGAATTCCAGCCGAGCTGGCCTCCTCTTTTTGGATCTTAAATTTACCGAGAGCGCCTGTCTGCTCCACATGCGGACCGCCGCAAATTTCACGGCTAAAATCTCCTATATTATATACCTTAACCCGATCGCCATACTTATGCTCAAATAAACCGATCGCGCCCGCGGCCTTAGCCTGGTCCGGAGACATCTCATTAAAATAGACGGGAAGATCGCGGCCAATCTGCCTATTAACCAATTCCTCAACTTGCTTTATCTCTTCGACCGTCATTTTTTTATCGTGAGAAAAATCAAATCGCATCCGTTCGGCCGTGATATTGCTCCCGCGCTGTTCCACGTGCCCGCCCAAAACTTTGCGGAGCGCGGCGTGTAAAAGATGAGTTGCCGTGTGGTATTTAGTGGAGATTTCTGATGTATCCGCCAACCCACCCTTAAATTTTGCTTCTGCGCCAGCGCGGGAAGTTTCCTGATGTTTCTCAAATGCTTGTTTAAATCCGCTGACATCTACCTTTTTTCCTGCCTCGCGCGCCAATTCTAAAGTCATCTCTAACGGAAATCCATAAGTATCGTAAAGGTGGAATGCCCGCTCTCCGCCTATATCTCCGGTAACTTTTTTAAATTCCTTGAGACCGTTTTTAAGAGTCTTTTTAAATTTTTCTTCCTCGAGATTAAGCTGATTGACAATAAACTCCCGATTTTTTTCAAGTTCAAAATAAACCCCAGACATCATCTTGACTACCATTTCACCGATTTCAAAACAAAATATATTCTTGATACCCAACTGATAACCGTAGCGGACGGCGCGGCGGATAAGCCGACGCAAAACATAGCCCTGATCTTTATTGGATGGAACGACCGCCCTGTCATCGCCCAAAATAAATGTCGCTGCGCGAAGATGGTCGGCGACAATGCGCATTGATTTAGTAATTTCGTTGGATTCATTGTATTTTCTACCAGATAATCCTTCGAGCTTTTTCAAAATCGGCTGAAAAAGCTCGGTGTCATACACCGTGGACTTGCTAGAAAGGACGGTAAGCGTCCGCTCCAAACCCATGTCGGTGTCAATGTTCTGTTGTTTTAGGGATTCGTACCGGCCATTCTTGGTTTTGTTGTACTGCATAAAAACATCGTTCCAAATCTCCACCCAGCGCTTGTCTTTGGAGTCAAATTCTTTGGGCGGTTTGCCGCCGCCTGTCCAATAAAACATTTCCGAATCCGGGCCGCACGGGCCGGTTTCGCCCGCCGGGCCCCACCAATTATCCTCGCGCGCAAGATATGCGATCCGTTCTTTGGGGATACCGAGCTTGTGCCAAATTTTTGCGGCCTCTTCATCGGACGGAATTCCTTCTTCGCCCTCGTAAACCGAGACAGCCAGCATTTGCGGATCAATCCCCAGCCATTTTTTATCGGTCAAAAATTCGAAGCTCCATCTGATTGCGTCTTCTTTAAAGTAGTCGCCAAGCGACCAGTTGCCGAGCATTTCAAAAAAAGTAAGGTGCGTCGCGTCGCCCACTTCATCAATATCGCCGGTACGAATACACTTTTGTATATTAACTAAACGTTTTCCAGCAGGATGACGCTCGCCCAAAAGATATGGAACGAGCGGATGCATGCCGGCGGTTGTAAACAGCACCGTTGGATCATTTTCCGGAATTAAAGAAGCCGAAGGGATCAGCTTGTGCCCTTTTTCCTCGAAGAATCTAATAAATTTTTCACGTAAATCTTTAGCGTTCATCTATCCCCTGTCATCCCGAACGCAGTGAGGGATCCCTTAAAGCCACTCAAAAAGTTTAAGGGATTCTTCGCCTCCGGCTCAGAATGACAAATGTTATGTGAAGATTATACTCAAAAAACCGTCATTTTGGCAATTCTATTTTCTGCTTTCTATTTTCTATTTTCTAAACAACAGCTCCTCCGCCCAAACATTCCTCTCCTTTATAAAATACAGCGGACTGCCCCGGCGTGATGGCGCGCTCGGGTTTATCAAAAAAAATTTTTACTTGTGGAGGCTTCGCCTCCTTAATAGTTGCCAGACCGCCCGAATGCTGATGGCGGAGACGAACGGTGGCGCGAAACGGCAATTTTGGCGTCACACCGGAAATCCAATGGACATTCTGAACTTCGGCTTCTTTATTATACAAGACGGGGTTATTTGCGCCACGCACGACAACTAAAATATTCTTCTTGACATCTTTTCCGACGACAAAATATGGAGTTCCGCCGCCAATACCCAAGCCGCTCCGCTGGCCGATAGTGTAATACCAAACACCCTCGTGCTCGCCCAAAATTCTGCCGCTTTTGTCCATAATTTTTCCCGGACACGGCTTAATCTTTTTTCGCAAGAAATCTTTTATCTTTACTTCGCCGACAAAACAAATGCCCATGCTTTCCGCTTTTTTGGCAGTCGGCAATTTCAGTCTGGCGGCAATCTTGCGAACTTCGAGTTTCGTTAAATTACCCACCGGAAAAAGCGTGTGCGACAAATCCTCCTGACTTATGCCGTAGAGAAAATATGATTGGTCTTTCTTTTTATCGGTGCCTTTCAGCAATTTGAATCTATCTGCCATTCCAACCGTCATCCTGAGCGCCAGCGAAGAATCTTGTCTACGAATTCTAAGAGATTCTTCGCTTCGCTAAGAATGACGAGGAGAAATAATGCGGGCGTAGTGTCCGGTCGCGATAAAATCCGCGCCGAGTTTTTTCGCTTCGCGCCAAAAAAGCGGAAATTTGATTAGCCGATTGCACATCACATCGGGGTTTGGCGTCCGACCGGCCGCATATTCGCGGAACATATAATCAACAACCTGCTTTTTATATTCTTTTTCATAATCAAAAGTTAAAAATGGAATACCGAGCTTGGCGGCCACCCGCATCGCATCGCGCCGCTCGTCTATCCAGCATGGGCCTTTGTGTGATGCAAGATGCGGTTCGGACCAGTTTTTCATAAATACGCCCGTAACATCATAACCCGCTTTAACCAAAAGCACGGCGGCGACAGACGAATCCACTCCGCCGGAAAGACCGACAAAGACTTTTATTTTTTTATTATTCGCCACAAATCAATTTTCTTATTATTTCTTATCAACAACCAACTGTCCGCAGGCGGCGGAGATATCTTCGCCAAAACTTACGCGGAAAGTAATCGGAATTTTATGTTTTTCCAAGATTTTTTTAAAATTCTCGCGGCGTTCATACGGCGAGGGCTTGAATTTTCCATAGGTAGCGTGATATTTGATCAAATTTACATGATAAAGACGATTTTCTTTCATAAGTCCAGCCAATTCTTCGGCGTTCTTTACGCTATCATTGACACCGTTAATTAAAAGATACTCAAAAAATACTTTGCGGTTGGTTAATTTTACATATTCCCCCACCGCGGCCATCAAATCTTTCAGGTGATATTTACGATTGATAGGCATCAGCTCGCTCCGCAATTCGTCGTTTGGGGCGTGAAGCGAGATGGCAAGATTTACTCCCACACCAAAATGTTTTTTGCCAGTTTTGGTGTGGGGGTGAACCTGAAAATTTTCATAAGCAAATCTTTGTATGCCCGGGATTATCCCCGAAGTAGAAACTGACATATTGCGCGCGCCCAAATTTAAACCATCGGGGTCATTCAAGGTGCGAAGCGCCTTCAAGACATTATCATAATTTAAAAACGGCTCGCCCATTCCCATTGCGACCACATTCGTCACCCGTTGATTGTTGCTCTTGAGCGCTCGCGCAAAATACATCACCTGATCAACAATTTCTTCCGCCGTCAAATTTCGTTTGCACCCCGTCCTGCCGGTGGCACAAAACGCGCAGGACAGGGAACACCCGGCCTGAGATGAAACGCAAACCGTGCGGCCCCTGTCGCTTTGTATTAAAACCGATTCAATTTTTTCGCCGTCAGCTAGCTCAAATAATACTTTTTCCGTCGGACTATTTTTTGACCTCGAAGAACCGGCGACTCTTACCGAACTTACGGGCAAATCTTTTTTAAGCGCCTCGCGCAAATCCTTGCCCAGATTCGTCGCCTCTTCCCAAGAAGAGATTAAATTTACAAAAACAGCCTGCTTTATTTGCTTCATTCGATAAGCAGGCTCGCTTCGCTCGGATAAAATTTGTTGCAGACGTTCAAAATTCATTTTGTTTCAACCCCCTCTCGCTCCCCCTTCACGAGGGGGAGAAAACTAGTAATATTTTCCGCCGGTAACGTCAAACTTTTCCGGAGACAATGTTACAGCCATAAACCAATGGAGAACCTTGCGATCGTTATTTTTTCCTTCAAAATCGTACCAAAGGGAATCAAACTGATGAATCGGCATTTTAACTTCCGTGCCGCCTTCTTCAATTTCAAGCTGCGGATCCATTAAATAAACATTTTTTTCATCAATGTTATAAAGCACGGAATAGTGATCGCCGTCTTCTGACCACCAGCCAACAATAACCGGGATCTCTTTTTTTACAAAATATCTCAAATCCTCCACGGTGGCGTCTTCTTTGGCAAAACAATATCCGCCGATTTTTTTTACTGCTTGAATTAGGCCTTCATGTTCCGTTCCGTAATCAACTGTCGCGTCGCAAAGTTCGGCCAATTCTTCTTCAGAATACTCCTTCCCGTAATTGGTGAGCAAAATTTTAAGACTGGCCGGACCACAAAGTCCGGGAGCCTGCCTATAATGTTTTAATCTAATGGTCATAATAATCAATCGCGAAGCGATACCTTAATTTTGCATTTTAATTTTTGAATTTTGAATTTACTTTGGCTCATCGCCCGGATATCGCGTGCCGTCAAGCCGACGCGCCTCCTTTTCTTTCACTGTCGCGTAATCATGGGCAATGTCATAATTCTTCCCGCGGATCATCAGATCGCGCTCAGTTGATTCGTGCAGAATCGTATATTTGTATTCGCGCCTGTCAATTTTTGCATCAATCCAAATTTCATTTTTAGGAATATAATCATAAACATATCCATGACCTCCGAGCGCAAATTCAGGATCAATATAGCGCCGAACAATGCCTCCATCAACATACTTGAGCAAAATCCCGCCCTTAATTTTACGACTTCTTTTCACAAAATAAGGAATCGGCCCCTTTTCCACATAACGCTCGCATAAGATTCTCCGCGCCTCGCGATACGGCCGGCGCTTCATCAAACGATCTAGAATCGAATCCATCTTGATTAAAAACTCGGTTTCGTCTTTTAATTTTCGATCAACCCAAAGCTCGCCTTTTGGTATATAATACTTTGGCGCAAAACCGGTAGCGCTATGACTATGCGTATGGGTGGACACAAAATCGAGATCAATGCTATTTCTGATCTTAAGCCCGTCAACAAATTTTATTTTGAGCTTGGTCTTCATTTTGGCTTATTATAGATAAAAAGATAGGGGGCTCTTTTGCAAATTTTATCCGTTTTCCTGCCAAAATTATAACACAAAAGCCGTTTTTTGACAACGGCAAATGCGAAAGCCCGAAATAGTTGACTAATACGTCGATACCATCCCCTCCGCGCGCTGTTCGGCGGCGCGCTTGGAGATCACTTTGTAGATATTGAAGAGTCCGTATTTCGGCGCTTCCAAAAAACCGCTCATCGCCGCTTGCGCCAGCCAGCCGGAATTTATCCAATCAAAAAACCACTCATTCGCGTAATGCGGATCTTCCTGGCTGATACCGGCCCCGACGGTTTTAAGCCAAATCCGATTGAATTTTTCCTGGCTGCCGATCGGCGGCGCCATAATGATCGGGATTCCGAGCGCCGAATAAAAAGAAAGTTCTGACGGCTTGGTCCACAAAACATCGGTTGTCCGAAGCGCGGCGTTGAATTTTTTAAAATATAAATCTTTATTGCTCGCGAAAATAATATTCATTCCCCGCCCCAGTTCTTCATATAAACCAAGTTTCCGCAGTTCGCGACGAAAGTAAACGCCGAGATCGTTGTGAATGCCGGCAACAAGGTTGAGACGCGCTTTTCCCCGCAAAATATTCTTTTTCAAGCTTCCGGCGATCGCTATACCGATTTCCCGCTGGGCCCCGGCGCCGCCGACTGCAAAAGTAATCGTAAGGGGGTGTTTTGGAAGCTTTTCAGCATAAACATCGCCGAGGTGCATTCTTATGGAATCGTAGTATTTGTCCAAATAGCGGCTTTTGGGATCAAGATTCAAAAGGCGCGCCATCATATCGCGTTTTAGCACGGACAAATCCTCGCCGCCGATATTTTCAAGCGGCAAAGGAAAGCCCGTAAAAAATATTTTTTCTGAATGGACGCCGTATAATTTTAATCTTTCTACGACGCGATAACACGGCGCAAAGTAGTTGATGCGGCTCGTGGCCGGATTTTTCGGTACCCAAATCCGGCTGATATCCGCGTCGCAAATCACGACATAAATATCCCCCGGGTAATCAAAAACCTCGGCCATAAAAGCCGGAACGAAGAAAGTGGTGATCAGCGGGCGGTTGCCGTTATTTTTAGAAATTTTTTGAATAAGATGCCTGCCCCAGCCGCGCTCTATGTAATCATAAACTTTTTCAATTTCAAAAGTCGGCTTGGAAAGATCGCGGCGTGGATAAAATTGCGGGATTTCCTGAAATTTATCGTAAAGATCGAAAGCCGCCTCCCCCAAAACCGGCACGCCCTTGAACCGCGAGATGAATTCATAAAACTCGCGGCTGCGCTTCCAAATTTTTCTGTCAGCCGAAGGAATGCCGGCATAATTATTGGCATTCAATATTTTTCCATACGCCAGATCTTTCAGAGGATACGCAGCCCGCTGATGGCCATAACCCATATCCACCGCCACAACAACGGCCTTATGCTGATGATGATTTAGTTTGAATTTTGACATTTTTAGAATCTAGAAAATAGAAAACAGAAAATAGAATTTTTTTTAATTTACAATTCATTCTACTTTCTGTTTTCTATTTTCTAATTTTTAAGACAAAAACTCGTCTTCTATCTCCATCAACCGATTATATTTTTCCACCCGCTCGCTTCGGGACAAACTTCCGGTTTTGATAAATTCCGCGTTGACTGCCACAGCCAAATCGGCGATTGTCGTATCGGCCGTTTCGCCGGAACGGTGCGAGACGCTTATTTTATAATTATTTTTTTGCGCGAACAAAATAGCATCAATTGTTTCGGACAAAGTGCCGATTTGATTCGGCTTGATTAAAATCGCGTTGGCCACGCCGCGCCCCATCCCTTCGCGCAGACGGCGGACATTGGTTACGAAAAGATCGTCGCCAACCAAAATTAATTTTCCGCCGAATCTTTTTGTCATTTCTTGCCACGCATCCCAATCGTCCTCGGCGAGCGGATCTTCAAAAGAAACAATTTGATATTTCGCCAGCCACTTAGCGTAAAAATCGATGATTTCCGCGGAGGAAAAATTTTTCTTTTCAAGCTTGAGCGAATATCTCCGGCTTTTTTTGTCATAATATTCCGAGGCCGCGGCATCAACTCCGAAATTAAAATCCTTGCCCGGCATATAACCGGCGGACTTCGCCGCTTCGGAAAGATATTTTAACGCGTCTTCGTTTGATTTTAAGGATGGCGCGTATCCGCCTTCATCCCCCTTTAACGCGCTTAAACCGCCGCGCTCCAATAATTTTCCGAGCGCATAAAAAATTTCCGCGCCAATTCTTACCCGCTCCCGTATGGTTTTTGCCTCGGGGATAATCATAAATTCCTGAAGATCCAGCGCCCAGCCGGCATGCCGCCCGCCGTTTAGGATATTCATCATTAGGCGCGGCAGCCGCCAATTTTTATATTTCAAATTAAACGCCTGACGAAGATATTTATACAAAGGAAGTTCGGCCGCCCGAGCGCCGGCATGCACCGCGGCGAGCGAAACACCGAGAGTGGCATTTGCGCCGAGACGCGCCTTATTTTCCGTTCCATCCAGGGCAATCATCGTCTCATCAATCCCGCGCTGGTCAAAAACATCGCGCCCCCACAGGGCTTTCGCGATTTTGCCATTGATATTCGCGACTGCTTTCAAAACCCCTTTGCCACCAAAACGCTTTTTGTCGCCGTCGCGAAGCTCAAGCGCCTCGTGCGCTCCGGTTGAAGCGCCGGAAGGAACCGATGCTGAAGCGCAAACCCCGTCGCTCAAAATAATTTTGACGCCCACAGTCGGATTGCCGCGTGAGTCCAAAATTTCGCGAGCGTGAATTTTTGATATTTTGGGCATACTTTAGTTAAAAGTTCAAAGTAAAAAATTAAAAGTTAATGTGTCGCGCTCCGCGACGATAATATAATATTATCCCAAAGGGATACCAAAATTTTGAATTTTAGTTTTGAATTTTGAATTAATTTTATTTCCATCCCCACTTCTCTCCCCCCAGTTCATAACTTATGGAAACATTGGAAGTAATATCTTGCGACCCGGCTTCAATCTGCGGCTCTGGAGCGCCGCCGCCAACGCCGTAAGCCATATCACTCTTATACAACGGGTAAGGATAGGGCGTAGAACCGCTCTCGAAAAATCCAACAATGCGTCCCAATTTAACGCCCAAAGAATTTGCCAAAACTTCGGCCTTTGACTTGGCGTTCAAAATCGCCTTGTTCCGCGCCTGGACTCGCAAATTTTCCGGGTCGTCAAAAGTAAAATTCAAACCGCCGACCTGATTCGCGCCCGAATCGCCGGCCTTAGCCAACACGGCGGAAATTTTATCAAGATCGCGAATCTTTACGGTCACGCTTTGATTTATGGTATAACCGGACAAAATGCTCCGGCCGTTTAGATAATCGTATTTCGGATAAATTTGATATTGGGTTGTTTGAATATCTTTTTTGTCCAAGCCAAGCTTAACGAGCGCGTCAATGAGCGCGTTCATCTTACTCACGTTTTGTTTTTGGATTGACTGCACGTCTCTTCCTTCGGTCATAAATCCGACATCAACCGTGCCGATATCCGGAACCGCCGTCACCTTGCCCGCGCCGTCAATCACGATAGTTTTAACCTCACTCGGCGCTTTGCCGATATGTTTTGCCTCGCGGATGTTTTTAAACGCAATGGCGTAAAAAAACAAAACAACGCCGACGCCCAAAACACCCATAAATATCTTTCCGCCGAGAGTTCCGCAAAAATTTTTACAACATTCCATAATTTTTAGAATTTAGAATCTAGAATTTAGAATCTAGAATCAAAAATCCGGTTAATTCGCTTTAAAATAAAAATGAAAATAACGATTTGAATCCCCGTCGCTTCTTTGTTTTATTGCTCCGATGCTTTGATGCTTTAATGACAAGCGGCTCGATTCCGGGCAAACTTTTTCCTTCCAAAAATTCAAGCATCGCCCCGCCGCCGGTTGAAACAAAATCAACAAATGCCGCCTGTCCGGTGCGTTCCAAAACCGGAACCGTGTCTCCCCCACCGACAACGCCAAAAGCGCGACCCGACGATCGGGCAGCAATGATGCGCGCCAAGGCAACGCTTCCATGGCTAAATTCCGGAATCTCGGCGATGCCAAGGGTGCCATTCCACACAATCGTTTTTGCCTGCTTTAAAATTTCGGCGTATTCGCGAATAGTGTGCGGGCCGATATCAACGATTGATTCTTTTTTATGAAGAGCGACTGGAAAATGCTGACGCCGAACATTAACCGCCCCTTTAGCGCTCTCACTGACCAAAAAATCAACCGGTAGCATTATCTTTTGGCTTGCGAGAAGATTCCGCGCTTCGGAAATAAAATCTTTTTCAAAAAATGACGCGCCAAGCGCCGCGTCCCGCGCCGCGAGAAAATTATTCGCAAGCGCGCCACCGATTAAAATCTTGTCCGCAATACCCAAAAGATTCTTTATGAGCCCGATTTTAGTTGAAATTTTTGCTCCGCCCAAGAGCACGACGTATGGACGCGCCGGACGAACCAATAATCTGCCCAAATGCTCAACCTCCGCCGCAAGAAGCAAACCCGCGTAACTCGGCAAAAACTTAGTAATCGCCGAAACGGAGGCATGCGCCCGGTGCGAAACCGCGAACGCGTCATTTACATAAATCTCCCCGAGCGAAGCCAACTGTTTCCCGAATTTTTTGTCATTTTTTTCTTCTCCAGAGTAAAACCTAATATTTTCAAGCATTGCGACCTCGCCCGCGCCGAGCCCTTTAATCTTTTTTGCCAAAGCATTTGTGCCAACTTTATCATCAAAAAAATGAATTGATTTTTTAAGCACTTTTTCTAAATGATGCGCTATCGGATTTAAACTTAGTTTTCTGTCAATTTTTCCGTCGGGACGGCCAAGATGCGCAATTAAAATCACGATCGCGCCTCTCTCCACAAGATATTTGATTGTCGGCGCCACCTCGCGCAGACGCTGATCGCCGCCCTTGTCAATTCGCCCCGCGCGCAAAGGAACATTAAAATCAACGCGCACGAGCACGCGCTTGCCTCGTAAATCTTTTGCAGATTTAATGGATTTTAGTTTCATTGAACATTATTGTCATCCTCCCGATGACCATCGGGGGGATGACATAACTATTTTAAGCCCTTAAGCCTTCTCCCAACCATCTCCGCCTCTTCAATCAAACGGCAGCTATAGCCCCATTCATTATCATACCAAGCGACGATTTTTACGAAATCGCCGTCAACAACCTTGATAAGCGGAAGGTCGACAATCGCCGAGTAAGTTGTTTTGACAATGTCCGTGGAAACAAGCGGCTCTTCTGATGCTTTTAAAATTCCCTGAAAACGCGGGCTTTTTTCCGCGTCGCGAAAAGCTTTTTTGATTTCTTCAACCGTCGCTTTGCGCTTTAAAAGAAAAGTGAAGTCCGCGATTGAACCGCAAAGTATTGGCACACGAAGAGCAATGCCGTCAAAAATGCCGCGGAGCTCGGGGATGGTTTCGGTAGTCGCGATTGCTGCGCCGGTAGTTGTCGGAACGATATTATTAAGGGCGCTCCGGGCGCGACGCAAATCTTTATGAAGCGCCGGCGGCGGACCATCAACCAGATTTTGCTCGGCTGTCACCGCGTGCGTTGTTGTCATCATCGCTTTTTTTACGCCAAAAGCCAAAACCATCACTTGCGCCACCGGCGAAATGCAGTTTGTCGTGCACGAAGCGTTGTTGATGAGCGGTTCGTCTTTATATTTTTGATCATTGACGCCCAAAATGTAAGTCGGCGCGCCTCCGCCTTTGACCGGCGCGGAAACAATCACCCGTTTGGCGCCGGCTTTAAGGTGGGCGCTTGCCGCGTCTCCGGCCGTAAACCTGCCCGTGCATTCTAAAACTACATCAACCTTGAGCTTGCCCCACGGAAGCAGTGCTGGATCTTTTTCCGCGAAAACCGGAATCTTTTTGCCGTCAATGATAAGATTTTTTTCATCAAATTTTACTTCGTGATCATAGGCGCCGTAGACGCTATCGCGGCGAAGAAGTTGCGCCAAGGTTTCGGTGTCCGCGAGATCATTTATTCCCGCGAATTCAACTTTTAAATCTTTCCGGCCAAAACCGGCCTTAAATGTATTACGGCCTATCCTACCAAAGCCGTTGATCGCGACGCGAATGGGCATACTTACTGCACCGTCATTCCGAGCGAAGCGAGGAATCTCTTCAATAATTCAACCGCGAGGGATCCTTCACTTCGTTCAGGATGACAAGAGTGAAATTAATTGACGATTACATTATACCACAATCCAATTTCTGCTTAAACAAAAAAGAGCCACCTTGTAAACTCTCGCACCAAAATTTGGTATAGGATATAAAAGGCCCCCGGACCACCTATTTCGCCGCGTCCAGCTGTTTTAGAAAAATCCGCCCTTCGGCTTCAAAGGATTGATCAACTTCCATCGCACGGAGAGCGGCGGCGCGTGCTTTATCCTTATCGCCCAATTTTGCGTACAAAGCCGCGAGTTCGGCATACAAAGATGCGTTTTTCGGATCTCCGCTAATCAAATCATCATAAATTCTTGGGATCTTAAATAATTCTTTTTTTGCGACTAACGCATCCATCATCAATCTGGCCTCGCCCATCGTTCTGGGCGAATATCCCAAATCATAAGACAAAACAATCTCGTCAATCGCCTCGGGCATCCCAAGTTCATTATATTCCAACCCCAAATACCAGTGACTTTCCGCGACCTCGGGATTTAACTCAACCATTTTTCTAAATAGCGGAAGTGCTTCGGCCGGCTTGCCTGCCAAAATTTTCGCCCGGCCATATCCATAATAAATTTGTTGCCGCAGAGGACTTAATTCCAGAGCTAGCTCAAGCGCTTCTTCGGCTTTCGGAAAATACGCGCCGTCAAACTTCCCCCATTCGCTGTAAAGACGGCCCATCAAATAATAATCATAAGCCGAAATTTTGTTGCGTCGGATCGTTGCTTCGTCAAGCTGATTCTTGGCCTCTTCAAGCGAGAGCCGCGCCGCCTCGCCTACAAGTTTTTGACTTTGGACGCCGCTAACGACGGTTTTTACAAAAGCCATAATTGCCTCCGATCTCCACGGACTGCTCACGGATAACGCCCGGCGGTACCACGAAAGCGACTCCTCCAAATTATTTTCCGCCAGCAACGCGGCACGAAGTTCGTAATTTCCGGCGATAAAAGATTTAATATTGATGTAATAAATAAAATAAATAGATGCGACCGAAACCGCCGCAAGTAAAATAAACTTCAAAAAATTGATCTTCTCCGGCTTTTGTGGAACTATAATTTCTTTTGCGCCCGATGATACGTATGCCGCAATAATATAAAAAGCAAGATACGCGGACGGATTGTCAATGGCAAATAAATTCTGCAAAAAATATGCGACAATACCGAAGCCCAAAACCCGCTTCGTCATATCTTTTGATTCCCACGCCGCATAGACAATCGCGCCCAAAAGAAAAAGATAGGCCGCAAGCCCCAAGGCGCCGGTTCCCGCCAAATGCTCAAAAACTATATTATGCGCCCGATCAAACCAAGTTTCATTGACCGAGTGGCTAAGGAGTTTAGGATTATAAAACTTATTAAATGGAACATAAAAGTTAGTATATCCCCAGCCCAAAACCGGTCGCTCGGCAAAACCCTTGAGAGCCGATCCCCAGGCAAGCGCGCGGGTTTCGCCCGTATCGTCGCTTATAGATATATTTAAAAGGCGGGAAAGCACCTGATTCTCTGAAATGAAAGATGCATTTCTCACAAAAAATAAACCCACAAAAATAATCAGCATCGCGGCGATTCCCGATAAAGCAATGATTTTTTTCTGCCGGGATCCGCCAAGCGCCCAAACTATCAAAGCCAAAAATGCCGTGGCCAATGCCGCGAGCATTGCCCCGCGCGTCAAGCTTAAAAAAACCGCCAAAATAAAAATCGACGCGGCAAAAATATAAAATATTTTTTCTCTTTTGCGCCGGGCGGCAGAAAAAAGACTTAGCGCGATAAAAACTTCAAAAAGCGCGAAACCGGCGTAAAAAATAACATTGCCGCTAAGCCCGCCCTCGCGCGGCAAAAAAAATTTTCCGGCGTCAAAAATCGCTTTTGAAACTGTTAAAAAATTATTTGAAACGACAATCAAACCGCCAACCAGAAGTGCGTTAAAAAACCAAAACCATTCGCGGCGGCTGCGGAACGCGCCTTGGAGCATCGCAAAAAACGCGAAAAAATGAAGCATCGTAAAAATGCCGTCCGACCGCTCGCGATACCCCCAAAAACTCCGCAAAAAATCAACGCCAAAAATCCCGGAAAAAAGCAAAACAGCCAAATAGCCGGCAAGCGCGTAAAAAATGACGTTCCTTTTTGGCCGATATTCCGGATTCCGCAGCGCCAAATATACGAAGAACGGAAAAATAATCTCAATGATAATCTGAAAAAAAACTATTTTGCCAAAAAGATACGGAAAGACCGTTGACTCAAAAACTACAAAAGGCGTGGCCAAAGCGAGAAACAGGCCGACGCGGACGAACCAAAGAGATAATTTGAAAAAAAAATTCATTGTTACATTGCCACAGTGCCACATTGTTAGACTATTTAAAAACAACAATGCAATAATTCAACAATAAAAAACTAACTACGGCAGTTTTTCCAACTTCTTCATAAACTCCCCAATCCCCGCCCGAAGCGACGGATCAAGCGTCAAAGCCTCGGACGCAGCTTCCGAAGCTTTGTCTTTATTCTTCAATTCCAAATAAGTCGCCGCCAGCCGCGCCCACCATTCGGCGGCATTTTGCGGATCAAGCGCAATGAGATGTTCGTAAATCGGGACAATTTTTTCGTACATCTTCTCCTCGCTGTATAAAGAAATTAAATAGAACGCCTCATTAACTTTAAGAGACGAAACATCGGATCCCGCCTCAAGCTCCAGAATGCCCTCCTTGCGCGCGCCGTTTTCGGCAAGCGCCAGACCTAAAAACCAATGCGGCTCGCGGGCTTCGGGATAAAGATTCACCGCCGAACGCAAAGTTGCAATCGCTTCATCGGTTTCCCACAACGAGAGCAAAATTTTTCCCTTTACAAGATAGATTGACTGCCGTTTCGGGCTGATTTTGGACGCGCGGTCAAGCGCCAGAAGCGCCCGGCCGTAAGCATCGCGATCCAAAAGGTATTCCCCGCGCATTCCTAAAACTTGAGCGAGCTCAAACGGATAGATATAGGCGCGGGGATTGCGATTTTCAGCATCCGCCAAATAACCCGCAAGCGGAGCGAGAGTTGGCGCGAGCATTTCATCAACAGAAGCCCCCTTCGCCTCCCACGCCGCAAGATCTATGACCGCGGCATTCATCATATCGTCTTTGTATGGCGTTTTTTCTCCTAAAAGCTTTAAAACATTCTCGCGCCAAACAATTTTATCAATGCCCAAAGCGGCGTTGGCCGCGGCAATCGCCCGGCTCCCAAAAATATTTTTAATATTCAAAACCCCAAAATAACCGAAACATAAAACAAACGCGACCACGAGCAACGCGGGAATCTTAACAAAATATTTTTTAACCGCCTCGGCGCCCAAAAAATTGAGATATGCCAAAAATGCAAATAAAATGATGAGCGAATCAATAGTTTCAAAAGATGAAAGAACGGCAATAAATTTCGCCGCCAGAAGCCCCAAAAAAATCCCCGCCCCATCGGCCCGCAAAACGCCGCTCCGCTTGGCGCGCAAGACGCAAAAGATAGCGGCGGCATAGAGCCCCAGATACGATAAAATGCCCAAAATACCGGCGCTCGTCCCCATCTCCAAAAAATAATTATGCGGTTTATCCCAAACCGTCTCGGCGAAAGACATCCTCAAAGATGCCGGATTATAAAATTTGTCAAAAATCAAATCGTAATTTCCCGAGCCCCATCCCAAAATTGGCCGCTCTATAATTCCCTTCCAAGCAATATCCGCGCCGACCAATCTGGTCATAAAACTCTCGCGGCCGAAATCAACAAAGCGGCCTATAACAGGGTGAGAAGCCGGGTCTATAAATCGCGGAGCAAACGCAATAAAAATAACGGACATCACGACTAACCCAAAAATTACGAAACTGATTATTTTGATTATTTTTCGCCGATGCTCAAAAAACAACAGAACGGCCGCCAAAACAACAAAGCCGGCCAAGATCCCAATCATTGCGCCGCGCGTCTTGCTCAAATAAAAAGCCGATAGATTCAAAGCCAAAATTGCGAACCAGAATAACCTTGATCGCCGCGCCGCGGAACGCAAAATTAAGAATAACGATAAAAAAACGGCAAAAACCAGATAATTTGCTAAAAAGGCCGAATTACCCAAAAAAGAAAATACCCTGCCCGATCGATAAATCAATCCCGGCCAGATATTTACAAAATATTGCGTCAAAGCCGCAAGAGAAACGATACCGCTTAAAACAGCAAATGTTTTCCAAAATTTAAGCCACCCCTTCTCTTCTTTAAACTCGAAAATCAATATCAAAAACCAAATCAATAAATGGCTGAAAAACAAAAACCCGTCCATCCGCATCGCCTTCCCCCAAAAGCTCACGTGGGCATTTGCGCTAAAAATCGTCGCCAAAAAATTTACAAACCAAAAGGCCGAGACAGAATAAAAAATAACTCCGCGCTTTAATTCCTTCCGCTCTTTTACTGACAGATACAGCCAGATTGCTCCCAATACCTCAACTAAAATCTGAAAAATCATCGTCCGCGCGAAAACGAACGGAAAAAATGTCCCCGGAATAACGACAAAAACCGTAAGGGAAACCAAATAAAGGCCGAAACGGAGAATTTTTTCTAAAAGATTTTGGGTATTCATATGAACATACTTTATCAAAAAAGAAGATTTTTTCAAGAGGAAAAGAACAAGTTTAAATTTCAAAATTCAAATATCAAATCAATCCGCCTGATGGCGGACAAATGATTAAATATCAAATTCGGATTTTTGGTTTGATTTGGAATTTGGATTTTGTCATTTGGCATTAAAACAAACTCCCCCAGCCGAATCGGCGGGGGAGTTTGCGGATATTCCTCAAGGCCTTTAGCGCCTTGGAGATTATCCTATTTCAACCGTTAGTAGTACAAGGTCTTTCCGGCGAGCGGTAAGCTCGAGACCATCGTAACGCCAGCCAAGCTTCCGGCATAAGCGTCATCGGCCCAGGTGATTCCGCCCGCAGCAACGCCGACCGTCAAAGTCTCGTTTGAGCTGAATCCTGAATTGGAAGTGCCCAAAGTGACGATGACCGGAACCGAACTGCCGGCGGCAACATAGAGGTCCGTAAAGTCACCGATAGCGATCGTGCTAGCCGAATACTCCCTGTTGGCGCAAGCATCGCCAGTGCAGTAATTGTGCGAACCAAGCAAGTTGGAAGTATTGATGGAATCCTTGTAGACCTTAAGAGTGCTTTGCGCCGACATTGACGCGCCGCTCGAGGAAACCGCGAAGTTCATTCCGCGGACAAGAGCGGTGTAGTTGCCGACATTGGCGGCATTTGATACCACCCATTTGGCAACTGTCTGTTCGGCTGAAGCGGAGGAAAGTCCTGACGGAGCATCAGCCGCGTAAGCAATCGTAAGTTTGGTCTTCAAGACATCGAAGTAGTTGCCATACGCTGTCTCATCGGTATCGGCAACCAAATCCAACGCGCTTCCGGTGATCGCTACGCCGGATGCGGCGCCCCGCGCCTCAACCGGTTCCTGATTTCCGGTTACGGTTCTGTCCCAGTCCAACGGAATGGACATACGGACAGTTGAGCTGGTAAGGCCGCCGTCATCAAAGGTTGAGAGGTCGCCCTTCACAGTCAAGGTCTTCGCGCTGTTCTTCGAAATAGTCCAGTTTAAGTTCTGGAAGATCGCGTACGGAGTGACGGTGTTATAGGTATCGCTCAAGGTTGAAACCGTTGAGCCAACCTGCGTTGAACCATCCCAAAGCGAGATGTTCTTCGGAGTGCCTGTTGAAGCCAAATTGGCTCCGGCAGCGCCGTCCGTCTTGTTGAAATCCATAATCACGATCTTGGTGACAGTGATGTCTTCCGAAGCGCCGGCGGCGAAACGGAATTTGGAGAGAACGTTTCCGGCTGAACCCAAAATCAACTGATCCCAGGTCGGAGTATCTGCGCCGACGGTAATCGTCAAACTGCCGCTGGCTGAAAGATACACGTTCTGGAGCGGCAAAACGCCCGCGCCATAAGAAGCGGTAGTTGCCGAAGAAGTATTCACGCCGGTCGCAGAGACCGAAGTCACTTCAAGAGCGGCGAACGCGCTTGACGCGTTGGTCACCGTTGACAGAATGTCAGCATAGGCATCAACCACATATTGCTCCGAAGTGGCAATGCGAATCGCCGAAGACGGAGTAAAGGTATAGGTTGAAGCCGTAGTGTTCAAACTGCCAATGGTGGTGCCAATTTGGGTTGAGCCGTGCATCAATTTAAGATTCTGGAAGTCCTCGCCCATCGGTTTGGCCGAAGTGCTGTCGGTAAGAACAATCTGAGTGATATCAGACGCCTCGCCGACGCCGCCGGTAATCACGAATGAGCCGACTTTAACATTGGAAGCGTTAGCAACGCCGCTCGGAACGGTCGCGGAACGATCGGAGAACGACGCGTTCTTTGACACTGTCAAAGCACCGGTTCTCACGGTAAGCGTCTGGCCGGCTACGGTGCCGACAGGGGCGGAAGACAGAGAAACCTGACCTTTCGCTAAACCGCCGACGCCAGTCGAAGTATCATACAACTTTACCTGAAGCGTGCCGTCTGATCCCAAGTCAACTGCGTCATTGGTCTTGATATCGCCGCGCACGACAAGCGTCTGGGTGACGCCGGCCGGAACGACAAAATTCACCGCGTAATCCTTGGTGGTAACTTCGGTAAGATCCTGCGTTTGGCCAACCTGGACGCCGTCCAAGAGAAGCTTCACGTTATCCAAACCATCGTTACCGGCCGTGGCGTCGGTGTCAACATAAACATACAGATTGCTGAATTTGACTGCCTCGCCGCTGGCTTTAATGGTGAATTTGGCTAAATCAACATTGGTGGTGCCGGCCGCGACATTCCCGCTCGGGGAATCGGTCGCAACGCCCATAACCACTGTGCCGCTGTTGATTGAAATTGAAGTAGTCTTTTCAAAGACCGAGAACGAACCGCCCGAACCAGTGTCAACCGCGACATAATTTCCGTATTGAGTGTCATAGACGAGGATGTCGCTGTATTTTTGAATTGACATCTTGAAGGTGCGGGTTGTGCCGCCGACAATGTCGCAAGTCAAGGACAAAGTCTTTGTCACGCCGGCCAAAATGGTGTACGGGGCCGCGGTCATATCAAAGGTAACTGTCATATCGGAAGCAACCTGAGCGATTGAACCGATTTGCACGCCGGCTTCAGAAAGTTTGAAGTTCTGAAGGTCGGTTTGCGAGACGCTGCCATTGACCAAGAATTTAATCTTGCGGAGCTCAACCTTTTGGTTGACGGCCTGAAGGGTGGTGCGCCATACCTCGCGGCCGGTTTGACCCGGATCGACGGTGGCTGGAGCGGTCGGAACTGAAGCGCCCGGGCTTGGCAATAAAACCTGCGCGTTATCCGTAACCTGCGCCGTGGTCATTATGCTGCCATTGATCGGGAAAACGCCGGAAACAGCCGCGCCGTTCGTAGAAACGCCGGCGGCCGAAAGCAGCGAAAACCCAACCTGCTTGCCAGAAGCCAAATTCGCGGCCAAATCAGCATTGACCCAAATCTTTTTGGCGGCTCCAGCCGGAACCTCAAAGAGTCCGGAAGCATTGGAGAAAGTAACTTCGCTTGAAGTAAACGATTGGTATTCAGCCAAGCGATTCCAGGCATCGTCGTAAAGATAGACGTTCCTCACATCGCTGTCGGCGGAAATGCCGCTCTTTTTTAACTTCAAGGTGGTAACTTTCACCGCGCCGTCGGATGAAGCGGTGAAATTCAACGCTAACATCGGAAGAAGCGCGGCACTTTGGCGGGAAGCCGAATTTGAAACAACCACGGAAACGGCAGCCGGACTGTCAGCCGCTAAAGCGACCGTGAGTCCTGAACCGCCAACCGGAGTAACCGGAGCGGCGATCGTGCCCAATCCTTTGTCAAAATTGATGCTTGTCGCGGCAGTTGAAACGGTTGCCGGGACGAAAGAACCGGCACTCGCGATATCCCCGCCGACTCTGTAGTTGACGAAGAACGCGTCCGGAACATCATCAATTTGCTGATTCCAATTGCTGCCGTATAAAGCGACAGCAACGCTTTCACTCGTGACCCAGCGGAGCGTGCCATTGGCATCAATGGCATAAACCTTGGGATCAGTCGTGATTTTGACCATTTTTACGCCTGGTTTATAGGTAACATTGCCCCCGATTTGAATCGCGGCAAGTTCCGAGTCAGTGATGGTCTTGACTCCCGAAAAATTGGCGTACCAGGTCTTGTATGTTTTTTCGTTCGGGAAGACATACCTCTTTCCGTCGGAGCCGTAGTAATAAACGGCCGGGGTTGACGCCTTGATCAAATCGCCGGCAACCGGGGCAGCTGCGTGAGCCGCGAGCGGCATCAAAAACGCAGCGAGGCCGATTGACCAGGTGATGGTCGCGAGCACAACGCCGACAGTGAAGGTTTTCTTCACGAGTCTTAAAACGTTATTCATATTTTGAATTAAATTTTTTTCGGAATCGTCTCCGATGAATATCGGAGTGTTCCTTAATTATATCCTTGTTTTAATTGCGGTGACTTTCGATTTTTATCGAAATCGACCTTTGTCACTGCAACCCTACTCAACTTTCCGAACACTCTTTATTAAAAAAATGTGCGGAAGGTTGAGCAGGAGTGAATTAATAAACCAAACATTGAATTGTTACATTGTCACATTGTTAAATGACCAAGATTTTCTAACGATAACAATTTAGCAATGCGGCACTGTAACAATTTTAATTAGTGCGAAGTTTCCGACAAGTCCATCAGTGTCTCCGGAATAATAATTTCCTCATCACCGACCGACTGCGCTTCAACTTGAACAGAGGTCGCGGATTCAACGCCTTGTGCTGTCACTTCAGTGCCGGAAACGGATTCTTCCAGCCCTTGCGCTTTATACTTTGTATCAATCCGGGGGATGGCTGTAACAGCTGGCGCGGACAAATTATCGGATATTTCATCCGAAGCGGGCGCGCTCCCCATTGTGCTGCTGGCTGTTCCGAATAAACCCGAAGAAATAGCGGCTTTTTGCGCCTCGGTTGTTAAACTATTCGCCTCGGCAATTTTTACGATTGCCGCGCTTATGTCATTTTTTTCTATCAGTTCCTTGGCTTGGTTGAGTGTTGCCTCAGCTTCGCGAGCCGCGTCTTTGACAGAATTCACGGTGCCGGTGGCGGCCATATTTTGCCCGGCCGTTTCATCTATTTTTAGAGATATGTCGGCCACCGCAGCTTCGGCAGTTTTTAGCTTTTCCTGCACCTTTTCCGTTATTTCCTGATCCGAAACAATCGTCTTATTTTCAAGCTGTTTTTCCATAATAGCCTGCACCGCGCGGATGCCGGCGTCATTAACTATCTGCTTTGCTTCCACAACCTGCGTCTGCGCCTCCGGAAGACTAGTTTCGGTCTTCACCAAAACATCATGATATTCCGATGACTTGCGGTCAATAATTTTCGCCACTTCCGCGACTTTTACCGGCGATTCGCTGATTTTAACTTCTTCGAGCGAGGCGCTCACCGAATTCATTTGATTTTTAAAATTTAAAATTGCCATCTGGGCGCGCTTTTCTTTTTCCGGCATCTGATTCTCGGCGATTTTTGATACTTCTTTCAATCGGCGGCCGGCGAATTCAACCTGAAGTTTTGCCCGATTGTCTTTGTCCGAAACCAGCGCGAGCCGAGCACGCTCGGTAGCAATTTTTAAGGAATACAATGTGTCGCCCGGGATGCTGTTCGCTGAAGCCGAAACTGACGCCACCCAGCCGCTCATCACCACGCTAAGCGCAAGACAGCCAACAAGCACCTGCCGAAACACATAGCGATTTAAATTCACCGGAACGAGAGTTGAAGCAAACTGTCTTAGTTCCGCCAAGCCGAATCGGGACGCCTCGCGATGCTCGGCGTTAAAAGCGTTTTTAACCTGCATCATTAAAATCTCGCGATTGCGCGCGACAAAATCCCGCGATGGCTCCCCGCCAACGCGCAGATATTTAAGGAGTTTCAATTTTCTAATAAATTCCTTGTCCTTCATTTTGATATGAAAGACCCCCGATCTGCCGGGGGTTCCAATAGATGTTAATTGTCAGATGTCAATTGTCAAATGTTAACGTCGATTGTTTCTTTCGCGGCGGCAAGCGCGCGGTGAAGCAAAACCCTCACGTTGCCGTTTGATTTTCCTAAAATTTCGGCGATTTCGCCCACTCCGAGTTCGTCAATATAGTGCATAACGATTACTTCGCGGTATTCATCTTTGAGCGACTGAAGCGACTCAAGTATCTGTTTCATCTCTTGGCCGACTTCAATATTTTTTATCGTCTTGTTTTCATCACCGATATTTTCCATCGTTTCGTCGTCAAGCGCCACTTCGCTCTTGGATTTCTTTTGTCGAAAATGGTCAATAACGAGATTTCTAGCGATACTGTAAAGCAGGGCATTCAAGTATTTTACCGGCTTGCCTTCGTTAATATATTGCCAAGCCCGAAGAAAAGTTTCTGAAGCTATGTCTTCTGCGTCCTCCGCCCTACCGACTTTAAAAAAAATAAACCGGTAAATCTTTGCGATATACTGGTCGTAAATTTCGCCGTATGCTTCGGCGTCGCGTTTGCTCTTTATCCGCCAAAGCAAAAACTTATCCTTGAGTCCACTCATCTATTTAGACGAAAAAAGGCGCTAAATGTTACACCCCTGAACCCCTTAGCCCCTATATAAGTATAGAAGCAGTATAGCAAAAAGGGCGGGTTTTGGCAAGTCAAGGTGAGCTTTTGGCTTATAGCTGTTAGCTTTTAGAAATTTTCTCATTGCGTACTTTAAATAATCAACGGCAAGGACCTCTGCAAGCTATCATCTAAAGGCGATAAACTATGTTTGTCCACACAGGTGTTGACAAGTAGTAAAAGGATATATAAAATGATAACAAGAATACTAAATACCGCAACCCGTATTTTGCAACCAAAAATATCCCAAAAATCCATAGCCGACAATATCTATGAACAATGTCATCCGCCTCTCCGTCTCCGAAGCCGCTCGCCTTTTTGGCGTCAACCCGCGCACCATCCGCCGCGCTATTGCCGTGGGCGAATTGAATTATATTGTTGTCCAAAGCCGGTATAAAATCAATTTTGAAAGTTTGGTAAAGTGGTCGCAAAAAAGGGCGACGATTAAAAATAAAAACGAAAAATTCGGCATTGGCCAGTTTGTGGAAAAATGGAAAATAAAAAATAAGCATTACTCCCCCAACCCGCAAGCCATATCAACCAATCCGACCGAAACGCAAAAAATTGACAAAAAAGAGGCGTAAAATTAGCGCCTCTTTTTTAAATCCACGCGCTATCTTATTGCCTTGACAGGTCTATAATCTTGTCCGGATTGTCGCCCGCATTCACCTTATTTTTCTTTTCATGCCTGCACCTGACGCAACGATGCGTGATGACGCATCCGCCCGTTCTGATTTCAAGGCCGACCGGCGCCATCATGCCGCCGCACTTGGCGGCGCGGTCGCCCGGATTGATATCCACATGCCGACTCCAAAGACAATTCGGGCAATGATTGGTGTAACCCGTGCCTTTAACTTTTTTACCGCAATTTTCGCAAACAAAATCCTCTTTGCGGCGCTGAAATTTTTTTAATTGTAAATTCATAAAAATCTCCCGATTGCCTTTTTTAACTTTTACAAACTTATTGTATAACAATTTTCGCGGTCGCGAAAATTGTTATACATATACAGCTGCACAGTGTTAAACTTTAATTTAATTTAAAAAATTTAATCATCGGATAATCACCCGGAAATCTTGAAGCGGAAAAATATAAAATCTCCCTCCTTAAATTGTAGCCGCTCCGCATAATCTCAATAACATCATCACATGGATATGGATTTACCCATACGCTATTCTGCAACCTCTTAAATCCCAACTTAAGCAAGGTATGCCGCATATGGTCTCTCATCTTTTTATTATTTTCTCGAATATCAAAAATTACAAATCGCCATCGCTCATCCCACCTCTTCGGTTTCTTGATCCTTAATTTGGACAGCTCCATTAATGTTATAATTTCCGAACCTGCCGGGGTCAGAGATACCAATTTCGAACCATTCCGAATCTCAAGTTTAATAAAGCCGCGTTTTGCTAATCGTTTCATTGCTTGGTTTATACAACCATTAAAATATTGCTGTCGTTTCTTTGACATCAAAGGACGAAACATCTGTCCTAACCCTGGCGCGACAGTAATAGCTGCGAGCGCTCCAACATTGGCAACAAGCTTAAGGATTTCTTTAGCTAATTCTATTTTTTCTTCTCGTTTCATATTTTATCTTCAAATTTTACTCTTTGACATTATAACACTTTCCGCGACCGCGTAAAGTGTTATGTATCTTTTAACCAAATTCTATAGCCCAAACATATCAACAGATCCCCCTTGACAAACATACATAAAATCTACCACAAATTATGGTATAATATAGGTGTAGAAATTTACCCCCACACCTATATCAATCCGATTCTGACGAAAATTGGTGCGCGGGGGTAAAACCCTGCATATTTTTGAGGGTAAAGTCAAAATAGGTGTGCGGGTAAATTTTACGCATATGAAGAGGGGCGTATGTGTAAAATTTGAGAGCTTATTTTTAAAGGTAAAACTACCTAACGGGTAGTTTTTTCTGTTTACTTATGTAGTCCCAAAAAAACAAAATCCTACGATTTCCCCATGGCGGACGGTAGCCGGATAAACAAAAATCAACCTCACCGCTTTCGCATAAAGCGAGACGGAAAAACAAAAACCTGAAATAATTAATATTCCGGGTTTTATGAAAAGAAGATCTCAAAATCTGCTTTTCGTAGTAATGAGGTTAATTACCCTAATTGTAGGGCATCATTTGATCGCGCTCGAAACGGGCGACGTTAATATTCTTTCCTGCGCGCCCAATAATACCTTTATCTTTTCAGCCGCCGCCGCGCAATTAGCTCTCCCGATTCTTTGGAACACTCACGAAAAAACGCCGAAAGAGCACATTTTGGAAATCTCGCAGGAAAAATACGTTATCAGAAAACCGATGCCGAGATTTTGGACAACCGTCTCAACGCAACGTCCGCCGTACTCCAAATTAAAATTTTATCGCAATGTGCTGAAAGCCGAAGTCTGAAGTCCGAAGACTATTTCAAGAGCTCCACCGCCTTTTCCATCTGCGGATCTTTCCCCTGTTTATAATCATCCTCCGCGAACTTTGCTTCAATGTCCGGCGCGATTCCTTCTTTGTTGATATTTCGATTCTTTGGCGTAAGCCATTCGGCGATCGTAATCTTGAGCGCGGAACCATCGTTAAAAGTTTCAAAATCCTGAACCGAACCCTTGCCAAAAGTCTTTTCGCCCACAAGCTTGGCAAGGCCGAAATCCTGCAGGGCGCCGGCTAAAATTTCCGAAGCCGAAGCCGATCCGCCGTTTACCAAAACAACGGTCGGAATATTTTGCAAGCGCGCGCGGCCGCTTGCGCGGTATTCATCTCTAAGCCCGCCGGTAAACTGCTCGTAAACCACAACGCCTTCTTTTATCCAATCGCCGGCAATCGCAACCGCCGCGTCAAGATACCCGCCCGGGTTTAAACGGAGATCTAAAATCAAACCCTTGGGTTGTTTTGCCGCGATCGCCTTGGCCGCCCGATCAAACTCCGCGGCAGTTTGATCGCTAAACTGGCTGATTTTTAGGTAGGCGAGATTTTCTTTTTCCAGCATACGCCACTGAACGCTCTTTACGATAATTTTTGCGCGAGTGATAGTAAGAGTTTCGGCTTTTTCCCACCCGTCGCGCGCTATCGTTAATGCAACCTTAGTGCCGGCCGGACCGCGAATAAGCTTAACCGCATAGTCCACGGACATTCCAGAAGTGTCGGTCTTGTCAATCGCCAAAACTTTATCGCCGGCCTTGAGACCGGCTGCTTCGGCCGGCGAATCGGAAAGGGGCGTAATAACAGTGATGTAATTATCTTTTATTCCAATTTCCGCGCCGATGCCCTCCAACGTGCCCGCCAAATCGTTTGAAAATTCCTTCGCGGTTTGCGGCTCAAAAAAAACCGAATAAGGATCGCCGAGCGACGCCACCATTCCAGCTACCGCGCCATAATACATCTTAACGTCCGAAACCGGCTGGGCAACATATTTTGCCCTTACGAGATTCCACACTCGCCAAAATCCGTCGAAATCAACATCGCGCGAAAGATATTCGGGCCGCGCTTCAGTATTTAAAACTTTGCCATCTCCAGAAAGCTCGCGCCTTGCCCGCCAGTCGCCAAAAAAATATCCGCCGCCGAAAGTTACGAAGATTACCAAAATACTTAGAAAAATGCCCAAATGGCGGCGCAAAAACCGCGGGGCGATTTTGCGCTCCATTATATCAGTTTCACGATTTTTTCCGAACAGAAAGAATTTCATATTGTGCACGAATTACGAATATATTTCGAATTCACGAATGAATTGGCGGTAATACTCTATGGAAAGTAACTCCATCACGGCTAAAACGCGCCAATATACCTAATGGCAAATTAACAGCGCCGAGGTAAGATTTTACTTGTTCAAAATCCGCTTTTGTAAATCGTCCGCTAGTTTTTAGTTCTAGCACTATCTTATTTCAAGAAATAACTTCCCTATAAGAGCTTCCTTATATTTCAATTGATGATGCGCCTGTTGCCTAACTTCTAAGCCTCGCTTCTCCAAAGATTCTTTAATAGCCGAATAATAATACTTTTCACGCAAACCAGTTCCCAAATCATTGAATACATCAAACAATGCGCCTACAATCGCATAACTTAGTTCCGGCAATATGATATTTTTTCTAATTATAGACATTTTTGTTATTCGTGATTTCGTTGTATATTCGCAATTCGTGGACAAACTAATCAACTTTCTCTATTTCCGCTCCCAACGCTCGCAATCTTTCATCCAAATTTTCGTATCCCCTGTCAAGCACCTCCGCTTCGCTTACGATTGTTTCTCCGTCAGCAACAAGTCCGGCGATCACCATCGTCGCGCCGGCCCGAAGATCCAAACTTTTGATTTCGGTTCCGTAAAGCGGCGTGGGACCGGAAATAAGCACGCGATGCGGATCGCAGACAACAGCGTTCGCGCCCATCTTGATAAGTTCGCCGATATAGCCAAGCCGACCCTCAAAAAGCGGGTCGTGGATCAAGCTTGTGCCATGCGCCTGCGTTGCCAGCACGCCGAACGGCGCCTGCAAATCCGTCGGAAATCCGGGATACGGCAGGGCCTGCAGACGAAAAGCGGAAAGCGAATTGGCCGGGATGATTTTTAGAACATCGCCGTCTTGCTCTAAGTTTACGCGCGCGCGCCGAAGAACGGAAAGAACAGAGTCAAGATGGCCAAATTCCACGCCGCGAATCGCGACCGTTCCGCGCGTCACCGCCCCGAGCGCGGCAAAAGTTCCAGCCTCAATTTGATCGGGAATAATCGTATGTCGCGCGCCGTGTAGTTTTTCCACGCCAAGAATCTCTATGGTATGCGAGCCGGCGTCACGAATTTTCGCGCCCATTTTTGTCAAAAACGCAACCAAATCCTGCACATGTGGCTCCGCGGCTGCAATTTTTACGACTGTCTTGCCCGACGCCAAAACCGCAGCCATCAAAACATTTTCAGTTGCGGTAACCGAAAATTCTGGTAGAATGATATTAGCCCCCGTAAGCCCACGACTTCGGATTTGATACTCCGTCGAGGTGCGCGAAATTTTAGCGCCAAGCTCGCTCAGGGCAAAAAGATGCGTATCAAGCGATCGATTACCGATGATGCATCCGCCTGGCTCCGATATATTAACTTCTCCGGAACGCGCCACAAGAGGACCAAAGAGCAGAACCGAAGAACGAAGCGCCCTAACCGCTTTCCGGTCGATATTTTCCGGGTTAATCTCTTTAACGCAGATTCTTAAAGAATTATTCCCCGTCCATTCAACTTCCGCGCCAAGACTTCTTAAAATGTCAAGCATCCGCTCCACATCGCTAAGCCGCGGAATGTTATCCAAAAAACACTCTTCAGACGTTAAAAGTGTCGCCGCGATAATCGGTGTTGCCGCGTTCTTCATTCCGGCGACGCGGATTTCGCCATCCAATCTTTTGCCCCCTCGAATTATTAGCTTGCTCATAGGATTATTTTACATCGGAACTATCGTATTATCAATACCCTAGAAATTATTAACAGAACAATTTTTGTATCATGTGTTAAGTATTATGTAGTAGGGGGCTCCATAACTTTCCCTTAATACATACTACATGCTACATAATACACATATGACTCTCCGCCTTCGCCGCATAATTTACATTTTGCTCATCGCCGCCTTTTTTATCGTGGCGCCGCTTATCATTTTATATAACTCCGGATATCGCTATAACTTCAAAAAGAAAAGTTTCCAAAAAACCGGAATTATTTTTGTTTCTGCCGCCGCTAAGAATGTTAACATTTTTTTGGACGGAAAGCTTGTCGCCCAAAAAACGCCTATTTTTTTAAAAAATCTTTTTCCTGGAAATTACAACATAAAAATTGAGGCGGACAATTATCTGGCTTGGGAAAAAGAATTATCCGTACAGAGCCAATTAACCACTTTCGTGAAGGACCTTGTTCTCCTAAAAGAATCTTTGCCGATAGTCATAACCGGCGGGCAAATATCCAAAATGACCGTTTCTCCGGATAAAAATTATCTCGCGTTCATCGCCGGAAACAAAAAATCAGTTCTTTCCATCTTGGATCTGAAAAAAAATGAAACGATCTTTAATTTTAACGAACCCCATCCTGACACGGAACTAAGCTGGTCGCCCGATGGCAAATGGCTGGTCGCGAAAAAGGGAGAATGGGAACGCCAAGTTTTCGCAAAAACTCGCGGAGGATACGAATATGTCATCATTGCCAACTTCCCGGCGGGAAAAATATTTTGGTCAAAGAAGAGTCCGTCGCTTGTCTACATTATTGGCTCTTCGGCTCTTTATTCCCTTGATCTGGAAAATAAAAAATCCGCCAAAGTCACAAGTCTGCCGCGGGCCCAAGATTATTTGGTTTTAAACGACACGCTTTGGTTTGTAAGCGGCGACGCATTAAAATACTGGGATTTTACAACCCCCGATTCGTCAATCGAAGATATGGGAAAAACTCCGATCGCCAACGCGAAGTTCGGCGATTTTGGAGAAAAATTTATCGCCCTCTCCAACGATTACGAGGGATTTTTGGTTGACGCGCTGGGAAAAAATATTGCCGCCCGCGCGACAAAAATTAAAAAAATCGTTGAGACACCGAATGAAGACACAACAATCTTATATAATGACTTTGAAATCTGGCTTTTTAACCAAAAAACCAAAACGCTGAAGCTTGTGACAAGAATTGGAAGTCCGATTACAAGCGCCCTCTGGCACAGTAGCCGACAATATATAATTTTTACCACCGATAAGGAAATCCGGGCGATAGAATTAGACAGCCGCGAGCCAAGAAATGAATACAACTTGGTGAAACTTCAAGAGATTAAATCACCGCTCAAGGACGATGGTGAAAATTTTTATTTCGCCGGAAAAATCAGCGAGAACGAGGAAGGAATCTTCGAGCTGGGAATTTAATGTGCGACCAAAAGAGATTTATAAACCCGGAATGCTAAAAAACTAAAATGTCATTCCCCCGATGGCCATCGGGGGAATCCAGAATCGTATGATAACTCCCAATAATATTTTGAAGCAACCAAATAATATTTTCATCAGGAATATACTCGCGCAAAATATTAATCAAGATTTGATGGTCGATACTAGCAAAAAACTTCTTGATGTCGCATTTTAGCACCCAACAAGTTTTGGTATGATTTTTGCTTACTTGAAATGCCATCGCGCGAAAACGATTTAAGGCCTTATGCGTGCCCTTTTCTAATCTGCACGAGAAAGAATCGGCGATAAAAATTCGGTCAAAAAATGGATATAGAGTGCGGTAAACCGCATGATGAACTAGACGGTCGCGAACACTGGCTTTGTGGATATGCCGGCGCTTTGGGTCGTTTACGTAAAAACTTTCATAGCCGCCATGAATATATTTTTTACTTGCGAGATCTTCGTGAAGTGTTAAAATATTATCCATTAAGTCGCGGGCAAAGATTTGGACATCTAGCTTGCTTCGCTTACCGCGAATAAACTCCTGCCACGCTAAAAGCAAATTATCTATAGAAATAATCTCTTCAAATTTATGGGTCAATTGAATTTTCATAATGTTAACCAATTAAGCCCCCCCCCCAACGACTTCTGCCATTGCTCCAAAAAACAAAGGAGGCTTACTCGCTTTGGTACCAATTTTATCAGACTATTCCAAAAACTCACAGATATTCTCTCGGCCGTAGAATTGATTCGCTTTTCGTAGAAATATATAGAGGCAACTGCAACCGCAAGCTATCTTCCGCGAAATGAAAAATCATCATTTGTCCATTTGGCGATCAGAAAAACTGACGCGCTCAAAATATTTTTGATGATTCTTTGGGAAAATAAATCTTTGGATAACAAAAAGTACATCGCTCTGTCGGTAAAAATAGATGAAATCGGTAAAATGCTCGGCGGTTGGAGCGGGCAGCTCACAAAACAAAACTCTCCCAAGACGGGAGAGAAATGAAGAGAGTTGCGAGAACCGCGGACGGGTTATCGGCATTCCAGTCGTTGTCGAGCCAGTTGTAGTTCCAGTTCCACCTGCCGCCGTCCCAGTAGAGGTAAAGGACGTAGCGGTTGCCGTTTGGGTCGCGAAGAATTATATAGGGCGTCTTCCACATCACCACTCTTTGAATGCTCTCGGAGTTGAATCGTATTTGGCATCTAAAATGCCCTAACGCCCCATACCAAGTAGCTTCATTTTTTTAAAAGTTTCGCATACGCCACTCTATCTTTAGCCGTAGCCGCAGATATCCCGGATGTATGGATACTGGCTTCGGCAACGGGAAACCTTGGTCGCCCGCATATTCGCCTATCGCCACTTTGTATTTTATCACAAAAAGAAACGCCCCCGATTTGCATCGGGGGCCAAAGGGCAAAGTTCCAAGGTCAAAGACCAAAGGAACAAAGCGCCTGAGGACAAAAAGCTACTTGGCGAGAACCGCGGACGGGAGATCGGCACGCCAGTCGCAGCCGAGCCAGTGGCAGTACCAGTCCCACCTGCCGCCGTCCCAGCAGAGGCAAAGGACGTCGCGGCTGCTGCCGTACGGGTCGCGAAGAATCGTGCCGGCGAAGCAAACGCATTTACCCTTCCAGCTCTCGGGGATGAGGTGCTTGTTCTCCCAGAAAGTCTGAAAGACCTTGGCGTCCAGGCGGATGGCGTCCGAAGCCTTGAGGCGATGGACTTTCTCCTCACCCTGCACGCGACCGTTGTCGCTCGCCTTGAGCGTCGTCTCGAGCATGATGTCGGCGATGTTCACTGTGGCGAGGGTAAGCGAACGCTCGTCCTCTTCCTCGATCTTCCAACCAAGGCCGATGAACTTCCTGGGATTGAACGGCTTGGAGCGGTCGATGGTAAGAATATCGCCACCGAAGATGGAGTTGGGGTTCCGCAGAAAGGCCTGCAGATTTTCCCTCGTAATGCGATCTGCCTTCACCTGCTCGAAAAGCTCGGACACTTGCTCAACCGTGATCTTACTCATCGCTTCTTCTCCTTGCATCCGTTGGCAGTTGGTCAGTACACCCGGCATTATTACCGGACATACTCCCAGTCGGCCGAACGGACACCTCGCGCACCGGACCATCCCGGCAAAAAGGAACTTTAATTGCTTTTACTATAGCAGATTTTGAGGGTTTTGTCAATAGGCAGAAGATAAAATTTAGCAGATATTAGCCAAAAAACTATCTCAATTTTCTCACTATTTTAACAAACTGCCGGCCGCGGTCAAATTCGTTTTGAAACAAACCGAAGCTCGTGGCACCGGGAGAAAGAAGAATAATGTCGCCGCGCCGCGCCAGCGAAACCGCGAGACTGACCGCGCTTTTCATATTATTGACCGCCGCATGCTCCGGATGATAGTGGATTTTATCAAGTTCTAAGGTGAGTTTATCTGTCGCTTTTCCACCAAATAAAATCAGATTTTTGACTTGCCGCCTGATTTCGTGCGCCATTTCTTTGAAGTCTAGATTTTTATCTGAACCGCCGGCGATTAAAATAATTTTTCCGGGACGATTCAATGCCCGAAGCGCGGCGATTACTGCATCCGGCGTAGTTGCTGTCGTGTCATTATAAAATTTAATGCCGCGATACTTGCGAATCAGCTCCAGACGATTGGGAATGCCGCGGAATTTTTTAATCACCCTTTTAATTATTGCCGGCGCGATTCCTATGGCGGAAGTAAGACAGGCGGCCGCTAAAACATTTTGCAAATTATGCGCGCCTTGAAGTTTTATATCGGAGATTGCGCAGATATTTTTTTCTGCCCCCTTAAAACGAAAACATATCTTTCCATTTTTTATAAAACAACCATCTCCGCTATTAAAATATCGGTTGCTAAACCAAAACCTGTGCGCCTGCCCGTCCGGCAGGCAGGCATGCGCCCGTTCTCCCATCCTGAAGGTGATTTCATTATCACGGTTAAACACCGCGAGACCGCCTTTTTTTTGAAACCTAAAAATATTTTCCTTGGCACTGATATAGTCGTTCATGCTGGCATAAGTGTTCAAATGGTCCGGCATCATATTGGTAATGAGCGCGTACTGCGGCGAGAGATGATTTTCGCCCGTACTCTCCAGCATCCAGCTCGAAAGCTCAAGAACGACGATGAATTTTTGTAGAGACGCAAAATTTTGCGTCTCTACTTTATTTACAAATGAGAGCGGAGAAATTTGAATATTTCCGCCGAGATAAGCATCCCAGCCCGCATTTTTTAAAATTTCATATACCAAGGTTGTGGTCGTGCTTTTTCCGCGCGTGCCGGTAATCCCGATAATCGGCGCATTGCATAATTTAAAAAAGAGACTGATATCAGTTTCAATTTTTGCGCCCGCTTTTTTGGCGATTTCTAAATATGGCGAATTGGCGCGCACCGCCGGATTTTTCATCACAATATCGGCAGACCGAAAATCGCCTTCGCGGTGTCTGCCTAGAATAAAGACCGGTTTATAAATTCTGCATTCTGCATTCTGCATTCTGCATTTATAAAATTTAAGAACGCCCTTCATCTGTCCTAATAGCTCCTTCTTCGATTTCAAATCGGTAATCACAACCCGCGCGCCGGCTGATATAAAAAACTTCGCGGCCGAGACGCCGCTGCCTTTTTGGTACAAACCAAGACCCATGATCAAAACTTTTTTACCAACAAAATCCATCATTTTTTAAGCAGTAAGTAGTTAGCAGCAAGTAGTAAGCGAGCTTTTAAAACCTTAATGCATACTGCAATCTGCATTCTGAAATTACCTGTTTCTCAATTTATATTCGTAAAGAATCTCCTCCGACTTTCGCATCGCCTGTTTTGCCTGGTCAAACTTGGTGCGCAAGTAACCCGTCAAATTCATTGAGATAAGCCATCCCATAATTTCGGCGATTGCGTCTTTGGCGCGCGCGACTTCGCGTTCGTTTCGCGCCGTAGCATAAGCGATTTGTTTGCGCAAAATTTCGCCGGTTACGTCCGAGATGCCGCCCAGATACGACGCAGTTCCGACTTTAACTTCCTTGATCGAGCCGAGCTCTTCGCCCATCACGAACCGTCCAAATTCCTTCGCCTCAACATACTCCTCAAGCGCGGCCGCGTACGCCCCTTGCGCCTCAAAATCTTCGCCGGCAAATTTTTTTCCGAGATCGGCCAAGATTCTTTCGACCTGTAATAAAAGCTCCAACCCTGATTTGGTATCGTCGCGATGGAAGGCAAAGATCGCCTGCTTGGCAAGCCCCAAAGCTTCATTGGACGCGCCGATGACCGCGGAACGCATCTTCTGCGCTCCGGCATACTCATCGCTGATTTTTTTTGTAAATTTTTGATTAAGGCACATAATCGTCAAATGTTAATTGTTAAATATCAATCGTCAATTGTCTAATCCGGCCGGACAATAATCATCACCGTCTGGCCGTTTAACACATCTCCGCCATTCCAGTCGTGAATGCGAGCAAAAAGATACTGTTCATCATAAAGATAATCTTTGCCGCGCTTGGTACCGGGATCGTTGGTAATAAAATTTCCGTCTTTAGTATATCCTTTCACCACCAGCATATGATAAAGTGGCCCGTCGCCGCGAAAATACGGATTCATCGGCCCGCGGCCGTAAAGCGGCGAAATCACCGGCCGGCCGACGCCGACTTCGGACTTGATGTCATCTATTGATATGTTATACCGAACGATGACATTTTTAAAGCCGTAAAATTCCTGCATAAATCGCGCGGTTTGTTCGGCGTTGGTATCTTTGTTGTATCCGAAAATTTCAATTTCTTTTTTGCCGATCGCCTGCAATTCCGTTTCCGCGTCAGCCGCCGAGACAATCGGACGCCCGCTCCAAAACCGCCCAACCATCAGCGCCGACGCCTCCTCGCATGCGTCTTCATGGAACGCGTCCCAAACTCCGAGCGGCGCCTGCGGCGTGAATGGCACGTCGAGATTGATTTGGTCCGGCAATGGCGCGGACTGGGATTGTTTGCGGACCTGTTTGTCCGCGGTCTCCGCCGACAACGGCTCTCCGCTTTTTCCGGCCTTCTGCTCTCCGCCGATAGCCGATGGCTGATCGCTGATGGCTGGCAACGGCTCCGGCACCGCGGGCTTTTGAAGTTCAAAAAGAACATCACGGATTGCGCTGCGGAAAAAATATAAACTGATTATCACTGATACAAAAATAAGAACTACGAGAAAAACAAATATTTTTATTCTTCGTCTCATCATTTTCATTGGTAGCAAGTAGCAAGTAGCTGGTAGTATGCTTTTTAAAATTGCTTACTACATGCTACTTGCTACATACTACAGAATTCGTTTCGCCACCACAAAATCCCCTCTTCTCCGCAAAAAATAATTGAGCGTATCTTTTTTAACGCGTCCGCCGTCGCATCCGCCGGGAAATTTTTTATACTTGGCATGCACCCCATAACCCTTGCCGATATAAATAGCGACGTGCCCGACGCCCATCGGAAATTTTCGGTTATACCGGCCGACTTTGCTCGTGAAAAAAAGAAGATCCCCAATTTCTAATTTCTTGACATCTCGAACCCGCCGGCCGCACGCCGCCTGATCTAGGGAATTGCGTGGCAATTCAACGCCGATACGGCGATAAAGATACTGCACAAAAGACGAACAATCAAACCTTTTTGGCGCTTCTTCGGGCGCGGCGCCGTAAACATAAGGCCGCCCAAGACAAGCGAGGGCGCATTCCACTAAAATTTTTTGTTTTTCTATTTTAGTCATATTTATATTATACCTTCAAAATCAATTTTACAAAATTATTCTTTTATCATATAATATAAGAGGTCGAACTCATACTTAGTTTCCCCCGCCTGTCATTCTGAGCATAGCGGAGAATCTCTTATTTAAGCCGAGATCCTTCACTGCGTTCAGGATGACCAACTGGCAGAAATTTTGAATTCAATTTAATTACGGGGAAACTAAGTATAAGTTCGTCAAAATTATAAACAATAATTAATTTACGTTATAAATTATGAAAAAATCAATTATAGCGATAACAATATTATCTCTGGCGTTCGGGGTTACCGCGCCGGTATTCGCCGAGAATACAAACACTCCCGCCAACGACAATTTTCCAACCCTTCCGAATTTGCCCGCGATAGAATCGGCAGCACCGCAATCGGAGGGCAACGTTTCGTCAACAATCGCCATTGACAATATGACCGCGCTCAAAGCTCGCGGCAAAGCGTTAATCCAACAGCGTCTCCGCGCCCTAAACCGGTTAAATCAAAAAATAAAAAAATCGAAGTTGGCTGACGCCGACAAAATAATTCTTGTCGCCGACATCGCGACCAATATCGCCGGGCTCAAAGCGCTGGCGGAAAAAATTTCGGCCGACAGCGATTTGGCGGCATTAAAAACCGACGTAAAATCAATCTTTGACGATTACCGCATCTATGCCGTTTTTCTCCCAAAAATTAACGGCATTATGAACGCGTTGCTCTTGAAAACGCACGCAAATAAAATCTCAACGGATTACGTCGCCAAATACGCGGCAAAGATTGCCGAATTAAAAACGGCGGGCAAAGATGTTTCAAAACTGGAGTCATCGCTCGCCGACGCCAAGGCAAAAATCGCCGATGCCCTCGCAAAAACGCAAACCGCCGAAGCAGGATTCCGCGGATTGAAACCCTCGGACTATCCGGGAAGCACAGCAATAATCACAGCTAACCGCAAATTGCTCCGTGACGCGCAAGCTTCATTGAAAGCGGCGCAAAAGATTCTCGCAAAAATCCGCCTCGAAATCCGCGCTATGACCCAACAGCTGAATGTAGAAAAAAAGAAGGCCGAATTAAAAGCAAAACAAGAAAAGAAGAAAGTGGAGCTAAAACAGAAGCTGGAAACGAAACAGGAGATCCGCAATCAGAAAAAAGGTTCGGCAACAAGCGCTCAATAAGTAAAACTAAAAAACCGCCCCGATGAATTTCGGGGCGGTTTGCCTTATACAACCAATTGACAGATAGCCACATTTTATGTTATATTTTACTTGATTTGACTCGGTAGCTCAGCTGGTAGAGCAACTGCCTTTTAAGCAGTGGGTCCTGGGTTCGAGCCCCAGCCGGGTCAGAAAAAATATTCATTTTTAAAATGAATATTTTTGTTAAAAGCGGCGATTAGCCGCTGCGTGCTATCTTTAGTCGCAAGAGTGATATCTACTAAGTTTGCAATACCAATAACTGTCGGAATGCTTTTGAATCGGCACCATAAAATATGTGCCATATCCTTCTTTCGGATACCTAGCAAAATATCCCCTTGCCTTATTCATCACTTCTGATTCTGTCTCGCCGTAGTACTGCGCGTAACAATCACAATCGCGATGACCAGATCGCTCAACATCCTTTGGAACTACGATTCGAGAAGCGCCCATCTTTCCTCCTTGTCTGCTCGCATAAAAAAGAACAAAGACCGATGCCCTCAATTCTCCCTGTCTGCGTTTCTCATTGCCCGCTTGCGGTCTATTTCGGTCAAAATCTGTTTGCGGAGGCGGATACTCTTTGGCGTGATTTCCAAATACTCATCCTCGGCCATAATTTCCAAACCTCTCTCCAGAGTGACGGGCAAGGCCGGTGTAAGCTGGATTGCCAAATCGGAATTTGACGAACGCATATTGGTCAGGTGCTTCCCCTTAATCGGATTCACCACCATATCATTTCCCTTCATGACATTGCCGACAACTTCGCCTTCATAAACCTCAACGTTCGGGTCCACATAAAGCGTTCCGCGCGCGCCCAAATTGGCGAGCGAATACGCCAAAACCTTTCCTGTTTCGCCGGAAATCATTGAACCCGTATCACGCTTTTCGATTTCGCCGGCATATGGCCGAAAGCCGATAAATTCACTGCACAAAATTCCCTCGCCGCGCGTATCAACGATAAACTCGTTCCGATAACCCAAAAGCCCGCGGGTCGGGATATGAAAAATGTGACGCATATGATTCTGCTCCGACCGCATTTCGCGCATCTCCCCTTTACGCTTGGCCATCTTTTCTATCACGACACCCGAGGCGTCGTCTGGAATATCAATCGTCCCTTCTTCATACGGCTCGCACTTTACGCCGTCAATATCTTTCATAATAACCTGCGGCTGAGAAACCTGAAGCTCAAAACCTTCGCGACGCATATTTTCGAGAAGGATCGCAATATGCAATTCACCGCGGCCATAAACTTTGTAATATTCAATCGGTGAAAAATCAATTTTTAATCCGACATTGACTTCCAGTTCTTTTTCCAGACGCTCCTTAATCTGGCGGCTGGTGACATATTTGCCCTCGCGTCCGGCGAATGGAGAATTATTCACTAAAAAATTTAGAGAAATGGTCGGCTCGTCAATTTTAATTGCCGGAAGCAATTCCTGGCCGCTTTCCACACAAACCGTATCGCCGATGTAAATGTCGGGGAGGCCGGCGATCATCACGATATCACCCGCAAAAATTTCCGGCACTTCTTTGCGCACCATTCCCTCAAAAGTATATAATTTGGTGATGCCGCCCGGGATGATTTCGCCGGTGTATTTTTTTACAAAAACTTTTTCGCCAACCTTGAGCGACCCCTGATAAACGCGGCCGATGCCGAGACGCCCCAAATAATTGTCATACGCCAAATTAAACGGCTGGAAAGCAAAGGGCTTTTCCGTATCAACCTTTACGGCCGGAACTTTGGCAAGAATTGTCTCCAAAAGCGGCGTTAAATCTTTTGACTCGTCTTCAAGATGCAACTTCGCAATGCCATCCTTGGCAACCGCATAGACAGTTGTAAAATCAAGCTGTTCATCATTCGCGCCCAAATCCATAAAAAGCTCAAGCACTTTTTCATGCACCCAGTCCGGACGCGCGGCTGGCTTGTCGATTTTATTGATAACAGCAATTGGTTTGATGCCGAGTTCCAAAGATTTTTTAAGAACGAATTTTGTCTGCGGCATCGGGCCTTCCTGCGCGTCAACGACCAAAAGCACTGAATCCACCGAACGCAAAACGCGTTCTACTTCTGAACCGAAATCCGCGTGCCCGGGCGTATCCACGATATTGATTTTTGTATCTTTATAAAAGACCGAGGTATTTTTTGAATAAATCGTAATACCGCGCTCCTGCTCAAGAGCGTTTGAATCCATGCTGATGCTCGCGTCTTTAACCATTCCGGTTTGCCGAAGCAAGCCGTCGGTAAGCTTGGTCTTGCCATGGTCAACGTGGGCAATAATGGCGATATTTCTGATTTCCATTGGTTTGATTAGATATACTCCCAAAAGCGGGAGTACTTAATTATAAAAGCATAGCCGAAAAAGACGAGATTGTCAATGAGGAGGTCAAAACATTGTATCCAAACACAGGGCAATTTGACAGAATCGCAAACTTCCGATAATATAAAAAGCAGATTTACAGATATCTGTACTTTGAAGCTCTGGCGGTAGCCAGAGCATAGTAGTATTCCGGGGTACCTGCCTGCCGGCAGGCGGGGTGCAGCGGTAGCGCAGCCCCGATTTCATTATTATAAAATCCAGAGCTCCGGGGTAGCGCAGCGGTAGCGCAGTTGGCTGTTAACCAATTGGTCGTGGGTTCGAATCCCACCCCCGGAGCTCTGGATTTTTATCTATAGGTATCGGGATTGGTCGTGGGTTCGAATCTCACCCCCGGAAAAAAAGTCCGACGAAAGTCGGGCTTTTTTCGCAAAGGAGTTCTGTCGATGGTAGAACGTATTTGACTTATGCATTAGCCGTAAACACATTTTATGTGATAAAATAATATCAATGATACTCTAAATTACCAAAATATGCCCATAAAAAAATCTTATTTGGAACAAAAATGGTATTACAGAATTATAAAAGTATTTCTTTTGCTTTTTCCGCTATTACTCGCCTTGTTTTTTATTTTAAATAAAAAACTGCTTACTGGTAATATATTGCAAAAAAACATTCTTAGTATACTGCAAAACAATATTAAAAATATTATTTTTATTGCGATAGGATTTGCCGCATACTATTTAATTTTAATCTCGATTTGGAGAATCTTTCTCTATGTTGTATTTGGCGGATTAGAAAATGATAACAAGGCTGCAAATCTCGCCGACGGCATAGCGCCGCCCAACCAGCGGTCAAGGTCGGCGGCGCAATTGCTTCCTGTTATAATTCTTTTGATAATTTTTGCCATATACGGGCTTGCTCAAGCCGGATATATCAAATTGCCTCGGGTAGATCTTAATTTTTCCCAAACAACCCGTACATACGGCGCTGCTTGCGCCAGCAGCGGCGGAAAAGCTGGTCTTTATGGCACAAACGGAAAATGCTATACATGCTTAAAAGGAACCGCGGCCACAAATCCCGCGGGCAATTGTTCAAGCGGTGTAAGCGGAATTTACTGCTGCGGCATTGGAAAAAATGACGGTGATGGCGTGGACGTATGCATATCTACCGGATGCGGTTCTATGTGGTATTGTTCGGGAAGTTACTATATCGGGGGGCAGGAAATCAGGGTCCCCAGTCTGTGTTACCCGGTGCACCCAAGAAATGTTTTCTCGGGCTGGTCGGGCACTTGCAGACAATGCCCATGATCGCGCAAAACAGATTTAAAAATCCCGACGTTAATCGGGATTATTTTTTTAGTTCTTTCGAAATAGCAAGGTAGCTTTTTGTAATTCCATCTTCCATTTTAAGGCCGAGGAGACCGGCCATTTGTTTGATTTTTGCCGCGCTTCCTTCAATCTCAACGAATTTTATGCCACGGAGAACATCCAGCTCTATATGCGCGCCCCCATAAGACCAGTGTTCGCGCTTTTTTCTGTAAAACTGCGTCTTCACAAAACCAAGCCCCAACAAAATTTTTTCCATCGCGGAAAAATTCCGCAGATAAGTTTGCTTCTCTTCCCGAATCTTGTATTTTGCATCTTTGCCGCCCAATTTGCTTTTGAGTGTCAACATCGCGCTGTGTCCTGGCCATTTGCGCAAACGCAGAGTTTTTCCGGTTTCGCTCAAACGCAAAAGCGGATGTTCAAAATACTGGCTCGCCTCGGCGCCGCGCCAGACAAGCTTCGCTCCGAGCTTCCGCAGAACGCCGCGGATAGGCGCCAAGCCATCCACCCTGAATTTTAATTCCCTTTCTTTCGCCATGCCCTCGTCCGCCCTATTTTAAATCGCGCCTTTTGCCGTGAGTGAGGTTTTGATTTTAAGTCCGTGCCGGGCAAGATTAGCGATAAGGAGATCGATGTCTATGTAGCGCTCGTGATGGATAACGCCGCGCGGCCAATTGCCGGCGCCAATAATCTGCAGGAGCGTTTCCGCGGCCGGAAAGGCGGTGCACCGCTGCATCGCGGTAAGCCGCTCCGCCGGATCGTAAAAATCAACAAGCTCATAGGCAAAAACCGCTTGGCCGGCACTGCCTTTCCCCGAAACTTTCACGCGCAAGACAATCACATCTTCGGCGCTCGGACCCATTTTTTCTTTGAGCTGCCGAACGCACTCCTCGCGCGGAAAACTCTTTAGCATTGTCCGCACTTTTTCAAAATGGCCGGGGTATCTTAATGTTGCGTAAAAAATATTCCCGACGTCTCCCCACAAATCTAAATCGGCGTCAAAAGCGCCGTGCGTCAAAGCGGATTCAAGAATTGTCGAAAATTCGTCACCGTTAAATATCTGATCCTCTCTACGCTCTAACGGCGCCACGATGGTAACTATGCCATCTTGAACAATGAAGGGTTCCTCGGCGTATTCGTTATATAAACCCTCTTCATTAAAAAAAGCGCGTGCCGAAGATCGCCTTCGGGCTTTTGCGGCAGACCGCCGCAGAACATTTTGATACTGTAGATTCCGGTGAGATAGTTTTTCGCGCTAAACGCCAAGTCGGAAATAAGTCCCGGCGCCAAACCGCACGCCGGCGCGATGGTCGCGCCAGCTCTCACGGCCGCGCCGCCCATCAATTGCTGTTTCTTTCGGACTTCGTCATTTCCGCCCAAATCTGCCATTGAAAGCCCGGCATTGACGCAAACTCCGGTCGTCGCGGGGAGAAGGCTATAGGGCAAGGCGTTAAGAACGCCGGAAAAATTTCCCACCCTAAAAAAACTAAGCAATTCTTCGGCGTTTTTCGCATCTCCCCGCCAAATTACGCCTTTTGCGCCAACATATCGTCCCGCCGCCGCCAACACCGCCAATGAATTATCAAAGCAAACATAGCTTTCAACCCGAGGATCAGATTCAAAATAACGCATCGCGCCTCGCGCCTAAAGACCCGCTCCCAAAATCGCGATTCTCATTTTCGCCTCCTCGCTCTGTCAATGTGCTGAATCAAAACTATCAAAAAAAATATTCTTGGTCAAGATTAGAGCGACCTGGTATAATAAAGAAAAATTATCTTAGAACTTATGCCGCAAAAAGAGAAACTCAAAAATAGTGAAATCACCCATAAAATCAATCTGATTTTTAATGTTTCGCTCGCGATCCTCCTGATGGCCGCGCTTATTATCCATTACCTTAAAATACTGCCGCTGAACAAATCGGTATTTATCATACTATCATTCATCGGCCTTCTGCCAGTCGCCCTTAGCGCGGCACGAGCGCTTTTGAGACGCCGCCCGACGATCGATCTTTTGGCTTCCATTGCCCTGATTTTTGCGCTTTTAGCCCGCGAGTGGCATTCGGCGGCATTCATTAATCTGATGCTCGCCTGCGCCCGAATCTTCAGCGTCTGGACCGCAATGCGCACAAAAAATATCATCAAGCGTCTGCTTAAATACCGTCCGGAGTATGTAAAAATCAAAAAAGGCGACGAAATCGCGCGGATTCCTCTTTCTCAATTGAAAATCGGCGACTTGGTCGTTATCGAGGCCGGTGAACGCGTGCCGATTGACGGCATCGTGATTTCCGGCCAAGCCAGTATCAACGAAGCGGTATTAACTGGCGAAAGCGAACCGCGTCTAAAAAAAGCCGGGGATGCGGTATATGCCTCAACCTTAAACGAAGGTGGCTCGCTTTTGGCGCGCGCTGATAAAATCGGCGAGGACACGACGCTCGCCAAATTAATCTCTCTCGTGGAAGAAGCGAGCCGCAAAAAAACTTCGACCGAAATGACTGCCGATAAATTTACCCGATGGTATATTGTCGCGACGCTTATCGGATCGGCAATGTTGTATTTTATCTTTGGAAACGCGAACATGGTTTTGGCGGTGCTTCTGGTTGTCTGCGCCGATGATATCGCTGTCGCCATTCCCCTAACTTACACAGCGGCAATCGCCAAGGCAGCCAAGCGCGGGATCTTGATCAAGGGTTCGAAAGTTCTGGAAAAATTGCCAAAAATAAAATATTTTTTAACGGACAAAACCGGCACGCTTACGCGCGGCAAACCGAAAATTGCCGGATTGCAAACTTTCGGAATAAAAAACGAGGAATTTTTAAAACTTATCGGCGCGGCGGAAATCAATTCCCGCCATCCGATCGGAGCAGCGATAATAAATTACGTGGAAAGTTCCGGCATCAAAATTTTAGCACCGGAAGAATTCAATGAATCTCCCGGAGAAGGCACCACGGCAATAAGCGCCGGTAAAAAACTTATCGCCGGAAAAATAAAATTTCTGGAAGACAGCGGCATCGCAATTTCAAAAGAAGAGCGGATTCTACTGGAAGAGGAAAAAGAACAGGGATGCAGCCTCGTCGCTCTTGCGACGGATGGAAAGCTTGCGGGTTTTGTGGCAATGGAAGATGCTCTCCGGCCATTTGCCCATTCGCTTGTCGCCGAAACAAAAAAACTCGGCGTCAAATCGTGGGTAATGCTTACCGGCGATAATGAAAAAGTTGGAAACAGGGTCGCGCGCGAACTCGGAATTGATCGATTTGAAGCCAACCTTAAGCCGGATGACAAATTGCGCTATCTGGAAAAATTCAAAAAGGAAGCCCGCGGCGTTACGGCAATGATCGGCGATGGCGTCAATGACGCCGCCGCGCTGGCGATGGCCGATGTAAGCTTCGCGATGGGCGCCATCGGCTCCGACGCGGCGATTGAAGCGGCGGACGTGGCTTTGATGAACGACCGTCTTGAACGAGTGCCGGAAACGATGATTGTCGGCCAAAAAACAAAACGAATCATTAAAGAAAACTTTATTCTCTGGGGCGCGACCAACGCAGTCGGCCTCGCGCTCGTCTTTTTGGGCATTCTGGGGCCTGTCGGCGCCGCGAGTTATAATTTTTTAACCGACTTTTTGCCGATCCTTAACGCCCTAAAAATCAACTTCTTCGGCAGTCGCCTGCCGAAATCGGGCCGCAAAATTGACAAAATAATTTAAAGGTGCTATCCTCCCGATTAGGAAATAAGGAGGCGTAAAAATGGCCGCTGTTTCCGACGAAATGGCAAAAACGGTTTGCAAAACCGGCTGCGGCAAGGAAACTTGCGCTTACCTCACAATGGGCCCTGACGGCTGGGAGTGCCTCAAGGGTACCAGTTTGGAACATTACGCCGCTTTCGGACGCCTACTCAAAACAATGACGGCCCAAGGCGACAACTGCCCGGGTGCGGACAAATATCAGCCGCCGCGAGGCGAAAATTAGTCCCACAAAAAAACAAAACCTCCGACTTTCGCCGTCGGAGGTATTTTTATCTTTAAATTAACTGTGCCTTGAAATATTCCCCATAATCCCCACGGCTGCAAGCGAAGTCAGAAGCGCCGTGCCGCCGTAACTTACAAACGGAAGCGGCAGGCCGGTAAGCGGCGCAACCCCCGCCATTGCTCCAATATTTACTAACGTTTGAACCATAAGCCACGAGATGATTCCGGCGGCAAGCAATCTGCCGAAAAGATCGGGAGCCAGCTTCGCGATCCGAATGCCGCGGAAAAAAAAGACGGTGAGCGCGAAAAAAAAGATAAGAAGAAAAAGGAAACCCATCTCTTCGGCCATAATCGCAAAAATTGAATCCCCTGCCGGCTCGGGAAGATATAAAAACTTTTGCCGCGACCCTCCGTACCCCAATCCCAGAAGCCCGCCGGAACCGATCGCGAGCAATGCCTGATTAATCTGATAGCCGACGCCTTGCGGATCAAGTTCGGGATGCAAAAATGTTGTCAGCCGCATTACTCGATACGGCGCGATTTTTATCAGAATAAAAAAAAGCGCAGCTCCCAAACCGCCAACTCCAACAATATGAATAACCGGCGCGCCTGCTATAAAATAAACAATAAATGACGAGATAAGGATGACTGCCATTGTCCCCATATCCGGTTCAAGCATCATCAAAGCCGAAAGCATCCCAATAACAAGGAGAAATGGCACAAGGCCGGTCCAAAAATCACGCATCTCCCGCTCGCGGCGCGCCTCAAAATATGCCGCAAGATAGATCAAAAAGGTCAACTTGACAATTTCCGACGGCTGAAAAGAAATAAATCCTATGCTGATCCAGCTTTTAGCCCCGTTATAAACTGTTCCGATCCCCGGGATGAGAACTAAAATTAAAAAACCGAGGGAAATCGCCAAAAAAGGCGTGGCAAAATATTTTAAACGACGATAATCAATCTTCAAAAATAAAAAAAACAGGGCCAAGCCCGGCAAAAGACCATGAAGCAACTGGCGTTTAATGAAAAAATAAGCATCGCCAAATTTTTGATAGCCCAAAACCGAGCTTGCAGAAGTAAGCATCGCCAAACCAAAAATCGTCAAAAAACCGGCGGCGGCAAGGAAGATAATGTCGGGAGATTTACGGAAAACCATTTTAGCCAATAGCCAATAGCCAATAACTTAAAACTATTGGCTTTGAACTTAAACTAATGCCAACTTTAATACTTCATCCATCTCGGTCACAAATTTAAATTCCATTGTTTTTCTTACCTCATCCGGCACGTCCTCTAAATCTTTCTCATTATCTTTTGGCAAAATAATTGTTTTTAGCCCGGCGCGGTGCGCGGCTAAAACTTTTTCTTTTACCCCGCCAATTTCCAGCACCCGCCCGCGGAGAGTGATTTCGCCCGTCATCCCAACCTTGATCCTGATTTTTTTGCCGGTCAAAAGCGAAACCAAGACCACGCCCATCGCCACGCCGGCCGAAGGCCCGTCTTTCGGAATCGCGCCTGCCGGCACATGCACATGAATATCTTCTTCTGACCAAAATTTGTCTTTAATTTTCCAAAAAGAAATTTTCGCGCGCGCATAAGAGAACGCTGCTTGGGCTGATTCCTGCATTACCTTGCCAAGCTGGCCGGTTAAAATCAAATTTCCCTTGCCGGGCATCCTCGTCGCCTCAATTAGAAGGATGTCGCCGCCGGCTTCGGTCCAAGCGAGGCCGGTAACAACCCCAACCTCATCTGCTTTTTCCGCCGCCAGATGGCGAAAACGCGGCACGCCCAGATATTTTTTGAGATCATCCAGCCCGACTTTGTAATTTTTCTTTCCATCCGTTGAAACCTCTTTGGCGATCTTGCGGAATATCTTAGAAATTTCGCGCTCCAAATTACGCACCCCCGCTTCAAGCGTATACGCACGGATAATTTCGCGGAGCGCTGGTTCGGTAATCACTGTCCCGCCGCCAGAGAGGCCATTATCCTTTAATTGTTTAGGAATTAAAAATTTTGTCGCAATATTGAATTTTTCCTCTTCGGTATATCCGGGAAAATCAATCACCTCCATACGGTCTTTTAACGCCGGCTGGATGGGGTCCAAAAGATTCGCGGTAGTAATAAACATCACATCTGAAAGATCGAAAGGCACTTCAAGATAGTGATCGGAAAAAGAATTATTTTGCTCCGGATCAAGCGCCTCAAGCAGCGCCGAGGTTGGATCGCCGCGAAAATCCGCGCCGACCTTATCTATTTCATCAAGCATAAAAACCGGATTCTTGGTGCCGGCAGTTTTAATGCCCTGGATAATTCGCCCCGGCAGCGCGCCGACATAAGTTCGGCGATGGCCGCGAATTTCCGCCTCGTCGCGAATGCCGCCCAAACTCATACGGAAAAATTTGCGACCCAGAGCGCGGGCGATTGATTTGCCAATAGAGGTTTTGCCAGTTCCCGGAGGGCCGACAAAACACAAAATCGGACCCTTAATTTTGCCGACGAGTTTTTGCACGGCCAGATACTCGGTTACGCGCTCTTTGACTTTTTCCAAGCCGTAATGATCTTCGTCCAAAATTTTCCCCGCTTCTTTAACGTTGATGGCCTTTTCATCGCGCTTGGCCCAGGGAAGGCCGATGAGCCAATCAAGATAAGTTCTGATATAAGAAATTTCCGGGCTAAAAGAGGGCATTCCCTCAAGACGCGCCAGTTCTTTTTTAGCGATTTCTTTTGTCTCCTCGGACATACCCGACTCATCAATCTTTTTCCGGACATCTTCAATGTCGCTCCGTCCGCCGACGACGCCCAATTCTTTTTCAATCGCCTTGAGCTGTTCGCGCAGCATCATTTCGCGCTCCATTTTCCCCAATTCCTTTCCGGTTTCGGTTTGAATTTTCCGCGCCATCCGAAGAACTTTTATCTGCCTGCCGAGCGCTTGGTTTACCCGATCAAGCCTTTCTTCCGCATTTTCCGCTTCCAAAAGCGACTGCCGCTCCGCAAGCGAAAAATCAATATTAACAGCAATCAAATCCGCAAGCTCAAGCGGGTTTGCCATATTAAGAATAACCAAAAGGATATCAAAGGGAACGGTCGCGCCCAGATTGACGCATTCCTTGAATTGATTCACCGCGCTATACATCAAGGCCTCGATTTTTTCATTTTTAACCGGAAAAAAATCGGGCAAAATTTCTGCTGCCACTTTAAAATATGGATTCGAAGAAACAAAAGCGCTAATTTTGACGCGCGCCATTCCCTGCACCAAAATCCGCGCCGTCCCGTCGGGCTGTTTTGAGGCTTCAATGATTTTCGCCGCTGTGCCGACGCGATAAATCTGCTCCGGCGAAACGGCGCCGCCTTCCGAAGGCTTCAGCGCCGAAAAAATACAAACTTGATCGGTCTGCATCGCGTCGTTTAAAGCCAAAAGCGACTTTTCTTCGCCGATCGTAAGGGGCACCGAAAGCCGCGGAAACAAAACAAGATCCTTGAGGGGAATTAGCGGAAGTTCGGATTTCAATTTCAATGCCGCAGTAGACGGCAATTTTGCCTTTGGAGGCATAAAATAATGCAGACTTCAGAATTCAGAATGTAGAATAATCCCACATTCTGTAATCTGCATTCTGAATTTAAAATGTTTTGTCCATCAAAAAAATTACCAAACCAAGAACAGCGGCAACACCAGAGATAACCCACGCCCGCATCACGATTTTCGGTTCGGGCCAGCCAACGGCCTCCAGATGGTGATGCACCGGAGAAGAAAGAAAAACTTTTCGCCTAAAAACTTTTTTAGAAAAAATTTGGATGATTACTGAGAGCGACTCGACTAAAAACACAAGTCCAATAATCGGCAAAAGCAGAGCGGCGTTTGTATAAAGCGCGATAATCGCGAGCGTTACTCCAAGCGACATCGCGCCCGTATCCCCCATAAAAAACCGCGCTGGATTGATATTGAACCAAAGAAACGCGAAAAGCGCACCGATAATCACACCGCAAAATGCCGTCAGTTCGTATTTTCCTCCTGAAAAAGCAATTGCGCCGTATGCGGCAAAGGCCATAAGCAAGGTGCCACCGGCCAAACCGTCCAAGCCGTCTGTTTCGTTAACGGAAAAAGCCGTGGCGACAATCACAAAAATCGCAAATGGGATAAACCACCAACCAACATTAAAATCACCGACAAATGGAATATGAACCAAATCCCAATCTAATTTAAAATAGAACCACCAAGCGCCGATTGCCGCGATCGCCGTATAGATTAAAAGGCGGCGCTTCATTGTGAGTCCGCCGCCTTTCGGCCCCCAACGCCGGACATTAAAATAGTCGTCAACCAAACCAACCAAAGCCGAAGCTACGAGCGCCCCGAGTGGCAAAAGCGTTTGCGGACGCGTTAGAAAATTCAAAGAATAAAAAGTGCCGCCGATAAATTTTGCCGAAAACCAAAAAATGATTGCCAGCGCCACTACCGTCACCCAAATAATGAGACCGCCCATCGTCGGCGTGCCGCTCTTTTTTTGATGCAAGGCCGAAAAAATCGGCGCCGACTTTTCGTCGCGGATCTGCTTGCCAAGCTTGTACTTGAACAAAAAATGCGTAAGCGCCGGCGTCCACGCGAAAGCGATGATAAATGAAATAGTCGTCAAAAAAAAGATTTTGATGATTTCAAAATTTTGCATAAAATTCTTCACTTATTAAGAAGTATATCATATTCATCCGACTTAATCAACTTGACTCCGTTACTCTTTAGGCCTATCCTTGTGGTATAATCATCTTTGACGCGAATGATATTCGCGGGAGCGTGGTAATGAAAGCATATCTGGACATTGTTAAAAAAATTTTAAACCACGGCACAATTAAACAGAACCGCACTGGCGTTGACACGCTCGCCATTCCGGGCGCGATGTTTGAACATAATATGGCCGAAGGTTTTCCGCTCCTCACGACCAAAAATATCCCCTTTCGACTAATCGCCTCTGAACTGGAGTTCTTTATCAAAGGAATAACCGACAAAAAATGGCTACAAGATAGAAACAATCATATTTGGGATGAGTGGTGCTCGCCCGAAAAAATTCCCTATAGCCACGATGAAGCCACCAAGCAAAAAATGCGCGAAGAAAGAGACTTGGGCCCGATCTACGGTTTCCAATGGAGAAATTTCGGCGGAACATACCGGGGCTATGAAAAGCTCGCCGAATCGGCGAGTGGGATAGACCAATTGCAAAATTTGGTCAAAAGACTCAAGACCGACCCAGCTGACCGGCGGATGATTGTGAGCGCTTGGCATCCGCAATCCATTCCCCAAATGGCCCTGCCCCCTTGCCACTATGGTTTTCAGGTCACGGTCATCGGCAACAAACTCAATTTGCTCTGGAATCAGCGTTCGGTTGATACCGCCCTGGGACTGCCGTTCAATATCGCAAGCTACGGTCTACTGCTGCATCTTCTGGCAAAAGAGTCCGGACTCCAAGAAGGCCGGCTGGTCGGCTTTTTGGCAGACACGCATATTTATGTCAATCATATTGATGGCCTCAAAACGCAGCTCGCGCGCGAACCATATCGGTTGCCGCGAATCAAAACCGAAAAATTTGATTCTATCTTTTTCTGGCAATACGAGGACACAACAGTTGAAAACTACGAACATCACCCGGGAATTAAATTTGAGGTGGCCGTATGACCGAAGTAATCCTCATCGCCGCTATAGCTGATAATAATGTTATCGGCAAAGATGGAAAAATTCCTTGGCGCATCAAGGAAGATTTTCAGCATTTTAAAAGTCTGACCATGGGCCACGCCTGCCTTATGGGTGACAAGACTTATGATTCGTTGCCCATCCAGCCGCTTCCCGGGCGCGAGAATATCGTGATCACTCTAAACCCTGAATGGCAAGCCCCGGGCGCGAAAATCTTTCACTCTCTGGGAGAGGCGCTGGAATACTGCAAAGATAAAGACCAACTTTACATTTGCGGCGGCGCTTCGGTTTATCGCGTTGCGCTTCCTCTAGCTCATCGGATGGAACTTACGCGTGTGCATCAGGCACCGGATGGCGATACTTTTTTTCCGGAGATTGATTTCAGTGAATGGACGCTTGCTGCCGAAGAAAAACACGACGGTTATACTTTCCAAAGTTTCGTCAGAAAATAACTTCGCCCCCGATTAACCGGGGGTTTTAAAATGTGATATGATTAAAATAACAACTCGCCAACCCGCTAACTCGTTAACCCATTAACTCGTTAATAATTAATATGAAAATCGGCAAATTAATCGTCATCGACGGCACCGACGGCTCGGGCAAGCACACCCAGACGATTCTGCTTTTGAAGACTCTCCGCGCCGCAGGATATAAAGTGGCGACCCTGGACTTTCCGCAATATTACAAAAATTTCTTCGGCGCGCTTACCGGCCGATACTTGGCCGGAGATTTCGGCAATCCGACAAAAATTTCACCGTATCTCGCCTCGGTTCTTTACGCCGCCGACCGTTTTGAATCAAAAAAGAAAATCCAAAAATGGCTTAAAGAAGGACGCATTGTGGTGCTTGATCGATATGCTTCCGCCAATCAAATTCATCAGGGCGCGAAAATCAACGACCCGAAAAAACGTCGCAAGTTTTTGGCCTGGCTGGACAAGATGGAGTTCGGCATTTTTGGTCTGCCGCGACCGGACTTAATCATCTATTTGCACGTTAATCCAAAAATCGCGCATACACTTGTCGCCAAAAAAGCAGCCCGCGCCTACGCCCGTGGCAGATCGCACGACGGCCACGAAGGCAACCTCGCCTTCCAACGCGCCTCCGAAGAGCAAAGTCTCAAGCTGGTGCGGAAAATGAACCATTGGAAAAAAATTGAGTGCGTAGAACGCGAAAATATCCTTTCACCAGAAAAAATAGCTAAAAAAGTATGGCAAGTAATCTTAAAAATTATTCAATAAAGACGCGCGATCATGCGTCTTTGTATTGATTACTATTATTGGCTATTAACCGAAATTATGATATAAATAATAATGGGATAAAAATTAGCGGGTGGCGGGGCAAATTGCCCTTAACCCAAATAAAAAAATGATCTCAATCTCCGATCTTATAACTAAATCATGGGAGTTTTACCGAAAAAACTTCAAAGTAATAATTCCGATCATAGTGCTTGTGTTTCTTGGTACTTCGGCCGAGATGCTCCTGCGCTATTTTCTAAAACTTCCCGGCTATTTTTCTTTGCTCGGCATACTCATTTCTATCCCGTTTTACGCCATCACCATCTGGCTTACGGTTTTAACAATTGAAATCACTGCGAGAACCCTTGTGGATGAAAAAACAAATCTTAAGAATCTCGCGCTAATTGCCCTTAAAAAACTGCCAATGTCTATATTGCTGGGCATAATTGTTGGCGTAATAATAATTTTTGGCCTAATTCTCTTAATTATTCCCGGAATAATTTTTGCGATCTGGTTTCATTTCACGCTCTATACTTTTATTTTAGAGGGGAAAAAATGTCTTGAAGCGCTTAAAGAGAGCAAAATTTTAGTGCAAGGACGGTGGTGGCTGGTCTTTTGGCGGTTAGTGGTAGTTAATCTCTTTTGGGGGGTAGTGACAACCGCGCTCGTTTATGGAGTCACCGCGCTCATAACTTTGCCATGGGGTAAAGTTGAATCAGGCACGATGCTTTTTTCCATTATAAATGTTGTGTTATCCCTGGTCTCTAACCTGATTACTGCGTTGGCCGGACCTCTGCTTATCGCCAGCTCGCTTCTCCTCTACTTCAATCTTAGAGAATCAAGATCGTTGGTAGTTCCAGTGGAAAAAAGGTAGAATTAAATCAACATTTGACATCTGACATTTGACACTTGACACTTGACACGCTGTTAATTGCCAATTGTTAAATGTCAAATGTTTTATTTTATGACCCTCGAGCCCGTCATTGGCCTGGAAATTCATGTCCAGCTAAAAACTAAAAGCAAAATGTTTTGCGCCTGCGACAACGCTGGCGAAAACGCGCCGCCGAATACAACTGTTTGCTCGGTATGCATGGGGCATCCCGGAACGCTTCCGGTAATTAATCGCCAAGCGGTGGAATACGGGCTTTTTGCGGCGATCGCGCTGAATTGCCGAATTTTAAAATCTTCAAAATTTGACCGAAAAAATTATTTTTATCCAGATTTGCCAAAAGGATACCAGATCTCGCAATATGACGAGCCAATCGCTGAGAAAGGATTTTTGGAAATTGACGTGCGCGACGCAAAAGAAAACGAAAGAAAATCCGCCCGCATTCATATCGCCCGAATCCACCTGGAAGATGACGCTGCAAAATCTTTTCACGGCGAAAATGGCAAATCCACGTTTGTGGATTTTAACCGCGCTGGCACGCCGCTTATAGAAATCGTAACCGAGCCGGATTTTACTTCGCCGCTTGAAGCAAAAACATTCTTGCAGGAGTTGCGAAATATTATGCGGTATCTTGATATTTCAAACGCCGATATGGAAAAGGGGCATCTGCGATGCGACGCCAATATCTCGCTCCGCGAAGTTATTGACGATCCCGAAAAAGAAACGGGATTCGCCCGGCAATTGAACCCAAAAACCGAAATTAAAAATCTAAATTCTTTTAAGGCCGTTGAGCGAGCGCTGGAATATGAAATAATGCGACAGAAAAAGCTTTGGCAAGCGGGAACTCCGCCCGCTTACGGCACAACCCGGGGATGGAATGACGCGGAGGGGGTTACCGAAGAACAGCGCGGCAAGGAGGAATCGCATGATTACCGATACTTCCCGGAACCCGATCTTCCACCCTTGGAACTGCATGAGATTGCCGACGCCCTCCGCGAAAAAATTCCGGAATTGCCGATCGCGCGCCGGGAAAGATTTGTCCGCGAATACTGCTTTTCATCGGCTGACGCGCGGATTTTGACCGAAGATAGATATCTTGCCGATTTCACTGAAGCTGTATTTTCTGAACTTCTTGAGTGGCTGACTTCGCTCCCGGAAACCGAAGGAACGCCCGAAGAAATCTTAGAAAAAAATCGCTCCAAACTTGGGAAACTTATTTCCGGATGGCTTCTCTCAAAACTTAGTGGGATTATGGCCGAACAGAAGATTGACATTCGGACGCTAAAAATTACGCCTGAAAATTTTGCCGAATTTTTAACTCTTGTTTACCAAAATAAAATTAATAGCACGATGGGACTTGCGCTTTTGAGAGAAATGGTGATAGCGGGCGGTGATCCTTCGCAGATAATAGAAGAAAAAGGCCTCGCGCAAATGAGCGATGCGAGTGAGCTTGAAACAATCATTGATCTCGTAATTTCCGAGAATCTAAAAGTTGTCGCCGATTTCAAGGCCGGAAAGCAAAATGCGCTTCAATTTCTCCTTGGCCAAATAATGAAAAAAACAAAAGGCAGCGCCGATCTGCAAATAGCGCAGGATTTATTAAAAAAGAAGCTTGGTTGATATTATCTTGACATCCTTCTTCTGTCTATGTTAGAATAAACCTATTAAATAGCTAAATCTGCTTAAATTTATGAAGAAAGATATCCATCCCGAATACCATAAAAATGCCAAGGTTGTTTGCGCCTGCGGCAGCGAATTTTTAGCCGGCTCAACCCAAAAAGAACTCCGCATTGAGCTTTGTTCGGCATGCCATCCTTTTTATACCGGAAAACAAAAATTGGTTGACACCGCCCGCCGCGTGGAAAAATTCCAGGAGCGCGTCGCAAAAAAAGTAGCCAAAAAACACGTCTCCAAACGCGTTAAGCTGGCGACGAAGAAAGCCGCGAAAAAAGTAAAGCTTGAAAAGGAAAAGTAAATTCTACAAAAAACGCCGAAATGACTTGCTAAATGGCGTTTTTTTAATTACTATAAAGACATGATCAATCTTGAAAAAGAACTTATAAAAATACATCAACATTTTGATGAGCTCCGGACGGAATTGGAAAATCCGGCCAATTTTAACGACCCCAAAAAAATGGCCAGTTTAAACCGAGAGTATGGAGAACTTGAAGAAACGATAAAAAAAGAAAATGAACTGAACGAAATTGAAAAAGCCCTAACCGAAACAAAGGAAGTGGTAAAAAACGAGACCGAAGAAGAGCTAAAAACTTTGGCGGAAGAAGAGCTTGCGGCGCTTACTAAAAGCCGCGAAAAAATTATCACCGAACTTGAAGAGCTTTTGGCGCCAAAAGATCCGCTTGATAAAAAAAATATTTTTGTGGAAATCCGCGCCGGCGCCGGCGGAGACGAGGCCGCGCTTTTTGCCGCCGAGCTTTTTCGGATGTACAGCCGCTATGCCGAAGCCCGCGGATGGCAAACGAAATTAATCTCTTCAAATCGCATCGGCATCGGCGGATTTAAGGAAGTTATTTTTGAAATCGCCGGAAAAAACGTTTATCGCCGCCTAAAATACGAGAGCGGCGTCCATCGCGTCCAGCGCGTTCCCGAAACCGAAAAAAGCGGCCGCGTGCATACTTCAACAGTTACCGTGGCGATAATGCCAGAAATGGAAGAAATGGAATTAAAAATCGATCCGAAAGATTTAAAAATTGAAACCTCAACCTCCGGCGGACATGGCGGACAATCGGTAAATACCACTTATTCCGCCATCCGCATCACGCATATTCCAACCGGGCTCGTGGTTCAATGCCAGGACGAACGTTCGCAAAGCCAAAACAAAGAACGGGCAATGCAGGTTTTGCGCGCGCGCCTTTTTGCCATAGAAGAAGAAAAGCGCCGTAGCGAAGAAACTTCTCTCCGCCGCGCACAGATTGGAACCGGCGAACGCAGCGAAAAAATCCGCACTTACAATTTTCCGCAAGACCGCGTCACCGACCACCGCATCAAAGAATCATGGCACGGCATCAATAATATTATGGACGGAAAATTGGAGGAAATAATCAATGCGCTTTCAAGGGCGGCATAATATGATAACCATCGAACAAGTATTTCAATCAGCGATAAAAAAATTGCAAAACAAAACCATCTCTCCGCATCTGGATGCGGAGATTCTTTTAGCTTTTATCTTAAAAAAACCGAAAGAATACCTATATATCAATCCCAAAATACCGATCGACACAAAAATGTTGAAAAAGATCAATCTGTCGATTCGTCGCCGGATGAAGCATGAACCGATTGCTTATATTACTGGACATAAAGAATTTTACGGATTGGATTTTTTGGTGGAACAAAGCGTTTTGATCCCCCGGCCGGAAACAGAATTAATGGTTGAGGAGGTTTTAAAAATACTTAAAACAGATCCCCTCTCGCCCCCCCTTCCTGAGGAGAAGAAACTGATAGTTGATGTTGGCACTGGCTCTGGCTGTATTCCGATTGCAATCGTAAAAAATACTGACGTCCGCGCGATCGCGATTGATAATTCGGACAAAGCGCTCAAAATCGCCCGAATTAATGCAAAACGGCATGGCGTGTTTAACAAAATTAAATTCATCAAGAGCAATCTATTGAAGAGCTATAAGCTAAAAGCTATAAACTATAAGCTATTAATAATTACCGCCAACCTCCCCTATCTGCCGACATCGGAATGGCGACGGGCGCCGTTGGATGTAAAAAAATACGAACCGCGAAGCGCCTTAGATGGTGGACACGATGGGTTGAAGTATTACCTGGAACTGCTACCGCAGATAGAAGTCATCGCGCGGATTACACAGATACCGATTTTTTGTCTTTTTGAATTTTGTCCGGAACAAAAAAATACATTAAAAAATTTAATATTGACAACATTCCCGACTGCAAAAATGCAAATTAAAAAAGACCTTGCGAAACAAGACCGACTATTAATTTTGGAAATTGGAAATTAGAAATTGAGAATTTATTTTGATACTATTTCAATCCACGTCTGTCCGGCATTAAAGGATATTTCCGCGCCATCGGCATCGTAAAATTTTAAGCGCGATTTTGCATCGGGCCTCTTCCATCGCGCAGGGATTGTTTCGCCATCGCGAAAAACCGTCGCTTCACCCGCGCCCGCAGTTTGAATAGCTCGCCTTGTTACGGCATCAATAATCTCAATATCGGTTTTTAAAATAACGATATTTTTCGCCCGCACCACCGGGCCGTTATTATCTTTTTGAGTCTCGCCGCCCTCATAGCGGACGTAACTGTTATGAATTCGATCGTAAACCCATTTCACCTCGTATGATTTAAGGGGCGAAGAAACTTTTACCTCTTCCTTTTCCGGCCGAGACGGCAGTGGCGCGTCTTCTTTAAATTGCCAGCCATCAAAAAGCAGAGGGTTCAAATTTAATTTTTGATCGGCAAGAGCGAGATTTTCCGAATTAGTATAAACATTGTGCGGCGCGAATCGCCCGCCATCGCGCCAAAAATATTCGGACTTGTAATATTGATTCAAATCGACAAGTTTTCCCCGTTCTTTATCTAAAAGTGCAAGCGCGGCGTCGCTTCCGCCGACATGCGCGAAAATCCCGCCAAATTCGGTCGCAAGGTCAACAAAATACGGCCGCGCCGAGCGAACCGGCCCGATTTCAGAAACTCTTTCATCTGCTGAAAAAATCGCCAAAAATCTTGTAAGCCCGCCTTCCACCGGCGCCTCATAAACCAAGCTCGCGCGGGCAAGACCAGAAAGCGGACGCGCGTTAGGATGATTTTCAATAACCACGGCATAAACCGGCGAATTTTCTTTGCCAAACGGGACTGGGGCGCCGTCAATCTTGCGCCAACTCTTCCCTTCGTGCGAGGCGGTAGAAAAGATGGAAACGCTTTCGTCAACCTTCGGCGACGTAATAAAAAAGGGGACAACAAAATAAATCGCGGCACCCAAAAATAATGCGACAGCCAAAAAAAGAATTTCTGCCGTCCGACGTTTCTTTAATTTATTCATAGATCTATTTGAATTTCATTCTCGCGAACGCGGGAATCCAAAAATAACACGAATTCTTTTGATACTTTGCTGGATTCCCCGATCAGGTCGAGAGATAACAAAGCCGATTCTACCATATATTATATCAAAAATCCGTAAATCAAAAACCCGACCTTAGCGTTAATTGGTCGGGTTTTGCTACTCTATTCAGCTTCTGATTCAGCACTCTTCTCCGCTTCTTTTTCCGCGCGTTTTTCCTCGCCTTCTGTCTTAATCGCAGTAACGTCAGCTTCCGGCTTGGCTTCCATTGCTTTTAATTCTTCTTCGGAAATCGGCTGTGTCACGGTGGCAATCACATCTTCGGCATGCTCTAAAAGCTCTATTCCGTGCGACAATTTTATATCTTTGATATGAATAACGTCGCCAAAATTGGCAAGCGCGTTTAAATCAACATCAATTTGGCGCACCAAATCCCCAGGGAGACATTTTACTCTTACACGATCAACGCTCTTCACCAAAATTGCGCCGAAATTTTTAACCGCCGGAGATTCGCCGATATAATTCAAAGACACCTCGGTCTCAAGTTTTTCGGCCATGCTAACCTGATAAAAATCAATATGGATAATTTCGCCGGAAAGCGGATCGATTTGCGTGTCATGTACAAACACTTTAACCGACT
>Ga0233422_10000032_pt1 | contig 79703 bp, 125 predicted proteins | sample Watercolumn_Mata_2_FD_182724 | JGI IMG/M metagenome (GOLD analysis project Ga0233422, IMG submission 182724) | Freshwater microbial communities from Lake Matano, South Sulawesi, Indonesia - Watercolumn_Matano_2014_110_MG | ecosystem: Environmental > Aquatic > Freshwater > Lake | place...
CTGATTGGTATTCCAAAGATAGCAGGCTGGTGGGCATGGGGTATGTCCTGCTGGATAGGTCGGGGTTTTTGTAGAGGAAAAGGCTCATGGGTATCAGAGAATGGATTGATGGTTAAGGCTGGTAAAGGACAGGGTGTCAATCGTCAGTTACCCCACATGAGTGGTTCACGGGGTATCAACCGCCAACTACCTCAGCTGAGAAACCTAGGGGAAGGTGTCAACCGCCCCACTCAACCATTATATGAGTGGTTTGATAGGTTATCGGGACGGTTTAAGGATGTGCGTGTATGCTGTGGCGATTGGTCACGTATAGTAACGCCGTCACCTACGTTTGTGCTAGGACTAACGGGGATATTCCTTGACCCACCGTATGATGACTATGAAAGTATGTACACTACTGGCGGTAATGCAGTATCGGCGGAGGTCAGAGCGTGGGCAATCGAAGCAGGCAAAAATCCACTAATGCGGATTGCCCTATGCGGTTATGATACAGAACATCCCATGCCCGATGATTGGGCTGTTTACCGATGGAAGTCCGGGGGTGGCTACGGAAATCAAGGCGAAGGGCAAGGGCGTGAAAACAGCAAGCGTGAAACAATATGGTTTTCCCCTAGTTGCCTGAAGCACGAGCAGTTATCTATTACAGCATTTACAGACTTGGGATGATAAGCAAGGTAAATTAAGAATTGCTGGATGGGAGAATGGAGCAAGCTAATGAACGGATTTGAGCAATGGTTCGCTAAAACATTTCTGCATTTTGAAAACACCGGCTTCGATGAAATTACAAGAATAAAGGAGAAACCAATGGAAGGAATTACAAGGATTACAAAGACAGTAGCAACAAGGTGCCAATTCTCTGGTAACTGCCTAGAAGAGGGCATAGCGTGCAGCACCTGCAAGAACAACCCCAACCACAAGGAATCACACTACGAGCTGGGCGTACCATCTTATTGGCATCCTCTCTACCCCTATTATCCAAAAGATAGTTCCGGCTGGCCCTATTATCGAACTTGCTACCACCATTTATTCTAGAGGAATAAAATGTGCTTACAAACAAAAGGTCTCAAGGTATTCAAGACACCCAGTACAGAGATCAAGGTTGGGTATAAAGTATTCGCTATCTATGAGAGGCAAGATACAGAAGCTAATTACAAACTCCACAGCCTATTCAGGGACTCAGAGCACGAGCCATTCCAATTAGCCAAATGGTACACTGATGCTAACAATGCTCTGCTCGAATCGGTTCATATGTCTGAGGAGGACTCTTCTACTGTGCTTGTTTGTCTTGACTATGATAGCTATCCGGCAGGTTTTCATATCTATACAAACAAGAGGGACGCAAAGAGGCTTCTTTCTCAAGAACTCCATTCACAGATAGTTTGTAGGTATAAAGTATTCAAAGTCCGCTATGAGCAGGTAGTCGCTAAAGGCAAGAACAGTAATATACTCCGCAACTGGCTTGGCTTCCGGTACTCGCCGACAGTAGTAGTAGCAAAAAGAATGTACATAGTACCATAAGCAAGGGGGTGCTAAATGGATTATCGCGCGAATGGCGCAACAGGCAATGGAGCTATAGATGAAACCCTATTTCCAAGACAATGACATATGCGTCTATAATGCCGACTACAAGAGCGTGTTGCCATTACTCCCCGAACTGAGCATAGACTTGATACTAACTGACCCGCCTTACGGGATAACATCTTGCTCATGGGATTCAACTATACCTACTAACGAAATGTGGTCGTTATTTAATCGGCTAATCAAGCCGTCCTCTGCCATGATATTCACTGCTAGCCAACCATATACTTCTGTATTGGTTTCCAGTAATCCAAAGCAGTTTAGGCATGAATGGATATACAAGAAACTGTGTGCGAGCAATTTTGCTCAAGCCGACTATGCCCCGATGAAAGAGCACGAGGAAGTGCTTGTGTTCGGCAAAGCAAAGGTGAACTACTATCCTATAAAGATAGAGAGGCGAGGAAGCGGTACAGAACGTGTTAAGTACCTATTCAGTGATGCGACACGCCGGAATAGTGGCGAGTTCGTAGGTAAGTTTAATAATCTAGAAGCGGAATATAATAACAAAGCAGACACTTTGCGATTCCCGTCTTCTGTCGTAGAGTTTAACAACCGAGCAACGGGTGACAGAGGATTGCATCCGACACAAAAACCATTAAAGCTATTCGAGTACTTTATCCAGACATACTCACTAGAGGGGCAAACGATACTTGACCCGTTTCTCGGTTCGGGTACCGCTATTGTTGCTGCCAAGAAACTAGGACGCAAGTGTATCGGTATTGACATCGAGGAACGCTATTGCCGTATAGCAGTTGACAGGTATAAACAGGCTATTCAATTTGAACTTACAGGAACGGAATTAGTCTAAAATGAGGATATAAATGAGAATAGGTAAATATAATGACTTTGCTATAAGACTAACTGACAAGCAGTGGAGCAGGCTCAAAAAGAGGTTTAATCCTGAAAGGCTGTACGAGTTGTCTCGTAACGCTTACTGTATTGAAGGATATTGCATATGTGGCACAGTACCATGGGAGACAAATCAAGAGATGAGATGCCCGAAATGTCCTCTTAATTACAATCCAAACTACTATGCCTCTTGTGCTGATATTGCTAGAGAGGTTATGGAGTCACGTTCTATCAATTTGTCGAATGACATAGTTATTGTTTATGCTTCATCTATGGCGAAAGCCAAAGCAATAGTTTCCAAGATGGATAAGTTCCTTGATAGCTTTACAATCGAACAGGAGTAGTAATATGAAAACAGCAATAACCTCTATATTAGTCGCGCTAATATTCTTCATCTCGATTATAATCACCTATTTACTCGTACGAGCGTTTCCTCAATACACGTTCTTAGGTATTATACTTGCCCCGCTTATAGGAGCAGCGGCGGGCGTGCTTATAGCTTTTGTGCTTTTCAAGAGGATGTAAGGAGATACAGGTAAATGAAAGGTATTGAAGCTACCAAGGAAATGATGAATGGAGTCGCAAGGTTCTACGTCAAGAAGCCGATTCCATTACGAGCATTGCAGATTGACCAGACATTCTGGGTCGCTTCTCTCGAGGGCAACCATCAAGGGAAAGAGGGCGACTACTTAATCGAGGGAGTTAAGGGAGAACTCTACATCTGCGACAAGGAGATTTTCGAGCAATCCTATGAACTATCAAATCCCTCTGTTATAAACACAAGTTACATCTGTTTTAATCAAGAACGGTATTTATGCATTGAAAGGAAGTGCCAACATGCCGTTATGCATGACAAGGAAATATGTGATTTGTACTCCATGTTCCCGATGCGATGCCGACATTGCATTCCGCTTGATACGCTAACCTGCTGTCAATCAACAACAAAAGAAGACCAACAGAAAGGGGAAACAAGATGAAAGTATTTATCCTGACAGCAATACAGGGACGCTCTACTGATATACTCGGAGTATATAACACTGAGGAAGCAGCCCAGCTTCCGGAAGTAAAAGAACTGGAGTGGAAACGTAACGAATACGGCGATATGGTAGCACTCGAGAAGCTTGGCACTGGAGATGGTTTGATAATACCAGCAGAGTATCACGTTCGTGCTTATGATGTTTTGAAATAGCAGAATGGAAATATTTGTATTGACAATCATTGATGAGTGTCCACTCTAGGGCAAGAAGGAGAGTACGATGAGCAATGTTAGAATCCAACCAACCAGCAAGAACACGGATGGTAGTATCAACTGGTCGAAGTGCCTATCAGAGACCGTCAAGGAGATCATTGGAGTAGGTTTCGTATACACCGACTATAACCACCTGAGAATCAAGGAGTACGGCACGTTCCCGCCGCTCTGGAATGACTATGTCGGCGGGGTGGCGTTCACAATAAACAGAACGTGGTTTAGGCGCGTGAAAGCCACGGCGATACCTCCCCCAAAGGAGGGGAAGACCACAACCGTCTCACGCGCAGAGCAATTTGCCTACTACCTTGACTCCGATAAACTCAAAGCCAAGTATGCCGAAGGGCTGGAGCAACAGAAACGGGTGCTCCAAGGTATCGAGGACGAGAAAGTCGAGCATGATAAAGCGACTGCCTTTGCCCAGCATATCAGGGCGAAGTTGGGGATGAAAGATGAAGATAAATACAATCGTGAGGGCAGGGCCTACCTTATCTCCGACACAGACAAAGCAGTCGAACTAAGGCTATGCGGAAACATAGTATTCCCAGCGTTTGATGTATTAGGAAAAGTATTTGTTGACATCTCCGTCCGCTGTACCGAGGATAAAACCGAAGAGGTCTACAAAGCCTTACGCAGTCTTGAGTGGTACACAAAGAACCAAAGGAGTGGTAAAAGTGCCTAAGATAATTCAATTTAGGGATACCCATATAGGCAACATAGCGGATAACAAAGATGCATTCGAGCACAAACTCAAGGAACTAAAGGGGCCAAGTATCTACATAGGCGATACAGGGGATATGGTTGAGAAGTCACCAAATGTTAGCTCTGCGGCCGGTCACCGGCGAGGGCAAAAAGGATAAAAGAAATGGGCGACAGGGTAAGTATCTCATTCAGGAACAAAGGAGAAAGGAGTCCGCAGTTATTCAGCCATTGGGGAGGCAGAGCATTCGCCTTACAAGCTCTTGAGTACGCACAACTCTTGAGCAAAGAGAGGTCTGGACAAGTAATGCCTCTGGACCGGCTGGAGCCACAAACTGTCATGGTCGACTTCATCAGGTACATCACCAAGCATCTAGACAGGGTTGAAAGCGATCTTTATATCTGTGCGAACCAAGCAGATGGTGACGACAGCGACAATGGACCATTCGTTATTGACCTTACTGACCCTAATAATATTGTAGCCCTGAGGGGCTAATAACCCACTTGACTCTGATAGGCTAGTTTGCTAGAATGGCAGTCTGGCAATTTTCAGCTAGCCATTACTCGAAAGGGGACATATGCCAACTCTCCCTGACGTTGTTTGGAGAGGAATCTTTTCTTCCTATCGAGAGCTTGTAGGCAATTGTACTGAGGCATGTGATGAATACCACTTTGGGACACTTGCTACCGTTATTGTGACGGTCATCGGGCGTCGTGTCGGTGGATTGTACGGCAGACCCGTGTTCCCGAATTTCTTCACAGTATTAGTAGGCGACACCGGCGTGAGCCGAAAGTCGACCGCAGCTTCATTGGGTCTCAAGCTTCTCAAGGATATGAGTATTCCTCTTGTTCATACAATACATTCAGTTTCCACGGCTGAGGGCTTGTTATCTCATATGGGGGCGTTTAATCCGGATGAGGACCCACCCAGGGACTCATGGAATAACATCCTGCATATAGATGAACTAGCAACCCTGCTACGTAAGGCAAGGCAGGATTTCTCGAGCAACTTGCCACCAATGCTAACTCATATGTACGATAGCCCTGATGCCATAAGCTTACCCACCCGCAAGGCGCCATTAACTCTTCAAAAGCCATTTATCTCAATCTTGTCATCAACTACCCCCGAATGGCTGGAGTCTTCCATACAAGAGGAAGAGGTGATGGGTGGCTTTTCCAATCGTTTCGTTTACTATACAGGCTATCCAAAGCCGGCCAATCCATTCCCCGACTCTCCGGACCAGGACATGTGGATGGTCCTTGCCGACATGATTAAGTCGCTCCACGATACTGAAGTCAGGATGATTTACATGAGCGACAATGCTAAACGGCTGTGGAAATCATTCTACACCGACTGGCGCAATCAGAAGTTCCCTGGCATCCTAGGGCAAATCATAGAACGTGTTCCGGAGCAGATATTCAAGATGGCGTTACTCTATGCCGTTACCGATGGGGAAGTCGAGATATCCGATGTATCAATGTCGGCAGCTTTAGCATGGGGCAACTATGCCATTCAGAGTTCCTCATGCGTGTATGGCAACTTCCCGTTATCGTCTGCAGGAAAGGTAGAAGCAAAGATACTCCAGTTATTGTCACAGAATAATAATATAATGTCCATATCTGATATTCACCGTCAGTTGTCCGGCAGGGTTCGTGCCGACCAGTTCTGGTATATTATAGGTGGCTTACAACAGGCTGAACGTATTGAACTTATTAAGACGGGGCAGAAGTCTTTCTTGAAACTCCGGCAGTCTATGGAGATAGAGGTGAAATAAAATGATGCACACAAAGCGTCTCCGGGATGGCATCAAAAAGGCAAAGAAATTCTGCAGGTTGATCCACATGATATCGGTCAGCGACAGGACCCTCGGTATAGCGCGCAAGACCAGGGTGCGGTGCTCCAACCCGCTCTGTTGTGGAAACCAGCGCAAGAGCAGTGGGCTAACGACTCGCGAGCGAATAGCGAGCGAGGAGTTAAAGAATTGGGAGGAAATGTACTAACATGAGAAAGAGACCCAAGCCGTCAAAGAAAGAGGACGACTTTAAGATAAGGGTCAAGATTCCCAGTGATGATGTCCTGATACCTACAGGGTACTGCACCAGTGCCTCTTGCGGTAGGACAATCCGTAAGATGATTCCAAAGACGCCCGACGATGGAAGTTAGGGAGTTGACAGGCTTCCAATCGTAGTTGACAGAGTTGACAGGCAGTTGACAGCCTAGACTAAAGCTAGTTGACAGGTTGTTATAGCTGAGCCTTAATATATAGAGAGGAGATAAAACCATGGGGTCTTATTATAATATTATTATTAATATATATATATATATATTAACGGTACTGTCCAACCTAGTATTCTCTCTTCTGGTTAGGGTACGACCCCTATCCCCAATGCCCCTTTCCCCTTGTCAATTCGCGTCAACTGGTGTCAACTGTCAACTCTAGCTTCAAAAACAGGAAATTTCCTGTCAACTCTGAGAAAAGTAGAACAATTGGTCAAAAAAGTAAAGGAGTAGAAACAATGTCGTATCAACAATTGCCGGAAGCCGTAGCCAATGAGGAATTCGTTGACGTTAAGCTGACCCCGGATTGTAGGCTGTCCGTCTATCGCATCACGGACGACAACCACGAGAAAGTCAAATACACTAAAGTCTTGTTCCCTGATGGTACAGCGATGTACGCCAGGGGCAGTGCTGAAACACAACTCATGCACCACCTCGGGCTTTCGATACGGGGACTCGAACAGATGCAATGGCAACAGCGTGATACTGTTGTCGCAAGGGCGCTCGTCGAGGACAGAAACAACGAGATCGTCTTGCGAGTTTATAACAACACGATTTACGCTGCCGTTACCGAGGAGTATGTTCCGATAAGGACGAAGTCCGCGATTGACATCGCAGAGGAAGTTATGACCGAGGACAAAGTTGGTTTCGCAAAGCGAGGTTATCTTAACCTTGGCTCCAAGACTTACACGAAATACCTTTTCAAGGATAAGCTCGACAGTTTCGGCATATCTACGGGGCTTATCATTATCAACTCTGTACGCGGGCTGGCGAGCCTATCATTCTCCGGTTATTGGGAAGTCCTTATCTGCTCCAACGGCCTCAAGAGCACGGACGAAGTTATGCTATCACGGCAGGTCCATAGGGGCAACGCCGAGTTAATCCTTGACTTATTCCGCTCAAAACTCCACAGCTTTCTGTCGGCTATCAAGCCAATGAGCGAACTTGCTAAACCGGTCCCGCTTGCACCTGCTAACGTTCAGACTCTAGTGGAACGGCTCAACATGGCGCGCAAGTATAAAGCGAAGGTGCTGTTTGAGTTACAATACGGTAAATACGCTAGCGACAAGTCAACTCTAGGCATAGCCAATGCCATAAGCCTAGTCGCGCAACAGGCACCGCCTAAAGTTAGGCTTACGATGGAAGAGATGGCTTATGAGTCGCTTTTACGACCAGATAACATTTCGCCACGGTTCTTATTGCCTGTAAACGCTAGCAGGGACGCCTCTGAAACAGCGTCCAATGCCTCAAATTAAGCGTCCAACAGGCTACCCTAGGAATTCACTAGGGCAAGATAATGGACAAGTCTAAATGAAAGGAGAAGCGATGGAAACCACACTCACGCACCGGACTGAACTGATACAAGACGAGAGCGGTACAACGGAGACAATCAGCTTGAAGCCGAAGCGTCTCCCGAATAAAAAGCACCTGCTGAACTCACGTATCAGACAGCCTAAGGTCCTGTGCAGCTTCTGTAACACGGCGCTGAAAGTCTCCCATATGGTTACTCACCCCGGCAACAGCCCGATTACAGTTGTCTCCCACAGATGTCCAAAGCGAGTGTACCATGGGCGAACCAGCATGGTATACCACAAGCGCAAATGGCAAACAATTGCGCCTCGATTTCGGCTCGCCAAATCCTGGCTCGCCAAAATCTTCGGCTAAGACTGTGTTGCTTGCCCAGCACATGATAGCGATAGTCCAACAAAATACATCCTTTAAGGAGGAAAACTAAATGCCTTTTGGACTTGGAAAGAACACCTTTGCCCCCTCAGCGCAGGGGAAGCCCAAGACATTCCCGGACGGAATCAAGGGCTACATCGCTGCAGCCGGCTGGCTACCCAATGACCCAAAGTACATGAACGGCCCGTCGCTCAAGATCGCCATCGTCCCATCGGATGGTTCTGATGGTGTTGAAGACGTTACCCTCAAAATGGGTAAGACAATCTCGGAGTTCGAAATCAATGAAGATGGTTCTCTCTTCGCTTCTGACCAGCAAATGAACGAACTCGCCGGTCTTGCCGTATTCTGCGCCGCTCTCGAGAGTGTAGGAGTCAACTTCGAAAGCGCCAGATTCTCCCTCACCGATGATGAAGGTAAGACATGGCAGAACGCCAAGGGCTTCCAGGGACTCGAGTGCGATTGGAAGTGGCAGGAAGAAACAATGGAAGACCGGAAGAACCCCAATGCCCCACCCAAAACCTTTGAGAGATTGGTCCCAACGAAATTCTACGGCTACTTCGGCGAAGAGCCAGCGCCAGCACCGGCCCCGGCACCGGCGCCAGCGAAGAAGGTTGCTACCCCGGTAGCTACTTCGCCACCTACGAAAGCTGCCCCTGTAAAGGCAACCCCAAAAGCACCAACCCGGTAGCTGACCCAATGTCTGCAGTAAAGGATGCTGTTTACGTGTTCTGCACAGGCACATCGAAAACAACGCTGGAGATAGCTTCAATGCTCAAGAACAAACCTGAGTTCGCAAGCTTCGCTCCTAAATCCACGCAACTTGTGAAGGACATGACGGTATCCCTGCAGCTTAAGGAAGCCGCACCGGGAAAGTTCACGGCAGTAGCATAAGGAGCTATCCATGAGTACGAGGACGCTTAAAGTATCTGATATAGAGTGGCAAGACTTCAAAGATTGGATGCGTAAAGAGCAGGGGTTCATGACACTCGCTGCTTCGAGCGTCCTCAAACTCATGGACGAATATCTGAGAGACAAAGGATGGGTGCTGGTGTTGGGCGATAAAGATGGTCGAAGCCCTCAAGAGAACTCTCTGACACCAGGAGCTATAAAAGATAAAAACCTTAGCGGAGCGGTACGCGGTTAAGACTCCCGCGCACCCAAACCTTACTTGAAAGTCTCTCACAGTTTGTGGTAGAATATGGCAATGTTAGCCAAAGCCTACAGGGTTTTCGTTTTACTCTTAATGACCGGGGGGTGGTGGCCGGTTTTTATTTCCATTCTACTTAATGCGGATGGAAATATTCTAGCTATCCTTGTATCTGTCATGGGGATTGCGGCATTGCTGATGGTATTGTTTTCAACAGGTCGCGGTCTTTGGATGATAAACGACAATCAGCTTTAGTTTCTACTATCGAGAAGGAGTTTCCAATGATAACTATTTCTGCCCCTGTGCGCGTTGATAAGCCGTGGGGCCACGAGCATCTTATCGTAGACTCGGATGGCAAAGTGGTAGCCAAGACGTTGCATATTATCAAGGCGTCAAGGACATCACTCCAGTACCATAAGAAACGTTCAGAAATTATGACATTCCTAGATGATGGTTATCTAGAGGTACCGTGCATGATTACTGAGCATGATAGCCCTGACCACGTTGAATTTGCCAGAGTGTACCTCAGAACAGGTACTTCAGTAGTAATACCAGCTAATACTATCCACCGCGTTTCATCGCTTGCCGATACGCCACTGTCATTGCTTGAATGCTTCCCACGGCCAGAGGACTATGACGATACGGATATCGTTAGAATGGAAGATGACTATGGGCGGTCTATGTAAGAAAAAGAAACGTGCTACAACAGTCGTTGCGGTTTCAGGTTACTTCGACCCTCTCCATATCGGACACGTAAGATACATACAGGCCGCAAAGAAACTCGGTGACATCTTATGGGTCATACTTAATACGGATGAACAGGCAGTAGCCAAAAAGGGCTACTGCTTTATGCCTTACAAAGAACGTTCGGAAATCCTGCTTGCCATGAAGGACGTTAACGCCGTACTCCCCAATATAGACAATGACGGCTCTGTTGCCCAGAGTCTGAGTCATTACCACCCGAACATATTCGCAAAGGGTGGCGACCGTGGCCCATTTACTCTCCCGCCACAGGAAATCATAACGTGTAATAACCTTAATATCGAGATCAGATATAACGTTGGTGGTGAGAAATTACAATCAAGTTCAGAATTAGTAAGACAAAGATTAAAATAGAAGGAGCAATACTATGGAACATTGCTGGCATCAAACACCGGATACTGATGATATGCCGGCAGGAGAAGACGAAATCATCTCCCTAGAACAATGTTGTTGGTGTGGCAAAAAGCGGGTTGTAAGGTACAGGGTGTTACAGCCAAAAGGTCATGGGAAGTTCTGTCCCAACGATGATGTAGAATTCGAGGTACTAGGCATTCTGCCGTTTATGCACGAGGAATGCCAAGGCCGGTTAGGGGGAATTGATGCAGTCCTTGACTTTCCGTAACTCACTAGTTCAAGCCTACATGAACTGCCCGCGGTTGGCTGAATACCAGTACATACTCAAGATACCAGGCAGGGTAAGTTACAACCTGTTCCTAGGTGGTGCCTATCACAAAGCAGTTGGCGATAACCTTGCTCACAAGATGAAGACTGCAAAACTGTTGCCACTCAGCGATGTAGAGGATATATTCTCAACATCATGGGAAAAGAAAGACCAGATTGATGACGAGGAATCGCGCCATCTGGAGATTGACTTTGGCGATGAGGACCCGGGCATTATCAAGGACGAGGGCATACAACTTGTCCGTGCCCAGTACGACCAGAGAGCAAAAAAGATTAAGCCGATTGCCGTTGAAGAGAACTTTGAACTTGTCATTCCCGATACAGGGGTTGCCTTTACAGGAAGGATTGATGTCCGTGAGGAGCATGAGGCAATCATAGACCACAAGACATCAAAGCGCAGTAAGACCGTTTCCGATGTCGAGTCAAGCTTGCAACCTTACTCATATTCAATGAGCCGTTTCCTTAATGCCGGGGTTACTGCGCCGGTCAAGTTCAGTTTCCATACCGCCGTAAGGAAACGGACGCCGGAAGTCCAAGAAATGACAGTTGTTAGAACAATTGAGCACGTTAACTGGTATATCAACGAAGTCTTGAAACCAGTTATCGGGTTGATTAAGACAGGGCTGTTTCCGCCGAGGCCGAACATATTCACGTGCCCCGGCTGTCAGTTCGCTGGATTATGCCGACCGTGGATGCAGAAGTAGGAGAATACAGAAATGCACTTATGGATGGACTACAGACAACCTGATCCTACGAAGAAGAAGTTTCAGGAATTAATGAACGACAATGTCGAGATTTGCGACCTCGGGGACAGAGGTGGCGATTACCGGTTTATCATGGAGTGTCCTCCTCACTTGACTGTCGGCATGGAAGAGAAAACAATCGGTGCGCTATTGACCGATATGCAGACAAACAGGATTAAGGAACAACTGCGAGGCCTTGCCGAAGCAGTTGACATTCCAATACTGATGATACTCGGTTACTACAGTTGTTCATTCCCCAGGATGAATATCCGCACCAAATACGGTGAACGTAACTATAACTGGTTCTTTCTTGAGAACTGGTTACTTGAGATGTGGCACGCTGGCATTTACCACTATCGCTTCCCGTCTGAGGGCGCCGGGGCTGCCTATACTGCGGTGCAGAAAATCGTTTCATGGTACAACGACCCTGAGCATGTAGCCGGAAAGGCGCCGGTCCATTATGCCATCCCGTTGCTTGTGCGTGACCCTGTTATTGAAATGCTGACGTCTATAAAAGGCGTTGGGTTAGCAAGGGCAACTGCGATTAAGAAAGAATTCCCGAAGTTTATAGACTTCCTTGCCCAGCCGTTCAAGAAGCTTAAAGGCGCCGTGCCCGATGTGGGCCCGCAGACAATCAATGACATCTTTGAAGTCTTCGGCAGACCTCAGAACGACAATACGATTTATACCCCTCAAGCCTATATCCCCGAAAAGAAAACGAAAGGAGATGCAGGTGGGCAGAATAAGAAGATTTAAGGACCTTGAAACCGACATACTGGATACTCCGGATGAACAGCAGACATGTCCAACGTGCGGTAAGAACGTAAGAAAGAAAGGCGAGTTCTTCTGCGGATGGTGCACAAAGGCCCTCGTCGAGCCGATTTCTCCTGAGTCAATAATCAAGTTGCGAGAGGAGAAGTGCCCGACGTCCAATAAGAAGGACGAACTCTGGTTCATGTCCCGTGAGAACGGGGACCACTTTATGGGGGTGCGTTTAGCCGGCGGTAGTTCATGGATTAAAGTGAATTGCCTTATTACTAAGGATGGCAAGATCGCACCACCGCCTCAATATATCCCCGAAGTAAGGCGACCGATTGATATGCCGATAGAACTTGTGCAGGTGATGGAAGAGGCGGTACCGATTGACGCTCCACCAGCTCAGCCGACTGACGTAAAGTCCATATTGATGGACGAATCATTAACGATGGAGCAAAAGGGTAAGTTGCTGGGCAAATCCCGTGGATGGGTCTTTACTCGCGTCAAAGCCTTGCGAGAAGGGCAAGATTTAGCGTCCATTCCGACAAGGCAAAGGAATTCTACTGGAGCAAGCGAGAAGCCTCAAAAACAGCCTAAAATCAACGTCCCTGAGGCTTCTGGTGAAGTAATCAAGAAAGGCAGGACAACTTTCATACCGCTATGAAGACAGTCTATGTAGATGCCAACCCGCACCAAATCTGTTACAAGGTAAAGGATGAACCGCCTCGGATAAAGGAAATTGAAACAGCAACTAACAATGAGGCTGAGTATATGGCGGTTATCTGGGCGCTGGAGTCTATACCCGATGATGTAAATATCGTGTCAGACAGTCAGCTTATAATTAATCAGCTTCGCTGCGAATGGTCGATTAAAGAGAAGCGGTTACAGGCATTAGCGCATCAAGCTTTCAAGCTTTGTGACGGCCGTAAGGTCACTTTTGAGTGGACACCACGGGAACGCAATCCCGCTGGCAAGGTACTCGGATAGTAAATAAATAAAAGGAGTTTATATGCCAAAGAAACAAGACGAACCTACCTCTGCTCTGGTCCCTGCTTCAGTACAGGGAGTTATAAATACTGAAATCATAAAGAAAGAACAGGCGCAGATTTCCGAACTCTCGCAACTCATGACTGTCGCTGGCTTTCCACGGGAAGCAATACCAGCATTCCTGATGTCGGCACAATCCCGTGCTTCGTTGTTCAACTGTATTGAACAGCAACGGCGCCTGCCCGACAACGAACGTTCAGCGCTGTTAAAGGTGAAGCCGGGTACGTACATTGACAAGAAGACACTCAAGATGATTGACCAGTTCGTCAACATCGCCAATGTGCCGTATGACACCGTGTCTATCATCAGCGGCCGGCCCTACGCTGGTGTTGACGGTAGAAAGTGGCGACTTGATGCCGACCCAAGGCTGAAGAAGTCCATTACTTTCCGCAACCTTAATGTTCATGAGGAAAGTCAGGACCCGTGGGCGCAGATTGATGTTGTCATCGAATTCTGGAATGGCGAACACTACGACGGGCACGGTATCTGTACCCTGTCCGGCGCCAAGATGCAAGCAGGCGCTTCAGCCAATCTCGAGCGAGTAGTCAACATGGCTCGCACAAGAGCGTTCGGAGATGCCTGCCGTAAGGCTCTCGGTGAAGGGCTTGGCTCAATGCCGGAAGAAATGGATTCCGACTCCATGCCGCAAAGGACACCGAAGATTACCGTGGAAAAGGTTGAGCCTAAAGTCGACCCGACAGCCACGAATACAGAACCGCCATTCTCCGACAAAACTGTTTGCTTCAAGAAAGTAAGAGAACAGTTTGGTCTCCTTCCTAATCAGGTGCTCTCAGCACTTGGCGGCCGCACCGCAGCACAGGTCACTCAGGAAGAAATCTGGAATAAAGCAAAGGAGATTGCTACTAAAGCGGCTTCCTAATGTACCTAGGTTTTAACAAAACCGCGGGCGGCGGTCATCTGATTCCTGGACGTAGTGGCATCGAATGGATTGTCTACGAAGTATCCCAAGACGATTGGTGGCGCTACGTTCAGGAACAGGTGGCCAATGGTGTAGACCCGTCAACCATCGTGTTGCCGGATTGTAGCAAAGCATACTTAAAGGCTGTTGCGGAAGAGAAGCATAAGGAACTGTTGGCCCTGTGGCCGATTATCTTCCGAGCAATTGACAGCGGGAACTCGTCTCTGTTGGAGATGACAAAAGAGAAATTCAGAACATCCTTAATGGAATGGGCAAGGAGTAATCGTGGTTAATCATAAAGCAGTAATTGATTATAAGAAGAAACATCCGGACGTTACGCTTCGCCATATCAGCAAGAAGTTTGACTGTTCATACGAGAACATCCGTCAAATCTTTGTTAGGAAAGCACCCGAGATGTACAAGGCAATGCTTGGCGCAAGAAAGACAAAGAATATGCACCTGTGCGCCAACCCAAGTTGCGGTAAGCCGATAGCAGGACACAGGATATTCTGCAATATGGCATGTCAGTCTGCCTCACACTACAAGGCAGTCAAATGCGCATGGTGCGGGAAGACGATACAAATCCGTATGTCTCAGATTAAATATCGTGCCAAGATAGACAGGAATGAATACTGTTGTAGCCGTTCACACCGGTCGCATCTAACGTGGTCCCGAACCAGAGGGGTAAGAATTGACGTATAAAATCCACTATGCTAATATAGGGAAAGAGGTTAGACATTAGTACTAAACCGAAGTTAACAAACCAAGAAAAAGATTGGGAGTCATTACTACTCAAAGCCGATCTTAAAGAACTGAAGTATGTAGCTTGGTCCCTCGGCAAGGAATTCGAAAACCTTGAGTTGTTCGGTATTTGCGATCTTCATCTCGGCAACCCCTTTTGTTCCCTACCCCATTTCCTTGAGTTAAGGGACTACATCGCCACCACCCCCAACGCCTACGCTATCTGCATTGGCGATCTCATTGAAGCAAATCTCCTTGACTCGAAAGGGTCAGCTTGGGACCAGATTATTACCCCATCGAAGCAGAAGCGTGCGGTCATCGAGATTTTGAAACCAATCAAGCATAAGATTCTAGGAATGACCAGTGGCAACCATGAGGCACGCATATACCGCAACACCAGCACGGACGTCTCTGAGGAAATGGCTACCGAACTGGGCGTGCCGTATTTCCCCGATGGTATCTATCTCAAGGTTACTTTTGGAAGTAGCAATTACTCTCTCCCCGATAGGGGCTACTCTTTCTGGGTCTATGGCACTCATGGGTGGGGTGGTGCTAGGCGTATAGGCTCGAAAGTAGTCAAGGTGGAAGACCTCGGCGATGCCGTCCATGCTGATGTCTATCTGATTGCTCATGACCACACAACCCACACTCACCCGCAGAACTATCTAGTACCTGATAACATGACATACGCTGTAGATGGCAAGCCGTGGAAAGTCGGTCTTGCTAGAAACCACCGCAAGAACTTTGTTGGTTGCGGTGCCTGGGTCAAATGGGGCGGTTATGCCCAGCGTGGCGGTCATCAACCGACAGACCTTGGCACGTCAAAGATAATCCTTCATGGGTTACATCACGGACGCCGTGATGTCGAGGTCTGCTCCAAGGGCAATGTCTGGGGCAAGAAAAGGTCCTAAGTGAAATATGGCATCTGCGGTCACAGGGTGACTCAGCTTGTTACATATGAATGGTTAGGGCTTGATAAAGAACTCAAGATATCCAAACACAACGGTCCGCTATGCAGTAAGTGCGCAAAGTTATTTAAGGCGAAGAGAATAGATGAACGAAACTGAATACACTAACTTCCTGTGCAAGTTCGAGGAAAGAACGCTTGACGATATCGAGAACGGCGCCGGGCTGGAATATCCATTGACTCAAAACTTCGTTGATACTCCGGCTGGCTATCTCAGCTTTGATGAGATATTCCTCATCATACATAAGCACGTCGGCAATAAGTCATTTGTCATTAGTGTTCTGCCTACCGACAAGGTGATAGAACATAGACAATTTTGCGGAAGCATTGGCATCCATGACAGGCTTGGTCGTAGAGAAATTCGGTTCGAGGAGATTACTTTCATTTTGCAGGAACTGGACATTGTCGAGATTGTTGCCCTGCCTGTTGGCAGGATAGTTACTCATGGGTGGGTATATAATGTAGCCGAGGTTAATGTTGATGTAAGTGAACCTGGCGAACTCGAGGTCTTTCTGGACGTAATCTGTAAGGCTGGCGGACAGTTAATCACTTCCGACAAAGACAAGCACATAGAACGGTGGCGATTTAGGGGAGACATTGATATTGACTTTCACCTTAAGACAACTTAAGATTATGTTGCGTCGCGGGTGTGGAGAAACGGCATCTCACAACCCCCATGCGGTTGAAATAGGCGGTTCGACTCCGTCCCCCGCTACCATGCCCAGTTCTGGCAACCACCAGTTAACTGGGCTTTTATTTTCTAGCCACAGGTCAGTTACCGTGAGTAATTCCTAGGCTCTTACTTATGGCGTGCACCAGTGGCGAGGTAGCCGGGTACCGAAGACTGGGGGCCGACCCGGAGTGTAGGCCCCTAATAAGAAAAGAGTTATGTCATTATCTAGTACGTCGCACGGAATCAAGCACCGTGAAAAGCCGAATGACAAGTTCTATACTCCCAGGGTTTTGGCTGGAAAACTAATTAGCTCTACCCCGCTTATAGAGAATGATGTTGTGATGGAGCCGTTTCGAGGAAGCGGGGCTTTCTATGACAATCTGCCCGACTTTGTTGATAAGAGATGGGCAGAGATGGAAGACGGCAAGGACGCTTTTTGGTTTCCCGCCAATGTTGATTGGATAGTTACAAATCCGCCGTATTCAATGATTGACAAGACGCTATCAACGGCAACGGCATCATGTCGTAAAGGCTTTGGGTTATTACTGCTGATGCATGCTATAACTCCGGCACGCCTTGAGTATTGTCAACAGCGCGGGTTTGGATTGTCAACCATGTTTCTAACAAAAGTCTTTAATTGGTATGGCATTAGTGCGTATTGTATATGGCGCCGTGGCTTTGCCGACAGCACCGAAATTACTTGGGATAGGATTGTGTGGCGAAGCGACGAGCCGATAGAGCGAGGAGCGAGCCTATGAAGAAAGTGCTATTAACACAAAAGGAGTTTGACCAGATTCCCCATGAAGAGTATATCGTGCTTGTTAGGGCGATTGCGCTAAGGCAGTCGCTTAACAAAGGGTGGAATGCTTTGGTAGCAAGGATGATCCGTATACTCGGTATGCCGGACAATGCGGCTAGTTCATGGGAAAAGGTCGACTTTGTGCTTATGTCTGACGACACCACTTATAGACCAGAAACTATATTCAGGAACTAATATGAGTAAAGGCATCTGCCCAATATTTCGTATCCATCCTACTATAGTATTGCCGGACGAGATTGACTGCGTTGGCGAAGCGTGTCAATGGTGGGTTGACGGCAGGTGTGCCGTGGCTACTATAGCTATCTCGCTAAATCTACTAGCAGAAAAGGAAGCACATCCGGACATGGATATTGTAGTATAATTTGCTTATACAGGTATTGAGTCGGAAACTCGTTTAATGGGTATATCCTATCCCGCCTGTGTAATGGTGCGGTAGCCTGTTGGATGGTGGCAAAACGTAGGTTGCTATAACTCCCCGATAAGGAAATCCACCAAGGGGAGCCATGAATACCGCCGTGAAGCCGGGGACTGGGCAACCAGAGGCGCTTTAATGCACTTTAGTAGAGTCGCATTATACTCCCGGATACCGCACCGCTTTTTACTTTTGAAAGGAGAAACATGAGGATTATCTACTACACTAGTGGTCGTGCCAAAGAGTATTGCAACATGGCACTAAATCTGTATGATGGATGCACACACGGTTGCATCTACTGCTACGGACCGGAGACATTACATCTTACTCGAGAGCAGTACAGCGTCCCGAAGATGAAGCCCGATGCTTTCAAGAAACTCGAAATGGATGTCGCGTTCATGTATGACCATGCCAACTGGGGCCCCGTGCTGATGTCGTTCTCCTGCGACCCATATATGCCTGGGGTTGAGAGCGATACCCAATTAGCTATGCGTATATTTAACAGATACAGCATAAACTACAAGATACTAACAAAGGCTGGGGCTGTCGTCCGTGACGACTTTAATCTTTACAAGGGCTTTGATGAATTCGGCACCACGCTTACTTTTAATAACTGTAGCGACTCTCTCCTGTGGGAGCCGAGTGCTGCCTTGCCGGAAGTCAGACTCAAGAACTTGGAAGTGGCGCATGACTATAAGATTAGAACATGGGTAAGTTGCGAACCCGTGGTTTATCCGGAGCAAACCTTGTCTCTTATCGAGAAGTCAGCAAAGTATGTTGACACTTATAAAATTGGCAAGTTGAACTATCACCCGCTTGCCGAGCAAGTTAACTGGACAAAGTTCGCTAGGGATGTTGTGGCGCTCCTGAGGAAACTGAAGAAGTCATACTACATCAAGAAGGACCTCGCTGTTCACCTTGGAAGCCTCAAGGGAATAGAATGTAAAGCAGAAGCTTAAAATGAAACAAGGCACTATCTCTATACTGTTCGGTTGCCATTCGTTTGTCCATTGTTTTCTAGTTTGGCTATCATGGCGAAAGCTGTACGGGAAGTTCCCAACTTTCAAAGAAACCGTCTGCATCCTGTTGCACGATATAGGGCATTGGGGCCTTGACTACTTGAATGATGTCGAGCAGAAAAAGGCGCATTGGCGGACAGGTGCTACGATTGCCGGTCGGTGGTTCGGGTTTGAATACTTTTTGTTAACAGCCGGACACTGCGAGTATTCACGGCTTCCAAGCTCGAAAATGGCCAAGGCTGATAAGTATTCGTGGTACATAGCCCCACGATTATGGGTTTATACTAACTGCCTTTTTGAGCCGAAACTCATGAACGGCTTATCGTTTTGGAAAGCGACAGACCTGTTTAAGGCGCGGGTTAAAGACTCCATTGAGTCCGGGGAATTCCGTTCCACGCACCAGTTCTATCTTGAACGCCATCAGAATTAACGTCCATTTTGCCTAGCCTATAGTTTCATACTGCCAGCTTGTCCAGCAGGCTAAAAAGTGGCTTCTTGAATGAAATGGACAGTACCCTAACGGCGTTTCAACAGGCGAAGACTCCATATACAGAATGACAACCCGAACGCGAACAGCAGGACCAGCGATATTAACTCGAGGTCAAGTATCGGCTGGATTTCATACCACCTGCCTATCCACCACAGGTAGACTATATCCGCTGTCGTAACTGTCAATAGCGACCCGGTAAGTGCGCCTGATACGAGATACAGACATCTCATTACATTACCGGTGAAATCCTATGTGCTATTAGGTTAGAGCCAATATGTATTGTATCGTCTACAACTACAGGCGAATACTGCGCCCACTGAAACTGAACCGTTCCAGCAACGGTACCACCAACGTAAAGCATATCAACTGCGTGATATTTACTATCACCACCCTGCCATACTGATTCGCCGGTGGCATCAGTTCCATTCAATGGTGTTCCGTCAACCGATTGGTACCACCACGTCATTGATGCACCAGAGGGTATGGTAAATTTCCATTTCAAGTCTGAGGTACCATTGAATGTAATTTTAAGTGTCATCCTAATTTGATAGACATCGTTAGCTGCTACCGTGAGTTTCAAGTGAGTATCATCTTGAAGAGTAGTACTATTGTTGATTGTCTGGTTAGCAGCTTTCCAAACCATCTTAATCAGGTTGTCCGTCCGCGCTACAGAAATCGTGTCCCAGCTTGAGCCGTTGCTACGATACAGGACCGATTCATCGCTGGCGAAATACAAGAACCCCTTGTTTGACGCTGATGCTGCCGGACGGTTAGCCAGCGTACCATAATAAGTCAGAAGATATCCATCGTCAGTCGCACCTGTATGCTTGTGCCCTGTTGCTTCATCCAGAACATCATCACGCAATAGGTTCAGAAAGTCAGCACTACAAAGGTCCTGATTGGTAAACGGACGACTCATATTCGCTGTCATTTTAGTTACCTCTCATAAGTCACTTTGACAGTAGCAGTTCCGCCAACGCCAATATACTTCATCCGGCTTATAGTCGTTGCGCCCTCGAGCGTTAACACATCGCCGGGGTCAAGAACGTGTCCGGAAGAAGCCGTAGGCGTTCCGCTATGAACCCAGTACCGCAACTGATTACTCTCTATTGTCAGCACTGCTTTCTGAGCTGGTGCCTCTCCTGTCGGCTGGTACTTCGTAGGGTCTAGCGACCCATACGAAGACGTCCCTGCTGAAATCTCTTCATTGTTGTAAGGCACATAAGGCATTGAACCCTCCTCGTCCTGTTCTTCGGAATATACCTCCCATATTGCCGTTACAGGATCATTAGTCTCTTTAGTAACATTCACTGCTGCTCTTGCCCAACAGTTTCCATTCTTTACTGCATTTGCCCAGTCGACATCTGCTGTTCCTGCAGCAGCTAGTTCCACACCAACCCTCAGCGCGTTAGCTGTGCCCGACAGTGTCTTTTGCGCTGAAAGTACCTCGTAACTCGCAGTACCAGAATTATAGCCTGAGTAAGTCGTTGTGTACCCATCATAGATGAAAGCCCTTGCCAGCGATGCGCTACCAGCTTTAACCGCCACACGGAATGTGAACTGTTGGCTTACCCATGACGAGTCAAATGAAGCGTTCTGATACAACTGGGCATTGGCAGCAGTACCGGAAAAGCGACATGCAGCAGAACCCTCATAAACGCTTGCTGTTCCGGATATAGAACCGGGAGTGCCACCGGACCACAACCATGAGTTAGGTGAAGCTGGCGTCCCGGGCGTCCATGTCTCGAACCAGTTATTGTTTATAGTGACAGTCCCACCATCGAAAAGACCCATCTCTTTAATGTTAACACTAGCCGAACCTGGCGGGACCGGTGGCTCGTGGGTAGTAAAGGTTGTAGCTATTCTAGCGTAATACGTTGCTCTGGCTAAACGACTAACGGCAGACTTCCTGTATATCTCGTTATACAGCGCCGTATCCCCTACTGAGGCGGCAACCGTCCCATAACCAATGGCTATATAAGATGGCGGGGTAACTGTACCGCCTGTCCACCATGTAGCTAGTTGTTCTCTTGCGTAAGTAGTCGTGAGGTTTTTGAAAGTAACCCCATTAACTGTTACTTGGCCTCTTACATTCATTTCCATATTCTACACTATTACCCCCTGAGAAACGAAGTAGTTACCACCGGCAATCGCCAAAATCTCGGCTGATGTCAGTATTTTCCCCGGCATAATGCTTAGCCTTGCGAATGAGCCTGTGAATTTCTGCAGGTTGAGAGGAGTCGCGCCAAGGTATAAAGTAGAACCGGACGGGGCTATTGTTCTAGCAGAATAATTATAAAGCGACTCAGTTAATACTCCGGTACTCAAATCAACCCAATAGGTAGCAAAAACCGTACCATTAAAAGTAAAAGCCGATAGATACCACTTATTCATGTCACCTGAAGTTAACTGCTTGGCAATCATACCGTTACCGGTCCCTAGATTCCAAGTAACGCCCCAGTAGTAAAATCCACTGGTTTGGCTATAGAACTTCCAACCGCCTACTCCTGTGTAGTCATATACAATAGCTTGGTCGGTCAGGATATTCTCTGGACGGAATATTACATAAACAGAGCCTGTCGCAAGATTTGTCGCCAATCCGCTACCGGTAGCAGCCGAGCAAGTTGAAGTCGAGCCGTTCATACGATAGACGGTCTGCTCTCGAGTAGTCGCTTCAGACCAACCGATTGAGGCAGTCAACCACGACGAGAAGAGGTATACCAAATACCCGATAGAAGTAGTGCCAATCTTTCTATCCTGAATTTGACCGCCAGTGCCGTAGAACCAATCGTTCCCATCGTAGAAGTCATACAATGTTAATAACTGCTGGTCCAACGAACACAACTGTACTTCCGAGAAATACTGTTGCCTGTCAAGTCGAGCCGGATACCTGGAGTTCTGACAAAGGAAACTGGATGACAGCACAGAACCCTCTCCACGCTCGGCATATCTGTATCGTTCGATAGACTGCGTCTGCCGTCGCCCACGTCGTTCCGGCGCTTTGTCATGCTTGCCTAACAGTACTGCTAAATCTTCAAGTTGTCCCATCTAATTACCCCACGGCGTATTCGAGAAATCAACTTCGGATCGAACCCATTCACCAGACGGATAGGTGCGCTTGACGGACTGAACATATGCCTCTACAACAAAAGGATTCTCTTTCTCGCCTCTCACGACCGAGGAGATAACTACCTTTTGCCCCGCCTTCCACCCCGGAAGCATTGAGTAAAAGGACCCGTTCACGGCTGGTTGCCCGTAGCGTAGCAGGGCACGATTGGCAGCCTGCATGATTTGTTCCCTGTCCGTCCTGTCGTAGATTTGCGCTTCAGATACTTTTATCTCATACTGCCCTGACGAAATACGTCCTTCCCTGTCACGAACTTCCTCAACGCTGTCACGGCTGAATACCACATCCTCGAATTCCTCTGCAGCATAGTATTGTATTTCTAGGACAGCCTGTGTGCCAACCACGACAGTACCAGGGGTCCCGTAATAATACTGGAGAGGGAAGTTATCGGGTAGGCGGATTGAGTTCATCTCCGGATTCCAGTAAATAGTATTCGCCCCGCCTTTACCATCACCAAACCGCCCTTCCTTGTAGTCTACTTTAACGTCATTAAGAGTACGTTCAATCGCCCCGTCTACACGGTTCTTAATCCAACCTCTCATAAGAGTATTTAGTTCGGCACTCCCTGGGTTATCAGGACAGAAAGCATCGCGGGTTAACGCAAAGAAATACTTAGTCTCCCAGTCGGTAGTAAAGGAGTCGGTCGTCATTGTTGGTGCTGCCTCTTTTGCTTCAGCGACAATGACACGATTGCGCAGTTGCGTAAAGTCTTCTGTAATAACCAGGTCGCCGTAGACAAGATTATCGTTATCGGCATCAATAACAATTGCCCCGCTTGCCGTAGTTACCGGAGTATTAGCGCCCTCAAACAGCTTGTGCGGATAATTGAAGTGCACGTCCTTCTCATAGTCAATGTACCATTGGCATCCCATAGCTTCGGCAAGTTCATCCATCGCCTGTGACGGTTCTACGTTCTTCCATTGAAAGGCTGGGCAGTCGGCAATCTCAACAACATTATCGGTAGTGAATATTGGTTCTATGCTAGCCTCATTGGAATAACGGTTAGGGCCGGCGCCAAGAATAGTATCGTCGTCGAGCATCCCGATGATTTCCCTTGTCGTTCGGCCGGCCTCGATATCAAGAGTCACAAGATGGCGGTCAAACCAGTGTGTCCAGTCCTGGCACTCAACCTCATACTGGAAAGTGACGGGGTTGAGCATCGTCTGTGTCACCGTCATAATCTGGCCCCAGAACTCGATTTCCTCGTAGACACGGGTAGCGAACCCCTCAGATGAAGCATGCGGGTACTTCAGTAAGTTGCTTACTATTTTGATGTTGTTTCCGGCTAACGGCTTGCGAGTTTCCCAACCTTTAATCTTCATAGTAAAATGCAACGAGTCAGCTTTAACCTTGATGCTATCAGTTATATTGACGCTGGTAATATCTACATACGCTGTGATATCCACAACACCGCGTTGCCTGTCTATGAGATAAATCGTTATCATCTTATCTCACCGACACCGGAATGTAGTTCCGTAACTTTCGCATAATACTCTCAGATACGACATCAGCTAATGCATCGGCACCATGCTTGTCCAGTATGTAGTTCCCTGTGACATTAACCACGATTTGCGGCATCCTTGAAAGCGGGATAACTGCCTCTGGTCCCCGTTCTCCTATGATGGCGCGGGTGGGGCGGGTAACTATTCCGCCATTGGCAAATGGCTGTCCTGGGAATTGAGGATATGGAGAGGTATAATCAATCGGATAAGGCGGGTTCGTATACGTGCCACCCATTGTATTCATACCAGCTTGCTTGAGGTTGTTAATTGACCTAGCAAGTGCGTTATTAGCAGCAATCTGCTCGGCAATGGCTTTTGTATTAGCCTCGCTGAGTTGCTTTAATTCCGCCTTATAATCCTCAACCTTAAAGTCCCAATGAAGCTTCTCGCCTACCCACGGAATTTTGTTCCAGCTATCTACAATCGTTTGTATAAATGGGCCAAATACTTCCATGAAGCTGACAGAGAAACTAATGAAGTAGCCTTTTAATGTCAGCCACGCTACATTGATCTCTCCTGCAACCAGCGACCACCATTCAGGACGGAAGAAGTCAGGCTTAACACTTTCCCACCAATTCTGTACAGTTTTAGCTAAATCCGAGATATACCCGCCCCAAGTATTAGGCTTCAGGAAGTCTGGTATCCAATCAAGTTGTTTGATATCTTCCCATTTCGTTGCCCACCATTCGGCATTGAAGATGTCCGGCAGAGAAACGTTCCACTCCCCGAACTTGCTTATCCACCAATCGGTAGTCAGCCATTCAGGGACTTTGATATTTATTTTCCACATCCCGAATATCCTGGCAACCCATCCCCAAAGGCGACTGAACCAACCAGTAACAACAGCTAACGGGCCAGAAATCATTTGCCACCCACGCCATAAGTCGCGCAATCTCAGTGTGATAGTTTTGAACCCCTCTGATAGTTTCTCGACTACAGGATTAACAAACACTTTGATGCGCTGGGTGAAGTTCTCCATCCCGGTTGCGCCACCAGCTTTAGCGTCGGTAAGCGGGATGATGGCCTCGGGACCAGCTTCACCAACTAACCCAATAGTCGGCTTTGTTACAATGCCACCAGTAGCAAATCCGAAAATCGGCGTTATTGGATGACCAAGTGCTTCGGCGCGATTGCGAATTCGCAATGCTTCTGCCTTATCGCCTCTCTCCACGGCTCTTTCGTACATCAACTGTTCGTTGACATCACTTCCGCCAGCAAACAAACCACCAACTAGTGATGCTAAAAGAAAATAGACGCTACTTTTAGCCACAGTTTTACCTACCCCTCGGCCCGCTCCACCAGTTGCCCTTTTGCCTGTTGCAGCAGCAGCACCTCCTGCCCCTGCAGCAGCACCACCAGCGGCAGCAGCACCACCAGTGGCAACCACACCAGTAGCACCAGCCGATGCCACCATTCGGGCAGATGCTATATTAATGGCTTTTGTAACGTTCCATAAGCTTGGAATAAAGACCTTCAGCAGGAAGTACCCTAATGTTACTTGAGAGGCTATTACAGCCATAATCCCAACGATACTTAAGGCTTTTCCTATCACCGGGTACGCCTCGATCGTCCTACCTATCCAGCCTAGAATAGTTCCGGTAATCTGGGCTATCGGCTTGATAACCTTGACCAGTATATTGAGGCCCTCGGCCAGCACGACGCTGAACTCTTTGCCAAGCGCTTTAACAAACCCTAGAATCTCTTGTACGCCCTCGCCGATAACTTTCATGTTCCAGCGGAATTCATCAAGCTTTGCGCCTCCCTTGAATATGCTGATGAAGTTGCTGGCAAGTTCTTTAACGACCTGATTTACAGTCTGTAATACTGGTATCCCAAGATATTGGTATAAAGGCTCAAACATTGCCGTACCAATATCTTTCTTTAGCTTCTTAGTCGTCTTCGTTAAGGCGTTCCAAGCACTTATCATCGGACGGCTGTATTCAGCAGCACCGATCATTACATCTTTTACAAAGCTGAACGCTTTAGCTAAAAGCAGAAGTTCGGAAGTTAGAGCAGCAACAGGCAAAACCACCTGTGGCAGGGAGAACTTCAGGAATATCAAGGAGAAGCCTGTTTGAATGATAGAACCCTGCATTGCACCAAAGGCAAGCATTGCGCCATGGGCAGCGTAGCTTAACATATCGAGCCTTGCCCTAACATTGGGATCAAGCTGTGTCCATCCGCCAGTGCCTGTTGCCTTATAGCGACGTTCGGCTTCTACCAGGGTCGGGATAATTTCCTTTTCCAGCGCCTTTTTCATATTGGAAATAAGGTCACGTATTTGGGCATCAGGTATATTCAGGTCCTCGATTGCCATCAGCCTGCCAAACAAGTCCTTTGCCTGCCCGATAGACATCGGCTTGCGGGACATTATTACATTGAACAACTGCTCCAGTTCGGGAGATACTTTACCTTGAGTGCCCAGTACTTTGTTAAGTTCGTCAGCGTAAGCAGACAAGGCGTTCGTTGCTATAATCTGCTCGTTCGTGAGTTTCTCGCCATAGATAGTAGCGATGTCGTTAAGGCTCCTCTGAAACTTGGTAGCCTTGCCGGTTGCGTCATCAGCAACCTCGCCAAAGAACTGCATTTCCCTGGCAACCTTGAGTATAGCTTCCGGAGTAATTTGGGCACTTTCCGAAAGAGCCATTAGCGTTGTTAGTATCTTCTCGCGGAGTTGAACAAGGTCCCTGCCACCCATACTCTGTATTTCGTTCTTGACAACCTTGAGTTGGTTCTTCAGCTTGAAGCGTTGTACGTTAGCTTTCTCGCTTCTAACGTTCCTCAAGTCCTCAAGCTTATTGACAATCTCCAGTTCTTTTGCGACTTTCTTTTCCATCTGGACTTTGGTAGACGGGAAAGCAAGGCGGAAATCATCAGCGACACCAAGCACACTTGCCCGAACTGAAGACGCCCAGTTCTGCTGGTCAGTTTTCATCTTTTCGTAGATACTATGGACGTCTTTTCCGCCCTGAGCGAGTACATTTTTAATTTGCCCAGTTGCTTTAACTGCCTGCTCACCGGATTTAGCGACTATCTTTTCCAGTTGCCGTGGAGAAACATTGCCGCTCTTCATGACACGCTGGATTTCTTCCTGTAATCCTCTGGCCGCCGGAGTAGTTGCCCGTATCGTATTCAGGATGTTACCGAGTTCAATACCTAACGGCGCAATCCTGGCACGGGCCAAGCCCTCAAGTTTAGCTTTGGTTAACTCAACTCTGGACTGTATCTCGTTGAGCTTCTCAAAGCCCTCGGCATGCATCCGTACATTAGCAGACCATTCACCTAGATTTGGCATTTAACCTCTCCTCTAACCACCGTGCCTTGCTCTCCTCCTCTCAGGTATTCTCCGGCTAGCACTACCGCCATGCGTAATGATAGTGGTTGCTTCGGGCCTGAACACACCGGAAACGTGTTGCGGATTGAATGCGCCAACAAGCAACGTTGCCGAACGTATAGCGTCTTCCAGCCATAATGTCCAGTTCTGCATCAGCCTTTGTCCTATCTTCATCCGTAATTGCCTGCCACGCATACCTGCCGAACCAATATGGCGGGCAAGAACCCAACCGACACTCTTGTAACCCGAGCGTGTTGGAAGTTTATGGGTCTTCATTTTATACTTGCCTTTGACCTTGATACGTGAAGTAATCGTTTGTGGCGGGATAGTAATCCCATGCTCGAGTGCCCACATACCCAATCTCTCACGGCCCTGAGGGGATATCTCTTTAAGAGCATTGCCCTGTATACCAAGAACACCAGGGGGCAAGCCTCTATCAAGCACGGGGAGATACGACATAACAGGCCTCGAGGTATTACGTTCAGAGTTCTCAACACCTTGAGGGAAATAGCCAACATAGCCACGATAGCCCGATTCCTCCGTAGGATCGGGAACTTTCTTCATGCGGATTGCCCCGAACGACTGACCGGTATACATATCGACTTCTTCATTATGAATAAACTGAATCATCAGCTTGAAGTTGTGCAACATGATGTCCTGGACCTTGGCGAGAATAGGCTCGATGTTTTCCTCACGAAAGTACTTTAGCTTGATACCGAACTTTGACAGGTCTTTAGCGTCAACATCGAACCGTATCTTCAGTCCGCTTTCGACTACCGGCAGAGGCAAGGGGGGTGGCAACGCGGGGCGACCTACTTTGGGTCTAACAGGCCACGCTCCTAGAGAACCAAACTTTGTTGGCTTCTTCGTCGGGGTCCCCGAACTAGCGAGTTTGGGATTCCTAACGAGACTTGGTATTCGTATGAGTTTGCTTAGCTTTGGCATTGTCCATCATCATCTTGTTATGTTTGCCCTCGAGGTCAAGGACATAAGCTATTCTATTTAAGGTGCCGATTGTATATTCCTCTTCCAGTTGTTTCTCGGTACATTTTAACGTCCTCATCAACTGTATTGTAGTATACCACGGCGGGAGAGGGACCTGACCTGTATACGTCTCGTTAATGACTGCCCAGATTAGGTCCCTTTCGTTTCCGGGAGTTCATCCTCTTTCCGTATTTCATTGGTTGAACTTTGAGCAATGAAAAGGGTTATATCAAGTGGCAACTTCTCAAGAGACTCCCTACTCTTGGACGGGACCGGCAACGGATTACCAGCTTCATCAGTGACATTCCATGCCACGACAAGCGGGGCGATGGTTGAAATAATGTCATCAATTGCCGGGGAATCAACCCTTGTCTTTGCGTCAAGTTCTTTCGCTTCTGCCGGAGTCAGCGACTTCATGTCACGGATATCTATCCAGAACTCCGGAAGAGAAAGTGACTCTAGGGTAAACCTTTTAACCTTTGATTTGCGATAAGCTTCCCAACTCATTTAGTTATCTCCTTTTTTCTTGATACTATTGTCTTGCCATCTGCTGTCTGCATGATGGTTGTCTTGAACCCATTAGAGACGAATTCACTCGAAAACATGACGATGAACTCACTCTTATTACCATTGGTGTCAATAAAACTGTATCTCTCATGTATGGCATCGCCTAGGACAGAAGCGAGCCTTACAATAGTTGATAGTTGCGGGATTACACGACCAGTCTCATACGCCGAAATCTGCCGACGGTCTACGCCTGTCGCCTCGGCGAGTTCAGCTTGCGTCATCTTCTTTCTCTTCCTAGCTATCTTAAGTGCTATTGCCACTAGAATTACACTCCTGAGAAACCCGAGTGCTTTTAGCACTCGGGTTTCGGAAACTATGCTGTCTGGTAGTTGTCTTCCAGGGACTTCAATATAATCACCGGCTTGTCCCCATCGCTTGAATCCCACAAGCCACGGAACGACACGCTTAGCCTTGCGTCAACTGCGCCACGGTCAATTTCCATCGGGGCTTCAAGATAACTGACCTTGGGCAGGGTAATCCTGAGACTGCGGAGAGTAGTACTAGAACCACGGACGAACTCGAAGATAAGTTCTTCCTGTGTGTTGTTCAGGTACTTGTTATAGTCATCGAACGTATGGAATGCCATCGTTGCCCTACCGGTGACTTCAAGCGGACCATGATACCCGAATGACGGATTCTGTGTCTGAGCACCAGTATGTACAACGGCGACTTCGCGGGAGAACGTGAACTCGGTGTCGATGATCTTCGTGGTGAGCACCGTTCCTGCTGAGACTGAACCATACCAACCCAGGAAAGGCGCTTCAGGTGTACCAACGATGGTGTTTAAGGCGCCAACGGCACCTATCTTGCCCATGAATGATGCCTCGAAACTGACCGCTCCTTCACCGGCATTGAAACGCAATGAGAGCGAGTTCTCAAGCATTCCGGTGAATTTTATCGCGTTGGTTTCAACGGCGCCTCCAGGAGCATTAACGTTAGTCTGGTCCTCGATGATGAACGACGGTGGTTCATTTGCTAACGTCATGGTATGGACTGTTGGTGTGCCAGCGGCAGCAGATACGGAGCCGAGTATGCCCCACAGGAAGTATCCGATCTCGTCAGGATACGCCATGCCGGAAAGTGTTACTTCTGAATGACCGACGCCCTGATAAGCGCCGAAGTCCTTCATGGCGATACCACGGAGACCGCTATCAAGTATCTGCTCGTAGTTGATTGAAACTCTCGGTGTTTCACATGGAATAATATGGTAGGCGCCATTGGCAGTACCGCTGCCCCAAGCGGTTTCGCCAGCAATGCCTACTTTTGTCCTAAAAGTCTGCGTCATGTTTCATTGACCTCCAAGTTATTTCTTGCGCTTCTTAAAGCTTCCCATTGGAATAGGTGGCCTTAAATCCTCATGCTTTTCCTCCATTTTATCAGGCTCCGGTAATGCTGACAAGACATCATCATATAAATATTCGCCATACTTCAATGTCTTAACAATTACCTCCGCTAACTCATTTTCGCACTCGACTATGCGGTCCGCCGGTACAGGGATTTCCATCCTGTTTACTACCAGCAGATTAGTGTCAATTGTTATTCGAACTCTCATTATGTCCTCCTAAGTGAATTGCTGGTCGCCCTTCCATTCGCGAGCAGTAACACGGAATTCAGCGAAACTGCACAGAACGGGCCCAAGCATTGTTTGATTCAGATTAGCTACTGCAGTCCTTGAATGCATTAATATCGGCTCATCGGCATCGGTAACAAGCCCGATACCCAATGTTTTCTTTTGCGTTAAAGAATCCATAATCCTTTCCGCTATCTGGAGCATCTCTTCATCAGAGTGCTCGCTATAGCTCTTGAAGCCAAAGATTGTTAAATCATGGTCGCGCATTACGGTCTGGAGAGAAGTCTCCGGGTACGTGATGTCGTTGGCGCCGTTCCACCTGATAACCCATGCATGAACGGGCTTAGTCGCCTCTAACTGTACCTGGAAAATCTTCTCGAATACCTCGGGCGTGACCGCACGTTGCGCCATAATGCGGACACGCGCCTTGCCCTCGGCAATACCCTCGATATTCTCGAGAGCTTCCTTTACCTTTTCCATCAGACGCCATATCTTTGAGTTAGCCATTATACGACTCCAGCCAGCTTCTACTTTGGCGAGAAATGCCCCTAGAAGCCTCGTTTTTAGCGTCCATTATGCTTAGACATGGAATCAGTCGCTCCATTAGCTGGACGCCTCTATTTTGCATTATATCACGCATTACGCACCACTTCCCCATAACCAATCACGCCATGACCAATCACAAGGTAGATGACATGGTCTCTTGCAATCGTAGAAGTTTATATCAGGCGCGGGTATCTCCCCCCACCCCTCCAGCATTGCAGTAAGACACCTGAACATCTTCCCATCCGGACCGATTGTTATGTAACCACTACCGCCACGGCACATACTCGAGCCTTTGACTTGACCCCAACTAAACAATCTCTTCTCATAACAAACATTAGGAAGTGTCTCTAATTCCTTAAGTTCCTTTGGATGATGATACCATGAGAACGATGGATCATCATAGAAAACATGTTGCTGATTTTTAATACCCTTGCTAGTTAACATCTCGGATAGCGCTTTTACTCTAGCTATTGTATTTGGCATAGCAACCATCGTCATGCTGTAGGAACTAACCTTGCTGGCGATAATGTCAACATTGTTCATGAACTTCTGAATGCCTTTATCTCCAATATGGTAATGAAGACTCGCGGTCCAACTGAAGCACTTTGAGTAATCCAATCCCTCTGGAAGATTCATGGTATTAGATGTGATTGCCCATTGTGGCAAGCTATTGGCTATCTTAACGAAGTCGTGGTGTTTTGTGACCTCGCCACCGCAAAATTCAATAGTGTATTGAAGTTTAGCAAAATGCTTAAGTTGTTTTATCCACTCGTCCCCGGTAATCTCGCGTTCGACAACGTATGTATGCTTATCTTGGAACGGGCAATACTTCAGCGACATGCCATCCGGCTGCAGGTAATACCCGCAGTAGGGGCAACCTAACCCGCATCTCCATGTCAAGAAAGCGATTAAGTGAGCCATTACGCTACTTTCCTCCACTCATCTTCCATGTGCGGATTCTCGAGCATTACATGAAAGGCAGTAGATTTCTGGTCAAGCATGACTTTCATTCCGTTAGTCCTCACATTATGACAGAAAGCAACGTGTTCGGAGTCTATATCTCCGGCATAATTGGATATCTTGGCTGCCCTGTTCGAGATTAGATAAACGGTGCCACAGGACTCCAGTTCAAGTAGTTTGCCGGAGCCAAGTTCAACACCCTTTGAATACGGCGGGGCCAGCCCGAATCGCTGTCCATCTCTGCGGAAAGCTAGGGTGTCGTAGTATTGTCCCCATGGTGAGTTTTCGAGGACAACAAGAGGGGCTACTACATCAGCGCCTAGCGATGTCATTCTTGAAAGCGAACTTGGCGACATGCTGACTATATCGCTATCAATCATCAGTATGTAATCAGGATTGGACTCGAGAGCCTTTTCTTTCAAGGCGTTTCGCCATCCGGCTATACGCTGGAACTTGGTACCTTTGATTACTGGTTCAATAATCGTAATAACTTCCCTGCCACCGAAGTCCAGTTCTGAAACACTCTCGGTCTTTGACGGATGCGACATGACAACGACCTTCATCTTCTCTTTCGGATAACCTATCTCACGAATCATCTTTGAGAACCTTGAGAGGTGTTCTTTGGTGGCATCCGGTCCAACAAGAGTGGCTACCGATACTGTCGGCAAAGAAACTATCCGTCTCCTGCCGTAGTCACAGGGGAACATGCAAGGCAACCCGCACATTGATTCGTTCTCTAGGTAAGGCGATTTCTCGTCAGTAGCATTCCCCAATAACTGCTTGTCCCACAGCATGGACGAGTAGCAACGATATATCCTGCCATCAGGCATGACTATACCGCTTGTTACACCGGCAGAGCACATCGCATTCGACGGAGTATCGTCCCACCACAGCCGATTAAAACCATGGAAGAAGTTGGAGAAGTCAAGCAACCTGCGAAGATTCGATGGGTCCTTGCGCCAATCAAAGGCTCTCGAGTAGAACGGAGCGACATTGACTTCGAGTCTCGCCATCCGTAGCGCCTTAACAACGTCACGGAGACCATCCAAGTAACTGGGATGGGCAACAACAGTTACCGCTATATTCTTAAACCCCTGCTTACGAAGTGCTGCCATTCTCTCGATGAACCAACCTAGATTTGAATACGGAGCTGGTGCTGTCGGATGGAAAGAAGCTGTCCATGCTCTGCACTTGCTGGGGTCAATCCCCTCTGTTGAAAGTATCGTATTTGAGGTAATAGCCCATGTAATTCCGTCAGGCAGATTGTTAACAAGTTCTTTGAACCCAGGGTACATCAACGGCTCACCGCCTGTGAATTCAACAAGCCCCGGTTTCTTCATTCGCTTGTTAATGAAGTCCAACCATTCTTTCGGCTCAAGGTGCTTATCTATCTTAACGTTGTTAATGCCTTGGAACATATTGACACAATGACCACCCTCTGACGGCACATAGTCGCAATAGACGCACTTTGTCTCTGCTTTATTACCTAGATTGCATGACCATGTCGGCACAACAATCATATTGCTTTCTTCGCCAGCATAGTTGTTCCCATCCGCATTAACAGGGAAACTCTTAAGTAGCCTATCAACAGAGCCTTTCTCGTGCTCCTCTATAAGAGGCATCCAGTAGTTATCAATACAGTAATCCCAATCGAACTGCATAACGTGCTTGCGGGCATTGTCACCCAAAAATTCCTTGTTGATACTAAGAGCATTCTCTAACGCCTCGGTTATCTTTTCTATCTCAGGAAGAAAATGCCAATTACCGAGATTGTAGAACCTCTTGTGATGGATAGGCACCACCCATCCCGCCCCAACAAGGTCAGGCATCCCTGTGGCATTCGTAACAATGACAGGAGTACCGGCAGCTTGGGCTTCACAGATAGGCATCCCAAAACCCTCCCCCCCAGAGCATGAGAGGAGAACGTCGCTGGCATTGTAAAGGACATTCATCTGCTCTTCGTCAATTCCAAGATGGTAATCGTATCTGTCAGGGAAACGAATTGAGTTATCGCCACCGAGAATATTGATTACCCGATAAAGGTCAATGCCTTGTCTGACGGGCAATGGGTCGGTATGAATATACAACATTGAATTCGGGTGTTTGGCATGGAACTTCAAATACCCCTCGATGTTTTCCTCAAAGCACTTGCGTGAGGGGTTGCTCTGGTTGGCCGCTACCATGGAGACAAGGAACATATCATCCGGTATACCAAGGACTCTTTTTGCCCTGCGTTTTGACTCTATGATGGTGGGGGCGAGGGGCCTCATAATCTTCGTATCAATAGAGTTCGGGATGTAGATAAGATTCGGAAACTTGGCTTCTTTGCTTATCGTTTCAAGACCGAATTTCGACATTACGATACTCTTGACAGACCCGCCAAGATTGGCAAGTATCTGCGGTGAAGCAGGATGGCTGTCGACGGGAAACCACGGAAACCACTTGTCGGGCAGTTTCTTGCCAAAGTCCTTGAGGACCCAGTTGTCAATGATGGTGATTACCATGTCGGCGCCAAACTTCTTGGCATGCGCTTCAATGACGTCGTTTCCCCATCCCTCAATGCCGCACGGATATATATCAACCCCCTCGGCATTGATAATCCCACCTTGAAGGCCGAAGAAGGCTGATATTGCCATCTTGTGACCACGCTTCATTAACCCGTTAACAAGGTATCGGGTTAGCTTGCCATAGCCGCTCGCGCACCATGGCGCATTGCTGTGAACCATAATCCTAGCCATAGTCTCTTTTGCTCCTTATATATATTCAGTTGTACTGTGAACCACCGATTACTGGAAACGATCCTTGTGTGTTAAGAATTCTTCGCCCCAGAAGAACTGCGTATCAATATCCCCATAATCATGTGCCGCATCAACATCAGAACCATCAGGAATACCCATGTGCTTCCTGTAGTCCATTTCAGCTTCTTTGGCAATGCGCTGGAAGTGGTCAACTTGTGTGAGATAGTTGACAACGTCTGCTTCCAACGTAGAGGATTGTGTTCTGGCTTTTTCAGCGGCCAGTTGCTTCGCTAATTTGCTGGCAGCCAGGGCAGCTACCGCATAGCGATCATTGTCCGGGACTGTGCAACTTGAGGACGTTGCGCTGTGGGGTACGGTGTACGTCACACGGACAGTATCAGATGACGAGGGTGTGTCATCGATTAGGCGAAGTGTGTAACTCGCAGTTCCCTGATATACCGTGTACTCTTTTGGCTTTAGGTAGTTAGGGTCTTGTTCGTCAGCCGGAAATTCGACTGCTGTAATTAATGAAAAGTTGGTGTCGTAGTCGGATGGTAACGCAAAAGCATACGCTGAACCATCACCGGGGATATCATGAACTCGAACTCGAGGACGGAGCCGACTATAAGAGGCGACGGCCTCGAGAACAGCACGCTCGACTCTAGCACGAGTGATACTCTGGTCCTGTATCTTGTCGTAAGTGCTTTCTACTAGATTATCAAGCGTGATTGCCATGCTAGTCCTTCACCATAAATTTAACACCTGCGGTCATTGCTGTAAAGGCCCCTGTAGCATTATATTTTACACGGATGTATTGCCCGAAGTTGGTGATTGCTAGCGGGGCACCATATGAAACCGACGCAATAGTACCAATCGTATTGCTGGCAGGTGCAGCAAAGTTAGTACCATCCGGGGACAGTTCGTAAGTAAAGACTATTGTGCCAACGCCAGTAAGGGCTGAGATATAGGGGAAGAGTAGTCCCTCAGCATAATCACTAACGTCATAGTCATCACAGGCAACAACGCCACTCGTTGAACCTGATAACGTCAACGACGCTAGTTCTTTTAAGGTGGTATATCGTTTAGTCATATTAATCTCCCCGGAAGAATTTCCTCACATCGTAGACTATAAGCATGATTCCAGCGAAAAACATTACATAGTAAAGGCCTCTTAATTGCAAGGCAAGATCAGAAACAGCGGGTATCATTAGCATGAACTGCAGTGCCAATCCAAACGCAAAGGCAAAGATGAAAAACTTTGTTGCCCTTCCGTCTATAAGCTTGTATAGGTATATGCTTGCGCCAAGACACCCAAGAATAAAGGTGATAGTTATTATATTGCCTATTTCCATCCCCATTTATGTTTCCCTGTTACCCTTTCAAGTTCTTTCTTTGTAGTTTCGAGTTTTACGATTTCGGCATTCAAAGCCATCATGACCCAGATTCCGCCATTGACCTTATCTAGCTTTTCTGCCTCTTTCCATTGGACAAGTTCCTCACCCAGTATTTCCTTTAGTTTAATCGCATCGGGTAACGAGATTTCTCCAGTAGCTAGTTTCTTGAGCAAATCATCTTTTTCTACATGCGTTGGCGAGTGAAGCAATTCCGGAATGTTCTTCTTGATGATTTCCCAAAACGGGCCTATCTGCATTTCAAGGATAGCAATACGCTTGTCTTTCTTGGCATCAATAACTAGATGTCTTATCAAGCCCTCCACAATAAGGGCGATGAATGTTAAGATACCTAGTATTGTTCCTATATCAAGCGTAATCAGCACATTGCTACTCTTTCTTCTTCGCTTCCTCGGCATTCAAAGCAAACTTGACCATGCATTCATTGATACCAAAGACGAGTGAGCCATGAGCCTTTAGCATATCCCGGAGCCAATCAAGCTGAGACTGTTCTATCTCAAAGAACTCACCAGGTTGCTGTTTGACAGCTTGTACGATTTCATACGCCTTGATACTGTCATCCATCGTGAACTTGCCAGCCGGCAGGCTTTTACACAAGACCCTGATGGCATCCCGAAGATAGGCGTCTCTCATGCCTGCCTTTCCTTCGTCCTTTGCATCGGTTTGCATAGGCTCGTCATCAATGGTAAAGAGCTTCTTGTTCTTTAGTTTTACTGTGCTACTTGACATCTTATTAATCTCCTTTAATTACTTTTATCCACCACCATTGCGATTATACCACATAGTTGGTCGTCTACGCCGGTTGCAGGGATTCAAGTACGTCGGCTACATACTCCTCTATCTTCTTGGTAAGAGTAGCATCCGCTTTCGTTGTGTCCTTGCTTCTCATAACAGACAGCGTGTCCGTACCAACTTCTGTTGATATTTCGTAATCAGTTCTGATCTCGACACTCTTGTTTCCATTGTCATCCACCGGAAACGTGATTACAATTGCCTTGATTTCTACATTTGTTGCCATTTTGTCACCTCTCTAACTTATAGTATATGTCATGCTTGACCCACTAGAGCCAGCACCATGCGGGGCAAATACCTCAATCGCCGCCAGCCCTGTGAAACTAGCAGACCCATTACTAGACCGAACTTGAACTTGAATATTATTACCACTCATGTTCAATCTAAAAGCTGGCGCGCCACCACCTTCTGTAATATCAGTTCCAAGTACTGCTACTGTAGGCGGATTATCTGCTATCGCAAACCGCCAAGCCGATACGACACAACCATTGCCTACTGCCCCGGTATGTCCCATTATGTGAGCCTTAACAATCCCTTGTGTCCATACTTGACTGACAGTGCTAGGGGTAATAGTTAAAATGGTGGTATATGCTACTACATCTACATTCCAAACATCCCGCCAGTGAAAATCCCTTTCGGCACTGGTGATATTCATCTGTTTCTGCGGGGCAGATGTTATGATATTCAGCCCATCGCCCGAGAGGACTACTTGGTCACTGGTGGAAACGTAAAGAACGCTTTTATCAGTTCCGGCGACATTCCTCATCTGAATATCATAATTATTCAACATTCGGAGTTTACCATCGAAATAGGCGTAGCCCTTGACCTCGAAGATACCGCTCACCATCAAGTCATCTTCGGAAGCGAGGCTATGATTAGTCGTTCCGGCATCACCTACTCTGAGATATGCGCCTGTACCGAATAGTGTAGGTACGTTTGAGGGTGCGCCGACTTTGACAAGGTAAGTTGTCTGACTGGACGGGCATATCTCAATCCATTCGGATGATAGTATGCCTACTCGCCCGCTTGAATTGACAGCACCAATTCCAATCCATGAGTTGCGGTCAGAGTCGAAAATCGCTAAGCGTGGTTCTGTGACACCGTTAAAGAAACCAAGGTCAACACTGATAATACCTATACCAAGGGCAAAAACAGGCACGTTTGTCGCGCTACCCGCGGGCAAATCGAGTTTGAATAAATTGGCGTTCGCGTCGGCGGCGTCAAACATGAATTTCGCGTCGTCTGAATTACCCCATCCGACGGCTACGCTATCAGGTGCGAGTCGGCTTTTACCCGACGATACAAATATCGCGTAATTAGACGTTGCCGCGCCGCCTGAATCAAGGAATAGCGCGTAATAATTCGTCAGCGTCCCGCTACTAATAGTCGGCGCGGCAATCCACAAGGCGCGCAAATCGCCGTGAGTATTCCCGCCGCCGATATTGAAAACAGGCTCAATAGCCGTTGCGAACATCGGATTAGCGTCAGCTGGGTCGCCCGTAAATGTCGGATTAATCTTGACTGCCGCTTGTGAACCAGCCGTCCCTGTAAGCGTAGGCGCTAAAGCTACCGCTCCGTTGTAATTACCAGCTATCGAAGAGTTGAAGATAAAGCGCGTCGCGTTTTGGACGGTCAATATCACTTCGTCGGCGAATCCTGATAGCGCAAGCCGAGTCAGGTAACTCGCGTCAGCCTTCTGTGATTGGAAGTTAAGTCCCGACTTCGCGCGCAAAGTGAAAGAGGAGTCGGAGCGCGTGATTGTTTCAACACCGAAGAGGTCAGTCGCCGACATATTCATAGCCGCACCGAGCGTGACTAGACCATCGAAGAATGACGCGCCATCGGCTTCAAGTTTCCCTGATACCATTAAATCATCTTCGGTGGCGAGCGCGTGACTTGTGGTAGCGGCGTCGCCTATTCGTAGATATGCGCCTGTGCCATACATAGTGGGGACTGCACCTGAGTTAATACGAATGTAGTGAGTCGCATCATTGTTTGCTTCAAGTGCGAGTTCGCCCCAAGATAGAATGTGAAGCCGTCCAGTCGCATATCCGAATAGAGTAGGTTCGTCGTCTGCTTTATGCCCTAGCCGGATATACGAGTCACGATCAGCGTCCAGCACTGCTAACTGTGGCTCGGTTATGCCGTTGAAAAAGCCGAGATCAACATTGATGCCAATGCCGATTGAGATAACTGGCACATTGGTTGCATCGCCTGTTGGCAACTTAATCTTCAGGTGATTGGCATTAGCGTCATTGGTATCATAAAAGATAGCAGCGTCGTTGCTACTGCCAAAGTAGCAGTACTCGTTATCAGTAAACTCGGAAAGAGAGACATCCCTAGTAATAACTGCGCCCATTAGACTTTCTGCACCTTCCCTGGCATCTTGGTCTTATCCTTTTTGCGAATCATTACAAAAGCCATCTTAATACACAATATCGTAATGGTGAATATTTAGCAAGAACGAGATGGTTTCCCCGTTACTCGCATTCTTGACTTTTGCCCAGACCTTAGTACCGGAGACTATCGCTGGCATACCAATTCTTACAATGGTAGCTCTACCCGAAGCACTTTCTTTCATAAATTGTATCTCGGAAAAATCTCCGGCAGCTTCAGCAGTCGCGGCATCGACCGTCCCAAATATAGTCCTTATGATGTACGGGGTTGTTGCTGATGTGGCTGTTATAAGCATATCACCGCAGTCGAACGATAGTTCTCCAACTATAAACGGTGTATCAGCAGAGCCAATCAGTTGCTCTGCTGCTCCGAAATCATTATTGCCAGAGGTTACAACAAACGGATTCAGGGACTGAAGTTCAGCCCAAACAGTAGCCGTTTGGGGGTTCTTCTTCCCTAATGCGCGGTTCTTAGAATGGATGTGGTCCTCAGTGAACTCGGCCTCCGTTTTGATTTCATTAACGGTGGCACGAATATCGCTTACCGCGGTCTTTCTGTTGATGATAGTTATCATAACTACCTACCGCTTGAAAGCAACTACCAATATACCATCTACAGTGCTGTTAGCAGCAACAGCCTTGAAGTTTCTTAGGTCGTTTTGTCCGGTTATCCAGATGTAGTCATCTGAAGCACCAAGGAATCCACCGCCGTAGGCTGTACCCGGGGTCCCTCCGTCCACGCGGAAACGGACACTTCCAGCATTGAGTTCAACGTATACGAGGGCTGCCTGAATAGGCGGTGAACTAGCAGGCGCAAGAACCGCACCTGCGTCGGTATTATTAAGTCCTACTGCGGCAGTACCAACTGCCACGGTGCCATAAGCTACGGTTTCCCACATTCTCTTCCTCCGATAGTGTGTTTTTCTCTACCGCTAGGTGATTCGTGCGGGGAGAGCGGATTAGCAACTTCCCACTCCCCCCACACAACTAGTATAGCAGGTCAGGTCAAGTGTGTCTAGGCGCCTATAAACTCCACAATACAAGCGGCCGCAGGTGCAGCCGTAGTACCGGTGCCGACGGTGCCGACACGGAAGACTAGTTCATGATTTGCCTCGCAGCTAAGAGTACCAGAATAGAGGGTACCCGGCTGATAGGCAGTCAGTACAGTTCCAGTTGGAGAACCGGAAATTGTACCAAGGCCACTTGGGGTTGCGGTGCCACCAACACCAACATCAAGAAGGACAAATCTGTTGTGGTTAGTAGCATCGTTTACTCCAGCCCAGTTGGCGCCAGTAGTAACAAGAACCTTTGTTACCTTGCACTTAAAAGGCGCCCGGAATACCACGAAGTCGGCCAGTTCGGCGTTAGCCTGCTTCGGGATGGTGATCGGATCGCTTACGAAAGTTCCGGGGACATCATGTAAAGAGATTACCATTTTATCATTCCTCCTTCTACACTATCCCGCCGAAGTATGACCGCCAATCAAGAACGGCTCCGCCGTAGATATGGCGTATCTTGTAGGAGACCTTATCGGCAGAGAACAGTGAGCCTTGGGTCGGGTCGTTCTGCGAGAGCAGTTCAGGCTCCTGCTTCCCGTTAAGGAAGCCGAGTTCGAATGTCGGGGCGAGTTTGGGATCAGCAACCAGCCACCAGTTATCGGCATCGGTCCAGTAGTCAACCACGATAACTTCGAACCATCCCTTAACCATGTTGCGGCGAAGGTCAACGGCAGCGGTACCACCGGCAGCCGGGGTAACGGTATCCGGATAGGTATCCATCGTGTTGATGTAGAACGCAGTGGCTTCGAGTTCATTCGGGACTACGAGCAACTTGGGCCGAATCTGCAAGAACTCGGTTGTCGCGCCGTAGGCGGTGAAGTCACGCATCTTCTGGACGGCAGAGATTACCTGAGCATAACTCAGGGCGGTGGTGCTGATGTTGCCGTGGGTCGAGTGGGCGAGGGCAAGTGCGTCATAGATGGAGCTGTTGTTCGCAAGGAAGTCAAACACGAAGCGATACAGCGTAATCTTGGCGGCACGTGCGAGACGCCTCGGAATGGACTGAACGGCACCGAGGTCGTCATTGGCGATGGTTTCTATGGTCAGGTCTTCCAACCCACCATATTTGCTCGGAGAGTAGGTGACTTCCTCATCAGTTGGTGAGGTAAGAGACTGATAAGTAGCACCCTGTCCGACGGACGGCAGAGTGCCGTATCCGCCGAGTCTCTGCCGGCGCTGAGTCCGGAAGTCCTTGAGGCTGGTAATGGTGGAGACCACCTTGCGCCAATCATCAAGGCCGGGGATGTTGTATTCGGCAAGCAGGGCACGGGTAACGGAGTCGCCAAGAATTTCACCCCAAGAGGAAGTGGTAACGGATTCCCTCAGGGTCCTGGCGCCAGAATCGTATCCGGCAGCCGATTCACGGAGTATGTTCAGGGGATTAACATCGACAATCGGCACTCCCTTAAAGGTTGCGTAGGCCTCGGTAAGAGACCGGAACGGTTTGACGCCATCTACATCCGTCTTGTTCTGTATCATGGCATCAAGAGCCTTGCTGATGTTGTCCTTGTTCTCGTGCATTTCCCGTACTCTCGAAGTAACGGGCTGGGGCGGGGGAGAAGCTTTTGCCCAGATATCGGTATCGCGGGTGATTCGGGCATCAAGTTCGGCTTCGGGGTAAACACGACCGGCGAAGTCCTTCTCGATGGCTTCCTTAAAGGCGACAGGAAGCTTACTACCAGCAAGCTTTTCCTTTAAGGCAACGCCGCAAAGCTTAACATTAATTGCCTTTTCCGCTTCAGCCATCCTCGCAATCACCTTATCCCCCTCATCATTCTTGGGTGGCGGCTGGGGCTGAGCAGTTTTCTTGATAGATTCGACCAGGTCCGGACGAATCTTCGACAGTTCTTCAACTGTCATGTTTTCGAGTTCTTTCATTTCTCTTTCTCCATCTTCGGATTCAATTAGTCCGGCAATTCGACCGCCGGCTGCAGGTTGAGTCACAACGTCAACGGAATCTACCTTGTCAATACTCTCAACCATCCAGATTAGTTTCCCGTCTTGTCTGTCAACACGGGTCTTACCCTCGGCGTAGATTGAGAAACCGAGCAGGTCGGGCTTATTGTGCTCGTAAGCATCAATGAACATTTCACGGAGCCATTCCTTGCCCCCTGCTACATGGAACGTAGCATGAATGCCATCGGGTTGCTTCGTAGCACCCTCGAACCATCCAGCAATATCAGCCACGCTTCTCTCAGGTAACTGTTTCCTGTCGGTTGTATTCGGATGGTCAACATAGGATTTACACCCCTCAAAGAGAGGCGTAGCCTTTTCGAGTACATCATCCCGGTACATGAAACGGTTCTTCGATAGACCTGACTGAATCAGGACGGCGTGCCACTTCTTGCCCTCTGTTCCGCTAACAGACTCAATCAGTCTGGCGGAAGCCTGGATGCGCTTCCTGTCATGTGGTACAGGCTCACGCACAGTTTGAGTGGCATCTCCATAGGAAGATGAGTAATAGTAGGCAGGCGGTTTCTTACCCTTGTGCTTGGAGTCCTTATCATTATGATAGAACCCCTTACCGCTCCCACCATCACTGTATGAGTAACCGAGGTCCTTGAGAACATCAGCTAGTTTTGTCATCAGCGCCTTGATAGCGGTAATGACATCCTTGGGCAGTTTGTCCCCGGATTCTTTCTCGGCCTCATAAAGCAGGTCGAGTGATTTTACGATTTCACTCGGCCGCAGGGCCTCTTTAGCCTTGGCTTTGTTTTTCTTGCACTCCGGACATTCACAATCTTCTTCCCCAGTGCATTCCCCGGATTCCTCATCAGCCTCACCCGGCTTTTTGCCCTTGCAAGCTTCCTCTACTTCTTCCCCGCGCTTTTTCTTGCATTCAGGACAAGGACAATCTTCCTTGCCGGTACACTTCACTTCTTCCTCATCCGCCTTCTCTTCAGCTTTTTCGGATTCCTTGGCTTCAACTTTGCCACCAAGGATAGAGGCTAGTGTCTCGACAGCTTTCTTTGCCTTTTCGGGCAACTTGTCAGACACGGCACTGAGTTTCCCCAGTGCGGCTTTGATAGCCCCAAACACCTCCGCATCCACTTTGGCCTCTAGTAAAGTTTTGGACATCGACCTTGCGTCCTCCATTCTTTGTTTTGCCACTCAGACCTAAAAAAACGGGACAGTCGTAAGACTGCCCCGGTTGTCCTGTTAGGCAAAAACAAGTGTTCTGACAGGAAGTAAAGCACACAAATATTTATTTGTCAAGGGCTGTTGGAGAAATTTTCCCAACATCCAGCTCGCATAAATGCATTAACTTAGTAATGATGGCCCTCGGGTACGTTACGATACTCTGGTAAAAGACCTCGTTATTATGGAACGCATAGAACGGAGAAATCCTTACAACCTCAACGCCGTCTTCATCTTTACCATCGAATAACAGGAAGCCGACATCACATCTGGGCCACGTGCTTAACAGGCTAGTGCCCTTCTGAGGAACCAAAGAATCCTCGGTAGAAACATCTCTCCAGTGCACCATCACAACTTTTAGGATCATTTGCGTGGCTCGAATATCCAGCCTAGCATCTCGGCATTCTTGGCTTCCTCGCTGGACAAATTCTCAAGGTTAGACAACAGCCTTGTGTATTCATGAGCAATATGGATGATCGCATCGCTGATGGCAGACCGCGGGCAATCTCCGTATCCGGCATACTGATTCCACCAGGCAAGGAATTTGTCATCTCCAAGCTTGTCAATAAAGAACGACATATCAAGTTTCAGGTGCCACGGGGTCCCAGCAATATCAGCGCCTTTGCTGCCAATCTGGAAGTTAACAATAAACCTGTTGTATTTGGAAAACTGCGAAAGTTCTGACGTATTAGACATCGAGTTTGATCTCCTTGACGGCCTCTACCACCCTGACCGGCTCACCATTCTTAACTATTACCCGTAGTTCACCGTACCCTATCTGCGAGATAACCCACAACAGCCTTAAGGCGGAAGGACTAGCAGATTCGCGCATCCTGTCAGTATCCACTCTTGTAATGTTGATTGGTTTGTCGAACGTACTCCCGAACTCTGCCAAGTTTCTCTCCAAACAAAAAGACGGGACAGCACCTACCGATGGCCGGTGGTAGCCATGATAGGAGTATTTGGGGCGAACGGGAAAGGAGCAAAGCCGTTGCCTTGTGCTGTCCACGCGCTTTTAATCATTAGGCTTCCCATACTCCACCACCATTGGAGTATTCGGCAATCTTTTCATCTATCTTCTCCTTGTCAATACCCTCTAGCAATTGCTTGCCGAAATCAAGAGACTTAAGTAAAGATAGTGTCTTGGCATTCCATATAATCTGTTTGATTCCATCTTCTTTCGCTTGCTTCTCTTTAGCTTCCCTGGAATAATGGATTATATAAGGGGCAGGGTTTTCATACACCTTATCCATCATCCACCACTGGGCAGAAACCTTATTGTATGACGGGCTGCCAGCTATCTTTTGAAAACCCCATCTTCCGGAGAGTTTACTATACGGGGGATCAAACCGCAGGAACAGTTCGTGATAGTCATCTTTCTGTACGCCGAACAGCAGGGAGCCGGAAGCATTGAAGAAGAACTTGCCACCGGTTTCAGGAGTAGCACCAACTTCCCCTGCGTCTGCTTCATATGTTTTCTTGCCGTTAGTAACCAGCGTCAACCATTCCACGGGTTGCTTCGCTTTCTTTACCGACGGTATCTTGTCGCCAGCCTCATTCGCAAGAAGTTTGTCTCTGCCGGGGAATAGTATGTTGCCTGTCTTTAACAACTGTACGGCGAATCGAGGAGCCGTAATCGTCCAGCCAATCAGGTGCTTCTCTCCTGCAGGATGAATCCTCAAGTCATGGTGCGAATTACCACGATTGATGACTTTCGCAATATCGAAGTCGTCTGGGACGTCAACGATAAACTGCTTCTGTATGCTCGAGATATCCTCTGAAGCATCAGCCTTATCCAGCTTGTTGGTGAATTCCTGGACACTACCGTTCAGATACTCACAACCGGCTTTTCGTAAAGACTCGGCAGTCGGCTTCTTGAGTAATGCCAATCTCTCCGAGTCGGTAAAGATTCCACGAACGTGCATCTGCACAACAAAAGGCGACGGCTTATCGCTCTCCTGTTTATTCATATACAGGTCGCCTTTAGCGATTTCGCCTAATTCCCTTTGCTCTTCTCTAGACGGCATCTTCTAATCCTCAGAAAACTCGAGGGCTTCCATTTCTTCAGGCGTCAGTAGTTTCTGCTCGATGACAGTAATGCCATCACTCGCAGTAATAGTAAAGAACTTCTCAGGAAAAGCTTCCTTGACGTTCTTCTTATCGTAGTTCGTGATGATGGTTTCGTTGCGGACTGCAGGGGCCTGTCCTGGACGATTGGTGATAATGTAGGCATATGTCTTCATTGACTTGACGTTGAAGTCTTTGAAAGCACTCCGGACCTTGGTACCGGCCTGTAATGTCATCAGGAACTTGCCTTTCATCCCCTTTGCCAGCTTGACGAGGTCGTCCATCTCTATCCAGCCGAGATTAAACCAGTTCTTTGTCTTCTCAGGATACGGCGGGTCAAGGAAAAAGAACACGTCCTTGCCGTCAACTTTGGGGATGAGTTTCGCAGCGTCTTCGCTACGGACATCGACACCCTTGAGACGCTCTCTCACCCTCTTCAGGTTCTCAAAGTAGGCGGGGGTGTGGGTGGCTTGTTTCAATCCTTGCTGACCGATATTGCCACCGTAGGAATGACGCTTCATGTAGAGGAAGCGGTACATCCAATCAACTTCCCGCACCGGCTTCAAGTTCTTAAGATAAGCATAGTGATCGGCAGTCGGCTTCCAATCCTTCTTCGACAGGGCGTCAATTTGTGCGTCGGATATATGCTGGATAAACTTGACGGCACGGACGATGTCTTTATTAAGGTCGTTGATAATCTCTTTGCGTCCCTGCTTTTGATTATCCATCGCATAGAAAACGGCGCCACCGCCAAAGAACGGCTCGACATAGGTTTTGAACTCTTCCGGAAACATCTTTATAAGACGCCTTGCCATGAAGCGTTTGCCACCTGGAGAACCCCACGGCGGCCGCGTTCCCTCAACTAGACCGACACCCTCAATCAACTCCAAAAAATCTTTTACAAGCATTGCATTCTCCTCAACATTTGTTTTCTTAATATAGAATCGCTTAAAGTCCGGTTCGTTAACCACGACTTTCTGAAAGGCCGGATATGGAATAAAATAAAGCATCCCCACCGGTACCTCCCCCACCTCAGTCTTCTGAGAGAAACCCACCGCATCCTGCCCCAAGTCACCCATCATCCTCTGTAACTTCAGAAAGAAACCGGGGTCAGGCGAATCGGAGTTCACTCGGAATTTGATAGTTCCGGAAGATTTGACGAGGTTGAGATACCGAGGGTCGACGAGTATTGGCCGTAACTTTCCAGCTAGCGTATCTGCTGCAGAACTTTCGCTTATAGCTGGTTTGCCGTTAACCGGATAAAGAACAAAGTCGCCGAGAGGCATGTGGTCCCAAGACGGCCCTTTAGTCTCGTAGAGGAAATGTACCTTTGGCCCAAGTTGTGTTTCCAGATTACGCTCGAGTTCTGGGAGCGAGCTTGACGAGCGAACCAGAACATCGGCATCGTGGGGTTTGCTACCGTCATATACAGAGGAGCCGACAAGGTTAACTGCCTGAAAGGTGACAACGCACTGTAATATTTGCGGTATCGGTGGCATTCCTGTCAGGATATGCTGTTCATTGAGTTCGGCGGGTCCCTCTCGACCGTCCTTGTGAAGCCCAGCCGCATTCAACGAGCCATCAGCTCCAACAACTTCATCTGGTCTGCTAGCGAGGGACCCGTTTTCTTCAGTCATTTTTGTTCTTTCCCCCCAAAGCCGTTGGTCTTAGCCTTGAGTACGTACGCTGTGATTATCGACCCTACCCAGGATGAAACAGCAACAAAAACAGACTCGAACTCTATCTTGTCCTTTAACAGGGCGGCAAGGATAACAGCAAAGGCGCCGACAATTATCAGGCAACCGAATAATGCCGTTACCCCGAAGTCTTCCTTTAGTTTCATGCTTTTCTACCTTTCGGCCATATCAGTTTCTTACCGGCGACGGTGATTATCTTGATATTCTGGACGTCCCAATGCTTGACGCACAGCACTTCCTTGGCATCAATCTTAAATGCTTTCATTGCTTCAAGTATATCGGCGTCCTCGATGTTTGGTTCAACACCATTTGCGCACTGCCGGACAATGTCGACAATGCTGACCATTGACGGAATCTCCATTATCGGGTTCTCGATAGCATCCCCGCTCGGGCTACTTCCGTTGGGATGTATTTCGATAACTATCTTTGGCTCTGCGACTTCGGTGCTTATGGGTACGTTTTTCTCCGGCGCTTCAGTCGTTTCCTCTTTGACGGTCTTTGGCGATGGTCTGTAGTTCTTCTTACTCATTACTTATCTCCCTTGTATCAAGTATTTTGTTAACAGGAAGCCCTAGTTCCCTCATGACTTCATTGATTATTCTACGGCAGTCAATGTCCTTTAACCATCCCTCTTGCTTGGCAAGTTGCATTGCCTGTGTCAGGCGATAAACGGCGCCACTTGTCCTCTGTAAATCCCTGAGGGCAAGTTCTGGCAGGGTGATTGTGAATTCCCTGTTCTCTGTCTTGGGTAGTGTATTGTGCAGGATGGCCTGGTCAATAACATAATTCAGCATGTCGAACAGTATTGATTTGACTATGCCCTGCCGTCGCTCAATTCGCTTAAAGACGGGCATGCTTGCTTCGGATGCGATACCACGGGTGGCGTACTGGGTTTCGCCAAAGAAGTAATCCGGATAACCTACTCCACCCAGGACGTAACTCTTGAATATCTTGGCAGAGTCCTCGAGGTCTTCATTATGCAGGTTAGGAGCGACTGCGTTCCATTTGACATTCTCATTATGAGCACGGATAGAACCGGGCCTCGGCGAACGCGCCTGTATTGTCTTGAGCCACTTGACTATCTCGCTCTCGGTCTTACCGGTAAGTTCGACATCCCACAACCATGAGTTCATATGCTGTGAACGCTCGAGAGTATTAAAGATGAACTGGTCGTACATCGAGATTGCGTCAGCAATTGCCAAGAGGTCGGAGTTGCCACGGGTAGCGTCTATCGGCTTGTTGATGTTAAAGACGAATACTTCACCAACCCTGTACCCGAATGTCTCGGACTCGGGGTCCTCGTCCATGTTAATCACGGGGATATCTTGGAAGCTTGTCGCATCAACGCCGGTCTTAACACGAACTTTCTTGTATATCTCGACATTCTCCTTATCAACCACGATCTCGCTTACATCAAGCGGGTTGATGTAGCCGATACGGACCCTGCCGCTTTGACTGACAGAAGTGCTGTAGAACTGCTCACCATATAACGAGAGTTCACGGATACGTTCCGGCAACTTCTTCGGCCAGTTGTTGATCGGGTCTTCCCAGAATCGTGTCACGACATCTTGAGTAGCACGGCTCCGGAACTCAAACTCTGGTCCTGAGCCAATAGTGAGGGCAACGGAGAGTTCAACAAGCTGGTGGGCAAACGGGTTCGTAACATAAAGGTATTGCGCAACATTATGCATGCGCTCTCGAGTATAAGGGGCAAGATCGAACTTGGTCGTTGGCTGCCTGTTGATTGGCTGCCAGCCGACATCCTCTTCGTCTACCAGCATTGGGAATTGCCCTGACGACTCTACTAGTCTATTAGAAAACTCCGCCATTCTTACCTCCACTTAAAGTGGTACTTAATCTTGCGCTGTTGCCCTGAGACCTGCTTGATCCTGACCCTAGCTGACTCAGTCTCGAATACGGGGAAGTTGACAAGCGGGTCTACAATCGGCCCGCTAAAGGCGATAACCCTGTTGAGTTTGAACTCGGAAGCTGTATTCAGTTTCATATCCAAACTCACTTCTACCTTATCCCCGTTAGCAAGACCGGATAAATCCATGAAGCCCCATATGCTACACGGCTCGTTAACCTCAACGATAGTAAACTCGGCATCCGGCACCGTTACTAGTTCGTTGGACTTGGAGCCTTTGACATCTCGGGCGTCCAGGATGCTTTCAATTTTGTTGTTAACTGCCGTCCGGACTCGTGAAGTTATTACCTTCTCCAGTTGTGAGTCCTTTAGCAACCACCGAATCAGTAGAGTTCTTAGTGATAACACCTTGTCTCCTTACGTCTCCGCTTAATATTACAGCCATTTTGGACTTGCTAAGGTCGAGCATTCTTGCGATAAGCATGTTCCTGACATCGGCATCCGGCAACGTCTCAAGTATTGCTCTTCGCCAGGAGTCAATAAGGATTCGCACCAATGAAACCTGCACCAACCCCTGCCTATCCATCTCCATCTTGTGCACTCGGACCACCAGCCTACCGATGGTACTGGACAGGCTGGATACTATGGCGGCGGTTTCGATTGCCTTATCGCCACTCGTAGCAAGGTTCTCAAGCTGTGCTCGGCAGAGACCTATTTCCCTTTTTAAGTCAAGAATGTTTGGGTCGTTGGCAAAGTCCTCAATCCGCTTTGCCAGAGCCTGGTCCAGGGTATCGAATGTCAGCCCTCTCGCGGTTGTTTCGTCGGCAGCGGTCATCGCCTTTGGCGAGAGGCCCCCGTGATTGCTGCACCTATATCCTTCTTTACCAAAGAAAGGCGTGCCCTGACCGGCTGTCTTCTTACAAGGCTCGCCGGTGCGGGTCTTCGCGCCACATATAGGTCTTTCTTTGCCTGCCCAGTTGCTCATTACATTCTCCTAAGTATATTAACACGATTTGGCCCAATTGTCCTGTCGAACATTTTGACTATAGGCCTCGTCATAAACTGTTGCGGTTTATCGTCCTTGACATCAAGCGAGCCAACGGCTGCTTTTGGTGAAGCGTTCGGCAGCATCCTGGCAAGAATGGAAGCAGCGTCGAGCGTGTCATCATGTTTCCCGTTGGGGAACAAAGCCCACTCATCTTTGAATGCCTTGAACTCCTCTCTTGGCATGACGGTATCGGCGTCCTTGGTACCGGGAATCAATATCCGGCCGGCCTCAAACAGTGCCGACATACTCATGAAGCGAAGTTCCTTGCTGGTAACGGACGGCACTTTCTTGATTGGGAGATTGGTTGTCTTTTGTACCATCTCGGCAACAAAGACCTGGGACGCATTGCTTTCAATGCCTGTCACCGCCGGATGCCATTTATCAAGTTGTGTCTTGATAAGTTCAAGTTGTCGCATGGGTGTTGCTCTGGTGCGGATCATGTCAAGTAGATAAAGTGTTCTTATCTTGGCATAGTATCCGCCAACCATGATAATGAAATAGTCCGGGTCCGTACCGTCTTTGACCTTTACTTTGTCGAACGCCTGTGGGTCAACCGCCATCATAACGGTCATCTCTCTAAGCGGCGGGGTCTCGAAATAATAGTGGAGCCAATCGCTCTTGAGCATGTTCCCTATCAGACCACCGATATCGTTCATATATTGAAGATTGAAAATAGTGGTACCCATATCCTCTCGGCGGGAGTGTAGTTCCTTGGTGGAGAATCTTTCAGGGAAGGTTGACTCGCCATGCTCGTCAAGCGCCGGTATCCGGAAGGTGTTCCATCGCCTGTCAACAAGGCGACCATAAAGGTCACCGTCTCCAAACCGTGTCCCGATGACTATCTTCTTGCTGCCGGGTTCGCATACGGGGTAGAGGACCTTCCAGAACCATTCATTGACCTTATTCGCCATCAGCGACGTCATGATACCCTCTTCCGGCTCCATTATGTCATCAACTATCAATACATCGGCACGCTTGCCAAGAGCTGACCCGCCGACAGCGATGGTATACAAAGTGGTATGGGTTGCCATCGGCGTCCGTCCTAGAACAATCTTTTCAGTATCGGTCCAGGTAAGCGTCCGCGGTTCTGGGACCATGTTGCCGAACCAATCCCGGTAGATGAAGTTCTTCATCATGATGTCTTCCATCTCGCGGAGCCACTCCATACCGAGCCTCTGGATATTGGTGGCAATAACTACCCTGACATCGCGGTTCTTGGCGATTCTCCATAGCGGGTAGGCGACCGAGGTGAGTGACGACTTGCCGAATCCACGGGGCCAGAGGAACAGCAATCTCTCATCTTCGGAGTTCGTGGATTCCAGTAACCTGATGGCTTCCCTGTGGAAGGGCTTGAGTTTCCATGCGGGGAATATCTTGGAAATAAAATACCCGAAGTCGCTCTTGGCTCTCTTGGCTTCCTTGCTCTCGGGGCGGTTGAGTTGCCCCTCTAGCTCATTGAGGAGTTCTATCTCCGGGGTGGGCAACATTGTCGGATTTTTTGTCATATTCGGGTCGTCCTCTAATATATAGTTTTAACAGAGCGAAGACCCCGTGTCAAGGGCCATACAAATTGTCGGTAGTTATCAACAAGTGCCGACCTTTTGTAGTATCTCGCTAAATCGTTGTCTGGGGCTGTTTTTACGGCACCTGATATGCAAGGCGACCCCGAGTGCCACCCACAGCAAAACAGGCGCCAAAATCGCCCCTAGCAACGCAATCGCAATGTATTTTACCTTGGTTATATATTTCGCCCGAGTTATGTTCTTCATCGAATTCGCCCTCCTATGCGGCTACTCTATCATCCCCACCACCATCCGCCACCGTCCACTTCGCTCAATCACCATAAGTAGAATTGCCCAAATTCCACTGGCCCGACGCAAATTGGACGAGAGGGAATCCCCCATACACCTGGCTTTAACCATGTAAGGATACCTATAAAGCTCATTCGTAAAAGTGTAGTGGTTACACGTATTAACATATCAAATGTTGAAATATATTATAGTGACATACTTTCGTATGTCACGACGATACGAAAACAGTTAACAATTTAATACAGTTTCAATGATTGCCTTGATTAGCTTATGCTAATCAGCCGGCTATTAGCCGGCGTCAATAGTCAGGAGGCTATAAACAGGCAAATTCAAAGCTAGACAGGCAATCACTATCATTAAAGCTTAGATGTTGAAGCCTAGAATGATAGAGTTAGACGAAATATTAAACGCCTAACTGTTAAAGTAGAAAAGGCTACTAAAATGAAAACAATAATCTCTCTAGATGGCAAAATCAGCGGCGCTAGAAGCAAAGACGCCGGCGGTGTTCAAGTGAAGAGAAATACTCTTCATTACTTCATACAGCCACTTTACTTAGCATTCTTGATGTTCGTTCGCTTATGGCTACAGGCGAAGAATAAAGGCGATGAGGTATCAATGACAATGGTGATGAACTATTGCGTGATGTACACTGCTGTCAAGTCTGGCTATAACACGTCATCGCATCGCAAGGCAGCTATTCAAGCAGCCATAGCAAGGCTTGAGGCTGCATCAGTGACTACGTTTGCTGATGAAATTGCTGAACTCAGAAGCGAAATCAAGTCAAAGGCTGAAGCTACTGCCAAGGCTACAGCAAAGGCAAAGGCAAAGGCAGAGGCAAAGGCAAAGGCAGAGACGAAGAAAACAGCTACGGCGAAGGCTGAAGCAGAAGAGGCGAAAGTCTAGAGACGAAAATCGCCATGGCAGACGGCGAGTAAGCAAATAGTCTGCTAAATACATCTCAGCCGTTTGGCAGTAGCGTAGAACTGCCAATACATAAGAGAAGAGGCAGCGATGTTGATTGTCAAAATCATAGGCAAGATGGCAGACGTCAAAAAGATACTCAAGGCAAAAAACGCTACATTGGCAGAGTTAAAAGCAAAGTTATCATAATCAAGACGTTTGGCAGTATCGTATAAACTGCCAAATATGAAACGAAAGAGGCAAAAGTATGGCAGAGATTTTATCAGGCATCAGCGACGGCGTAGTCACACGTGGCAACTACAAGTGTTTAGTGTGTCCGGCTGCCAAGCCGTGTCAAGACTTGAAGTATAAAAGTCTTGATAGAAAAGGCAGGCAGAAGCAAGCCAAGATATTGAAAAGCTTTGGCTTGCTAAATAAAAAAGCCGGCTGCCAATTTTGGCGAAGTCGGCTGTATGGCGACATGACGGCTTCAGGCAGACACGATATCGTCGAAGGCAAAGGCGATCGAGACTTACTACCGATGCCATAAGCCAGAGTAGCAACACAGTGAAAGAGGCTGTCGCAAGACAGCCTCTTTTTTTTGTGGCCCCCTCCAGGCTGTCGTGGGTATATTCCCACGTATACGTACCTATGGGTATATACCGTCCTCTTAAACGCAATCTTGAGCGCTCCCACGTCGTGGGTATATACCATCCGTACCGTCCTCTTAAACGCCAATAGGTATATTCCGTGTATACCAATGGGTATATACCATCCGTCCTATTAAACGCAAACGGGGCAAGCACCTGCGGTATGGGTATTATCCATGTGCACCACCTCTTGAATCGCCTTTGGCTAGTGGAGCTTGCTCCAAGTATACCTATGGGTATATACATACCGGGTATTTAACTGCGGACAAAAAGAAAAGGGGGCCGGGGAGAAAGGCCCCGGCCCCCTTTGGTCAGTGGTCTAGATGACTTGGATTTTGGTGACTTGCCCCTTGACTCCCACTTTCACATTGAGCGGTGTGCCGAAGAGCACCACCTTGTTGGTGCCGACGTGAAGTGGTACAGAGGGCACTGGAGCGGTGGCGGGCAGGTTCACTGGTTCGCACCAGATGAGTCGCTGTCCCAGCCCCAGCCCGGTGCTGATCCCGTGAGAGCCGAAGCAGCTCTCGCACATGTAGGCCCACGGCCCCGCTTTCATCTTGGCATCGTAGGCGGCTACCTGTTTCTTACAGATGTCGCACATCGGGAGTTCGGAGACTGCGACTTCGTGGTGCTTGATAAGTCCTTTCACTTCGTTCTCCTTTATATTTATTTCCCCAGGATATTGGTGACAGCCTCTTCACCAATGGAGTAAGCAGCCAGTATTCCGAGAATCCCTAGTTCCCTGTCGGAGTCAGTAGCGAGTGTAGGGTTGCCATTCTCATCCCTTACGGTGATGTCCCTGGCGATAGCCTCTATTAGTTGTACAATTGGGTCCACTGCCGTCTCCTTAATATTTCGTTACTATACCATCGAGTGAGATGTGTGTCGTGGGTCTACCGAAGCAATTATCGGTGAACCCGGAGCTGACGAAACTCCTTATCGTGGACATTGTGCAGTCTCTCATTCTCCTTGCCCTCATGGGGCTAAATCCGTGGGAGCGGAGGAGAGCATACTTGGCTCTCCTCTCTTCAGGTGTTTGGTTCTTGTTGACGAAGTAATTCACCCTAGCTCCTCACTTGCCTTACCTTGCGATGTAAGTCCTCGAGACATCGTTGTACTCTAGCCGTGTAGCCATCGGTGTGTGAGAGTCGCACTTGACGTCCGAAAGACCTACACCCCGTGTCACCCATGATACCCTTTCTCCTTTCCTGTCAAACGTCTGTCGTCTGACTGTAAATAGTCTATCATATCGGCTATGCCTTGTCAACTATTACTGAGGCAAGCCGAACACCAGGCAGACGTACCATGGTGCATATGGTCATATAGGTGTAGTTGGTGTCCACTACCATTTTCAGTGGGCTATTAAGACGGTATATACCTACAGCACCTACATAGGTCTTGGTCCATATATAGGTCTTAGTCCATATTGCACAACAATGGGGGGTGGGGTACTGTGCTTATAAAGAGCACAGTGGGTGGGGTCTATTAAGTGCATGTTAATTACATGTGCATACTACAGCCCCACCCCATATGATATTGCTCTCTATAAGCAATATCATCCCCACCCCCCTGTGCACTATATAATATATATATATATATATAATATATAATATAATATATAATACTAGATATAGTACTAGGTGCAGTACAAAGATAGAGACAGGGGAATATACCAAGCCTAATAGCCCACTCGTTTGGGTATATACCTAACGCGGGTATATACCTGAGATGGTGGGGGTGCCGTTTGGGTATATACCCGGCCTATTAAACGCAAATCGAGGTGCCAGCACCAACGTGGGTATATACCTTGTCCACCTACGGCCCCTTAAACGCCCACGAGGAAAACGTTGTGCAATGCCCCTATTTGGTGTCCATTTCCACCTGGGTGACTGATTCCCTTGCCACCCCCAAGGATGCCCCTTCCTGAAAGGATTTTGCGTGTTTGCGGGGCTTCCTCCGGCCGGGTACTGCCCACCTATGCCACCTGAGTCAGTGGGCTATCAGGGGGGTATATACCACGCGGGTATATACTCTGTGGGTATATACTCAGCCGGTAGTCAGCACCCTGGCCTCCCACAGCACCCAGTTCACCCACAGTACCGACTTGACTGCCTAGTCTGGCTATGCTAGAATATCACTGTCAGGGAGGCAGGGCGGAGCGTGGGGTCGAGGGGTCGATAGACCAAAAGCTCCGCAAGCACCTGACAGGTGACTACACCAGCGAGGAGCATACGCTTACCGGGTGTGGCACCAAATAGGAAAGGAGACCCAAGATGTCTACTCGTTCCAAGGTGGAAATCAAACTCGATGGGACCATCACCGGCGGCGCCTCTGGCAACGGTGAGGTCAAGTACCCCGGTCGCAAGAGCACGACCCTGTCCGATGAGGGACTCAAGGCATGGGATCGCCTCCAGAAGCGCTTCACCAACGCCCCCGATTCCGCCATCCTTGATTACTGCGTCAAAATCGCCTCCAATCTCCTGGCTCGTCCGGGGAAGAAGGCTACTCCCCGTCCCAAGAAGGTCGCTGCCAAGGTCACCGAAGTCCCGGCAACCATCGAAACTGCACCGGCAGGAAACTAGTCAATGGGTAGGGTGCTTATTAACCTCGACGGTACGATCACGAGAGCACCCTCTGTCCGCCGGAAGTCCTTGAAAGGTACGGCGCAAGTTACCAAGCGCCGTACCCTCAAGGAGATCAACTCGTTACCGACGGCTGAACGGAATGCGGCGTTCGAGGAATATCTCCGTCTCCAAGAGGAGGAACGGAAGAAGCCCCGATGGATGCCGCTCTCTGCAGTACATTTGAAGTGTTACCGACCGAGTGAAAATCTGAGGTGCATCGCCGCTGAGGTCTGTCCCAAGCGGCAGCCTCCGCATGACCATGACACCGGCAAGGTAACTGCATTCGGCTGGGACTTTACCGCTGGTGAAGACACCGTTGTCTATCCAGGGTTGAATGTGCCAGCGTTATGTGACGGGAATGGCTACCCACGGGTTGTGGGATGCCGGTGCCCGCAGTGTACCACTCGCAAGGGGTGTGACCACTGGGATAGCATGGAGCATCCCCTAGCCAATTACATCCACAAGTTCAACATCCGTAATGACATCATTACCGAAAGGTGCGGCACTTATGAGCGACCACCTTTCACCTACGAACAACATTCCGGCTTATGGCGGTGCAAGCCCGACAGGTCATTGCTCCGTCAGGCGCAGTTAATGCGGACTCTGGTATACAACCCGAAGAAGCCAGGTACAGCGGTTAAACAGACTTGTACCAACTGCGTCTATTCCAAAGAAGCCGCCGATTGTCCCCATCACTACGGGGGAATGGAATACTGGTGGAAGTACCGCAAGGACCCCATCACCCTACAGGTGGCGATGAAGCGGTACAAACCAAGGTGGCACAAGGTGCCGCCTGACATGGTGCTTACCATTGTGGTGGCTGCGAAGAGGGAAGTGTACCGTGACCACGCACTCATGCTGAAGTTGGTAGAGAAGCGGGAAGCCCAGGAGCGCTACCAGCAGATAGAGGACTTGGTATCAAGACTATGTCCCGATAGGGACGAGATCGAGAGGGACACGACCCGCATATCCGTGGAGCAGGGGATGAGGGCGCAGGAGTGCTTCATAGCCGAGCGCGAGCGCCTGGAAGCCTTTTCCACGATGGAGCGACGCCACAAGCTCCGGCTTCCTTAAGGTTATAGGGGCCCGGGTATGCCGTCCCCGGGCCCCACATTTCCAACTTCCAAGGGGTAAGAATAGAACATGTGCGCTATCCGTATTCCTATTCAAATACACGGGACGATTGTCTGTGGTGAATCCGATACTTTAACCGCAAATCCGAAAGGTGGTGTCCCAATGCTCCGCTTCAACGGCGGTTTTATATATTACAAGTGCGCATCCTGTGGGGTCGAGGAAGACATTACCGACCTATGTTGGGAACTTGCCAAGTACTCCTACTTGAACCCACCACGGGTAGAGATGGAAGCGGCTTATCAGATTATTGTCCTTAAGAGCTTCGAGTACAGGGAGACGCTGGAGCAGGAGCATAGGATGATAAAGGTCGCAATCAAGGATGTTAAGGAGATGTCAGGCTAATGGATGAAGGTATTAAACAGCATAATCCATTGGATGACCATGTCATTGTAGTCGGACTTGGCTCCATTGGTATATTGGAGTCCCTGTTGTTGGCGACATCTGGTATCAAAACCATTACGCTGATTGATCCTGCCAGGGTCGAGAGCAAAACCAACGAGGAACTTATGTTAGCTCTTTTGCCCCATCAGGTTGGCGCCTATAAGGTAGAAGCAGTAAGGAGAATGATACTGTCCATTAGACCCGATTGTAAATTGAATATTAGGACCACAAGCGCACCTGTTTATTCTTGCGAGCAACCACAGTGGATTGTAACGTGCGGTATTAAAAGTCCTTCCGAACGGGTCGCATGCTCCGACTGGGCCTCGGGACTAGGAGCAAATTATGCGGAGATTAGTTACAAAGGATGTTACTTCGCTATCACTAACAACTCTGGAGAAGAGACACAATACTTTGTACCGGCTTGGTCGTACTCCCCGGTTCTTGTAGCGGCAGGTATGATCGCAGGAACTATACCTGATATATATGTTGACACTTATAAAGATGTACACGAGTCACCAAGAGCTTCTTGTCCGTAATTAAAAGGAAGTAAAAGAAAGGAGAAAACAATGATAGAGTATGTGGAGCTTGGCCCTGTACCGTGCAGCGAGGATTGTGTCCAGGTCGGTACAGACAACTACATGGAGGAGGCGAAGCGGGAGTCCCGTGTATTCGTACGGCAACTCGAGCGGACATTCCCAAAGGCGCTGGAGGTCGGTTGCTATTTCAAGACGAAAATATTCCCTCATGATTTCGGGTCCTACCTAGAGGTCGTGGTTTGCTACGACGACTCCGATGGAGAGCAGGTGCTTCAGGCTTTTGAAGTGGAGAACAATACCCCGGACAAGTGGGATGCAATAGCCAAGGATGAGTTAAACGAGGGTAAGCTGTAATAGGATGACATACTATTGTACAAAGTGCAAGATGGGCGGGTATGAGATTGATGGTGTGCTTGCCGCTGGTGGCAACTATGAACCGAAGACCCAAGTTGCCTATTGCGCCTGCGGTAACAAACTTATCATTCTCGAGGTCGAGACCGCTAAGCTGAATGCTTTCATCCATATCCTTAGAACATCAAGGATATATCAGCTTGATCCCACCACTCTTATCATAGAGCGGTGCATGAATTAAGGAAAGGAGAACGATGAAACTATTAGTAGCAACCAAGCAGACACAGGGTCAGAGGACAAATGACTTCTGCCATGCGGTCGAGGGTGAGATTGTCCTGCCACACCTTGACTGTGACCATGAAGAGGTAGATGGTTTTTGCGGATGTCGCCGGTCATGGTCAGGAGCCACTAGCCACAAAGCTACAACCACAATGAGGGTGGTTAATATTCCCATGAGCGTAAACACGTTTAAGGGAATAATTAGGAAGAGTTTGGAGGCTGGTGGCTGGTTAAGTATCATGACCCCGGATGATGCTGCTCAAACAATCTCGGATTGCATAGACGACATCAAAACGGTATCAGAGGCTTTTGACCTCGGGGACATCGTCGAGCGCCGTGGCAGTAATTTTGTCCTGCGGGAAAGGAAAACAAGGAGGAAAATAGAATGTTGATATTATTCCCCGACTCCATGACACCCAGTAAGGTCGATGGTAATCAAATCAGGATCAAGCTCAAGGACGGCAGCGTATGTTCCTTGCAGAACCTGGTTGACAGGTACAATGTAGCGAACGAGGCTCTCGCTGAGAGGGACTTGTCAGACTATACCATGAGGAAAGAACTTGCGAAAACCAAGGATGAATTGGCTTCGAGACCCCCTCACTTCTTCCTCAAGATTCCAATAATCAAGTACCTTCAGACCCGCTTTTCTGATATCGCAATGGATGGCGATAAGGGTCTCCATTGGGTCAAGGAAGAACCCGGACTATCGCGGGTCAAGGACCTCGTGGATGGCATTGAACAGATTATGCTCGATTGCAGTTATGAGATAAAAGTAAGATAGTTCAAATGAAATGGATAATGCGGAAAAGAAACAGCCGGAGTATTCGCTCGACTCCCTTGAAGTACATCTTAAAGCGATGCGGTTCAAGGAGTTTACGCCTCGTGCCGGTCCATCCCCAGGAACAATCTATCGTCGGGTATATTACCGAGATGTGCCGGGAATGGTTGAGAGTGTTGTCATCGAATCGGTGGTTTCGCTCGACGAGGTCGATGTCCTCGAAGATAGCATAATACAGGACGAAGCAACTTGGAAAGGCGGGAAGCATGGTAAGCGGTTACTCAAGTAGCACGGGACTGGACCTTAAACTTGTCACTGCTCCTACCGGCAGGACAAAGTGCAAGTACTGCAACACCCCGATACAGCGTGGTGCAAGCAGGATTGACACCTTTTATCCTGAGAACAAGATTACCAACTATGCGCACCCCAATTGCTTCAGGAAGAATCTCCTGAATGTAGCAAAGAGATTAAGTAAGGTAATAAGGAGTACATTAGATGCCTGAGAAAGAATTAAAGGCTATTGGTACAGGTGAATCTCCTGTGGTGCTCGTTACTCCAGCGGAAATTCTCGAGCACCCGCTTAACCAGTGGGTCAAGAAGGTGCTCAAGAAACCATGGGATGACCTCTCGTCCTCAATGCGCAAGCGTCTTGAGGAAACATCCAAGTTAAAGTTCATAAAGCCGACTCCTCCGGCATTCAATGCACCAAAATGGGTGCTGTGCGAGGATTGCCATGCGCGGGCAAAGGGGAGAAGGAAGAATGATACCCTGCGCACTGCCACCTATATCTGCACACGTTGCGGTCTTATTATGTCCTACAAGATAGGGGGATAATAAGATGAGGGTTGGCACGTATAAGGGTAAAGAAATCCTGCTCTCTGACGAGCAGTGGAACAGGCTCCGGCGCAGGTTCGATCCAAAGAACATCGTCAAGCACGAAGCAATTGAGGGTCACTGTGTTGAGGAGAAATGTATTTGCGACACGATACCCCGTTATCCCCTGTATGAGTACCCTGATTGCAAGCAATGTCCTCTTAGCTTCGACCCCGAGAGTTACGCTCCTTGCGTTAAAGTCGCAAGGGATATCATGGAGACAAGTTCTGTACGTTTCTACCATAGCCGACTTACTCTCTCCACCAACTCTACGGAAGAAGCCAAAGAGGTAGTTTCAAGGATGAGCGAATTCCTGAAGAGCTTTAAGCGAAGGAGATAAATGAAAATAGGTTACTATAATGGAATCAAGATTGTATTAACCGATCAACAATGGAGCACTCTTAAGACCCGCTTTGACCCGGCACTTCTCTCCTACAATTCATTGCGAAACACTTACGAGATTGCGGGGAGATGCATCTGCGATACCATAGATAGCAGAAACCCATGTGATGCATGTCCGTTAAGCTTCACCCCTCATAGGAACTCTGATGATGCTTATACTCCTTGCAAGTATCCGGCGCATGAGATACTGGATACAGACCAAGTTCATCTCGGTATATTTAATGTCACGGTCTTTACCGACTCTGAGTCGAGAGCGCGGATGATAGTCTCCAAGATGTTCAACTTCCTCAACACCTTTGAACCTGTGGAAGAAGCCTAATCAAGTGCTTGAAGTATCCACCGTTATAATCACCCTCATGGTGTTGGCAATCATCATTAGAGCCGTCACACTAATTAATGGTTAAAGGAGTAGAATGGGTATTGATATCAGTTTTACCGAAAAGAGTTTAATGGCTTCCAAGTTCGCATTGTGCCGTAAGCATAGGACCTCTGTTGTCGGGGTCTATATTAAGATACCTGAAACCGGCAATGACCCGTGGTTGAAGTACCGCAAAAAGAACAAGATACTTACCCGTGAGGCAGCTCAAAAAATCTCGGTTGATGTTGCGGATCAGTTATTCAAGGAAGCTTTCCGTTCTGAAACCAATACCATGTTCTTTGACGAACTAAGTCCCGCAACCCGACGGTTGCTTGAACCGGTTGCCGAATACAGAGCCACTACCTATATTCCATTCAAGGGTCTTACCTCACAACGTGTGAATAAGGCCCTATTGGAAGCTGGTGAAGACCACAGGGAAAGTTATTGGTACGGTGAACTAACCTATGAGCAACGCATCAAGATATGTAGCAAGTGTCCAATCTGCATGGAGAACGAGCGCAATTGCTATGTCCGCTTTTCCAACTACCCGTCAATAGCAGGGTTCAAGGCTGGCTTTAATCTGACCCTGTCATACATGTTCAGTTCGGAGTTTAATGAGAAAGCGACTGATGGTCTCTTCAGCTTCCCACATCTCCGCCATGCCGATAATGAGAAACCAAAGGATGTCATACCAAAGCTAATGATGTTATTGGGTAATGGTGAAGTTAACCTTGCCGGTGAGAAGTTCTTTAACGAAGCTGTTGTGGCGCTAGGCTCCATAAGCGAGTCTATAAAGGCTGATAGGATACCGAATACAGGTGGTCCAATTATTAATCGCTTCATGTCAACTCTTATCTACCGCAACAAGTACCTATGGTATAAAGATGCCGAGCCTCTTATCCCGTTACTTGAGACCATACTGGAATCATCGGACCACCTGTTGTTCTTCTCCATCTCATTCGAGGACAACGCAACGCGTCTTATGACGTATGGCGTAGTAACCCGATTCCAAAGTATTCTCAAGAATTACATCTCAGTGCTTAAAACAGCGGTCAAGTATAAACTTGATATAGACATGAACTATTAAGAAAGAAAGGAGACACCATGCCGATCTTCAGTGTTGAGGTCAACATCGAGGCATCCAGCAAAGAGAATGCCAGCTTCCTACGGGATTGGATACAGTCCATCCAAGGCGTCAAGGTAGTCAGCGATCTGAAGCCTGTGGATAGCAAGCCGACTGCAAAAGCGCCGACAGCAAAGAAGGTAAAGTAAATGACCATCAATCTCCATAAAGAATACGGATTAAACCCGACCATCGGCATCTGTCCCATATGCCAAAGAGACAATGGGGAGATAATGCTGCTTGGTAACAAATGTAAAGACAAGGCACCAATGAGGTCATGGTCTCCTAACGTATGCAAGGAATGCGGTGACAAGTATCTCACCAATGGCGTTCTGCTTATCGGGGTTGATGGTCCAAACAAGCTTGAAGCAAGACCAACTGGTGATATAGTTGTTCTTACCATCGAAGCTTTCAAGCGTGCATTCCAAACTGAGACTGTACCTCCCGGTAATATCTGCTACATTGATACTGCCGAATTAAGGCGAATGGTACCACCACCACACAAGGTAGTTTGTCCTAATCCTGATTGCTTGGCGGATGTAAGCATATCACCGGCAAGGATAACCTGTGCCAAATGCTCATCCTGCGGTACAGAGTTTAATGTCTTTTGTACAGACGAACAGGAGAACAATAGAGACAGAATGCATAATAGTTAAAGAACCGGTCATCACGGTAACTGTCGAAAAGGACGACAAGCGCAATGGAATCTTTCCTTACAAGCGTATTGAGCATTACGATTTCACCATTGACGGATACGGATGGCGCATCGGTACCGATAGCAAGGGACACTATATCCGATGGGGGTCATTCGAAGCGAACTTCTGGTTCAACAATGGCGCAGGCAAGACCCTTGTGCAGGCAATCTTCATGGCTACATACCGCTTACCATTCCTTGTTCATGAGCCTTTCCGCTTAACCCAGTATGACGTCAAATGGATTGATAAGGATGTGACCAAAGAAGAATGGGAAAACTGGACAAGCAAGTTAAAGGTCAATGAGAAGACATTTAAGTATACCCCGCACTGGAGCCTTAAAGAGGCGATAGAACAAGCACAGCAAAGGTCATTAGCGTGTCGCTCAAAGTAGTTAAGCACCCTGGTTACAACTACATATTCAATCAAAACAACGGCTTCTTTATGCGTTGGGGTAACACCATACAGGACGACCCGCAGGTGTCGCCACTTGGTCCGGAACTCCTTGATATTGAACTGAGCACCGTCTGTCATCAAGGATGCAGGTTCTGCTATAAGGGTAATACTGCTGATGGTTACAACATGAGCCTTGATACATTCAAGGGTATCATTGATAAAGCTCCAAGTAACCTCACGCAAATAGCGTTCGGCATAGGAGACATTGATGGCAACCCCGACCTCCCCGCCATCCTTGAGTATACTCGAAGCAAAGGCGTTATACCCAACATTACTATCAACGGCTTCCGTATGACGCCGAGGTACTATGACATTCTCTCCAAGCTGTGTGGAGCGGTGGCGGTGTCGTACTATGACAAAGACGTATGCTTTACCGCTCTCCATGAATTAAGGAAACGTGGTATCACGCAGAATAATATCCATGCACTTCTCTCTGAGGAAACACTTGATGATTGCGTTCGCCTTATTACCGAGGTGAGTAACACTAAAGCTATGGGTCTCGAGGTCAACGCTATTGTCTTTCTTGCCTTTAAGCCAAAGGGTCGCGGACAGACATCAAGGTTCAGTAAAGTAAAGGATACAAGGTCATATCAGCGATTACTCCAAGCATCATTGGACAGGCAGGTAACTGTCGGCTTTGATAGCTGTAGTGCTCATAACGTAATCAACTCCGGCGTATCTGTGGATGCTAGTAGCGTTGAGCCGTGTGAGTCAACCTTGTTCTCCTACTACATTAACGCTAAAGGCATTGGCTTCCCTTGCTCATTCACCGAGAATGTGTGCGATGGCGTGGATGTTGTTCATTCTGGTAACTTTATGAACGAGGTATGGAACAATCGACACACTATTGCTTTCCGGAATAGGCTGTTAACCAATTACCGCAGATGTCCGATATACGAGGTGTAAAATGAAAGTGCGCTAAGGAGTAGTAATAAGCTGAGTAATAACAGAAAGGAGAAAAGGTAAATGCAGAAAATTAATACTCCATCAACGATTGAATCTGGCGATAGACCCTATCTATCAGTATTGCTGAAGGACATCGGGAATGTCATATTACTCCAAGTAGTCGAGCAACGTGGGTTTGAGCACGCAAGGGATTATGGAACTAGTTGCGGGATTGTTATCAGCAGTGAAGATTTTCCTGATTGGAATCATAAGGTTCTGTACGTTCAAGGTTCTGTAAAAGATAGGGACAACGATGTTGTCACTATTCCTAAGTCCGATGTAAGTCTTGATACGCTGGTAGCAGCTATCCATGAGTTAAACGGTATATCAGGGACCGATATAGTATTAAAACTAAGACCGGCAGATATACATATGGACTTGTTTGATGTCGATGGGGATAAGATGTACTTGTACCAAGTGGAACAGCAAACAGCACGTGAATTCCGTCCCTTCGAAGCATCAAACGGGATAATCATAGCCAGCATAATCCATCCTCAGTTTAATGAGAAGACCAAGACACTATATGTGCGTGGTACCTCTTTGAATTCGGATAACGAGATTATTGCTATACCAACGGATGATGTTGATGCTGTATTCAAAGCACTCGAGGAGTTTAATACGTATCGTAACGTGGAGAACGGTGGTGTCATGATACTTAAGGGTAAACTGGATTTACGTGATATATCCCGCGAATAAAACAGAAAGGAGAAAAGGTAATGCCTAACTGGTGCGAGAACGATCTTACAATCACGGGGCCCTCTGGAGAGTTAAAGAAGTTTGTGGAGTTAGTTAAAGGGAAAAACTCTTTAATGGATGCCAACAAGCTTATCCCTTATCCAGAGGAGTTCAGGACACTGGATGAGGAAGCCACGAAGTGGGACAGGGAAGTACGGGAGAATAAAGCTAAGGACCCTAACTTCTCATCTCTGTTGGAGAACCGTCCAAAGAACGGCTTTAACAGCGGTGGCTATGAGTGGTGTATTGACAACTGGGGTACCAAGTGGGGGTTCTGCGAGGTGAAAATGATCTCTAAGTCAACCACCAAGCCAAAAGGTAAAGTGGAGTATACCTTTGAGACCGCATGGTCCCCGCCTACTCCGCTTATCATAAAAGCTGGTGAGTTATTCCCGTCATTGCGATTTGAAATGCTCTCTTACGAGGGCGGGATGGGTTTCCAAGCAACGCTTGTGATAGAGGGTGGAGAAGTCAAGGTTGATGGAAACGATTTCTATAACGGCCCGAGGGGCGGGTAGTTTGGAGCTACGCGGTCAAAGACCGCAAAATATATAGCTCACGAAAGGAGTTCTCCGATGTGGGAACAGAAAGCAAAGGCGCTCAGTGTCACGGTCGATGGTAAGGCGGTCGAAGTCGCTGCAGGGACCAAATTCGGTAGCGGCATCAATGATCTCCTTATCAAGCACGGTATCAACAGTGCCCGCGTCTACGTCAACGATGTAGAGATTGACGAGACCGGCAACAACGTACCAGCTTCCTTCGAGGTTGGTATGACCGTTCGGATTGAGGCTTATAACGCTGGCGGGTGCTAATCCCGTAGCTTATATAGTTTGACTGTCCGGACAACAAACAAGTCGGGGGTCGTAATGACCCCCGACTTCATAATCCTTAAGGAGGGTAACTATGCCGACAAATCAAGAAGTAATGTCTGTCAACGGTGCACGTGTTCCGCAGTCATTGATACCGCACACCGCTTGTTCTTTTAGTGAACGTTGCCCGCTGTCGGTATGGCTGGCATCAAACGGACATGTGCCTGAAGAGCCACCTGAGTATAAGCAGATCATTGACGCTCTAAGGACGGAAGACAACTCCATTACCCTGAAATTAAACGACGCAGACATTGGCTCCTGCGACGTTTCCGTCACCAACAAGAAAACCAAAGAGCCTATCATAAAGAGTTTGGTTGGTGTAATGGCAGACCAAGCAAGTTCTAACAAAAGGGTTGCTGTCATTGCCATTAACGAATTCCTCAGAAAAGTAAATACGTCAAACGAGTTCAAGTTCCCAAAGTGGTTCACCATACAATACGCCGTTAGCGGTAAGAGGTTGTTCTATCATCTAGACTGTCTTGTATATGCAGTCCCGTTCACTTGGTGCCCGACAAAGCTTGAACGTCACGGGAAGTTCTACGATATACCAAAGGAAATACAAGAAGCCTCAAGCCGTAACGTATTCCTGCAACTCCGTTTCACAGGCACCAGATCACCTGTATGCAGTAACATTGGTCTCTTCCGGCAGGACGGCGCCCCGTTCCGCAACTATTACGGCTCCGGGTACAATAACTGTGTGCGATCTCTTGCTTATCGCAACGTTCCCTTAAACCCCGAGCCGACACAACTAATAACACAAGCAATAGCACAACAGGGTTACATTAACGAGTTTTCCGGTATGCATGAAAATCCAGAGGATAATATCCCGACGTACAATGATGTGATTAATGCATTGAAGGAAGACTTTAATGACGAAGCGAAAGGATCAGGATTATGGAAGCCGACATAATTTATAACAGGCAACAGGAGTTGCACCTCTTGATGCCACAAAAGGTGGCAGTAGTTGGGTGCGGTGGTGTCGGTGCTTGGGTAGCTTTGCTCCTTGCGATGTCAGGGGTACCGCACATTGAACTGTACGACCCTGACCGGATTGAAGCTTCTAACCTGAACCGACTGCCGTTCACAATCCATCAGCTTGACCAGTATAAAGCTGAAGCGACAAGGGAGCTTATCATAGCCCTGCGACCGGATATTACGTGTAATGCGTATATCGTAAAGTTCCCGCTCGAGGATTTCCACAATGACTATGTCTTACCCGACAATCTGATAGATTGTACCGACACTCTGATTTCCCAGGGGATTAACTACAAATGGTCAGTTGACTATGGAGTGACATACACAAAGCTTGGGTATGATGGTACTCACTTCATGGTAGCAGACAAGTTACCCGGATGGGTTCAGGAGAAAGTTCCTGCCGTAGTAGACGAGAACGGTAAGATAGCGGCCTACAACTTTATCCCAAGCTGGGTCGTCCCAGCTATAGCGGCCGCCGCAATGGGTGTAGCCAAGCTCATGAAGTTTCCATTGCTTCAACTATCAATGGATATCGGTGATGTAGGACAACCCAGGATTGTTACTCAAGAGGTTGCCAGCCCAGAACTGTGCAAGACATGTACCAAGAAAGACAGCTTCGATGATTGTGACCGCTGTAAACGTGACGAATGCAAGGCGCACAGAGAAATGTGCGATGACTGCTACCGTGGGGACTGCGATGACTGCGACAAGTGTGATGGTTGTAGAGCCGTCGCAAATGCGTGCGAGAACTGCGGTAAGGTTGACGCGGATGAAGTTGACTTTGGTAATTGTAATGAATGCGTACACAGAGATTGTGAGGACTGCAGAGCATACAATAAGGGTCTAGCTGACGGACCTGGTAAGTGTCTTAACTGTAAGCAACATAATTGCGATTATTGCGAGGCATTCATGGCAGGTCTGGAAAAAGGAAGAAAGGAGATTAAGACATAATGTGGCAATCTAAAGAGTGTATTACCCAATGCGGAAAACCCGGTATCTTCCCAGATGTTTCAATAACCCTTGACGCCTTTGCCAAAGCATGTTCCCTATGCGATGCAATGAGCAACCTTGAGTGGATTGGATGGTGTCTCGGCACGATCTCTGATGAACTGGTACTTGTCGATGACATCGTTATTCCACGCCAGGTCAAACCCAGTTCCGGCTGGTGCGAGATGTTACCTGGGGAAGTCTCCCCGGAGCGGAAAGTCGGCGTCATACATTCGCACCACAACATGGGGACATTCCATTCGCCGGCTGATCAGAGTTATGTAGACGCCAATAATCCTGTCAGCTTGATAATCACCAACTCCGGCGCCATCAGCGCATCAGTCAAAGGAAAGACATTGTGCGGTGCAGTCATGGTGAAAGAGATTACGGTCCATGTGCATGACTGGCCCGATCATACCAAATGGGCAGAGGAAACAAAAACATTCCTCTTGTCAATGCCGGATAAAGCAGATACATGGGGAGGTAAAGGCACGCTAACTCAAGTATTCACAACTGCGCCTGTAACAGTCAAGGCTGACCCGCTACCAGAGACTAATGTATCAAAAGCTCCTCTTGTAGACGAGTACCCTCTTGAGGCTCATTACAATTACAATGGTCCGGCAACATCTGGTTCTTTGCGAGATACCCTTGATAAGTCTATTGCTAAAAGGCTTATTAACCTACTGCGCACCGATGCTCCGCTCTCCCCCTCTGATAAACAAGATGCTATCTACCTCTTGGTAGATTATGTTTACGTTAATGAGGTGTAAAGGAGGCTAAACATGAAACTAAGAACAAGCTTCGTAAGCAACAGTAGTACCACCTCTTTCCTGATCCACGGAGTATACCTCAATCTCCTTGATTGCGCATTTGACGCTTTGCAAATCAGCGACATTTGTGGTAAGCATGGTCTCACCGTCAGGGTGTCACCCTATGACGATCTCTACATTGGTCGCAGTTATGACTCATTAAAGGATGACGAAACAGGGGCTTCATTCCGGTATACTACCAAGGTTAAAATTATGCTTGCCTTGCTGTCCCTTGCTGCCACTAAGAACCTTTCACTCAAGGAAGCATTTGGCGAAGACCTTTCGGATACAGACATCAGGGATATTTCCGAAGCTTGGCACGATTAAAGTAATAAGGAGTAAGCAATGAAAATCAGAACCGGCTTTGTCTCCAATTCGAGTTCATCCAGCTTCCTCATCGTGGGTGTTGCGAATTCGGATGACAAGAAGTTCAACGAGAAAATCCACAAGCTCATAAAGCTGGATGAGTGCACCGAAGGATGGGGTGGTACTAACCAAGGAAAGGCGCTGGTGTTCATTGGCGGAGAACTTGCCTATGGCGTTGATGATGATGAGGTATATTGGAGAGATTATGAACCATATTATGTGGGCATACCAGCGTTTGACAAACTCTGCGCCAACCTAACAGTGCGCGAACTGAGATTGATGTTCATCCGTATATGTAAGCAATACGGGGTAGACTTTGCTGAGAACGAGGTTGATTTGTTCTATGGTGAAGTCTCAAGCGAGTAAACATGAACAGCGATGGAGAAGTAGAATAATGGATGAATTAACGATACAAGCAGAACTCCTAGTAAGACAGGTCCAACTGCTTGACGCTCTGATGGTAGTAACACTGGTTTGTCGTGAGTACCTTATGACTCACGATTATAAAGCATTTAGCCAAGCGTGTAAGGCTATCAGGAGTGTTGACCCTGCTCTTATTGGAGATACTCCACCACCGTTCACACACAGCGAGTTAATGAACCATCTGACCAAAGGGATGGTGCGTGAGGCTGAATACATTAACAGGATGTTGAACAGCGTGCATTAATGAATACAGAAAAATGGTGGAGCGAAGAGAAGCACAAAGAGACGCTTGATTTAATATATGAAAAAAACTATGGTAGAAAACTTAGCGAGTCAGTTGAGCACAATATCTGTGTACTGTGCGGTAATGAGGCAAATGAGTTGTACATCGGCGAAGCTCGATGGCGTAACGTACTATTTCCGTAGTGGAGAATAGAAAGGATTACAAAAGATGAGTTGGATAGTACTAACCGACACACTGCTTGATGGTTGGGTGGACTGCTGGACATTTAGCGAAGATGGCAAGCTAGAGGTCCCTATCCGCTTTGCGACAAGGGCGCTTGCTGAAGCGGAGATAGAAGCAGAAATCCATGAGTGCGATGAAGCTGTTAAGAGGGGTGATATGGAAGACAGCTATACCCGTGATGATTTCGATATTGTCGAGTCGGATGACCCGCCTAATATCTTTGAGGAAGAGGTCTAGACGTGTATCCACAATGCCATAGTTGTAATAAGCATATCGCTTACCTGCTTGCCAAGGGTCCTCAGGTTACAGATATATTCGAGGTCATGGTCAACAAGAAAACCAAAGCCATTCAATATACTAAGCTTGACCCGTGCGTATTACGTTCTATCACCTTTCATTGTCCCGAGTGCGAAGCATTGCTATTCATATCGGAGCAACAGGCGTTAGCCTTTCTTAAAGGGACAGCATAAATGAAACTCGGCGGTTTCTCAAAGGCTTCCACAACCAAGCTCAAAGCAACAACAAGCCGTAAACCCCGAATCAAGAACGCCGAAGAGGAAGCAGACGTTAGACGCGGTCCCGCTTATGAACTAACGCCAGAAGACTTATACCCGCAATGGTTGCGCAAGAAGCAATTACTACTTGATGGTCTAGGGGGGCTGGCGGTCGGGGACATAATTGAAGTCATCAAGTACAACGATCCCTGGGAACATATTGAGCCGGCCTCTCTGGTAGAAGTAATCAGCATTGATGACGACTTAAACTTTGGGGGGAAGACCGCCGATGGTAAGAAGTATCGCTTCTACCCAGGCGATGATGAATTCAAAATATATATTAAGAAGGAGTAAACCAAATGAAACCAGTAGGACTAGTATTCACTCTCATTGATGATGAAGATGTGGTGGAGCGATTCTATAAGGAGTTGCAACAGCAGGTCAGAGTGCTTGCCGCTACGCCGACACTTGCTGCTCTCTCCACGTGCGATGTAGCATCGGTTGTCTCGGCTACTATGCTAGCGGATATGAAGTTAAACAAGCAGGAAAGATTTACCTCTGCTGATCAGGAAGACTTCATCGAAAAAGCTAGAGCGCTTCGAGGAGCTGCTTTCATGTACGCATTCGAGTTCTTCAAAGAGAAAGATAATGCTGGTAAAGAGGAAGCAGAGCAAGAGAATATCAAGCAGATCGTTGGCTGGAAGGTACATCGTGGCTGGCAAGCCCACTAAGGGATAAGTCGTGGACACCTTGATTGACAAGACTGTTGGTCGCATCCGGCTGGTAGTAGGTACAGACTGCTCAGAATCCCCGGACTTAAGCTGGCTTGGAGAGTTCTCCGATTGGAGACTCCCCAAGAACAAAGAGGAGAAGCTGGTATACCTTAACTTTAGATATGTTATGGACCATAAGGGAATATGGCGCGACGACAAGGGCAGGTTCGTCTCTTTTGCGCCCGACCATTATCGAAAGAATATAATGTATCTTTATTCCTTTCACAATAACGGACATCTCCGTGGTTCTTGGGCCATAGCAGACAGCAAGAGGCTTTGTAAATACGGGATAGACTGGTGCATGTTAACCATATCCGCAAAAGTCTCTCTCAATGGAGTAGTGATAAGTAGTGAAAGAGTCAGCGGGTGGGATTCCGATATAAAAGAGCCTGAACTATTAAGCGAGGCAAGGAGCATTGCTAATTTTGCTATCGGTCGGGCCAGAACTTGGTTAGAGGACCTGTATACAGGAGAACCAATTGGAAGACGAAATTAGACACAATCAATGTTTTTCCTGCGGGGTATTATACGGCCCCGGCTACCTGGCAATGTATTCTGTAAAGAGAAGCGGTGTCAACATCTGTTCCGATTGCGAAGCCTCACTTATAAGGCGGGGTTATCTACTCGTTGGTTCATGGGGGAACATCGAGCAGTTCCTTCTTCCTGATAAGTCTGATGGGCTTATCCCTGTATCGCTTGACCGCCCTGGTCTTTTGAAGTGGATAAGGTTGCACCAGGAAGATGCTGATGAGGCGCTGAAGTTTCTGCAAAGCAAGATAAAGCCGGATGTACCTTTCGCCGTCAAGACATTCAAGTTCACCCATAACAAGGAGACAGAGCGTGACGGATACAGAGATTCGGAATGGCAAGAACTACAGGCTATTCAAAAGCTTGTATCATCTGCTCAACAAGGAGCACCAACCGCAAGTAATAATGATATGGGCATGGACAATACTCAATGATTCCACGCTGAGGGACCCCAACGAAGACCCTAAGGTTGCGCTTAAGCTACTGTTGGAAGATTACAAGATTCCACTCAAGTTGCCCATGGACTTTGCGTGGTGCGCAGAATGCCATAACTTCATGCCGATGTATTACAAGAACTATTGTTTTACTTGTTTCCACTTGGCGCTAAATGCACTGGAGAGAGACAGATGAAACTAAGCGTGCCGGACAAGATACAAATAATTAAGAAATCGCTCGCACTCGGGTTATCCTATGACCGCATAGGTCAGTTACTTGGTGGCGTCAGCCGTCAACGCATAGAGCAGTTGATTAAGCGGCATAGGATATATGTCAATTACGAGGACTGCAGTTATCTCCGGATAGCGGTAGTTGCCTCTCAACTCAACGTGTCTAAGAGCGTGGTCCGCAAGTTCTGTCGGTCCATTAAACTACCTACACGTAAAAGCGGTGGGTCTAATAACAGTAATATTCTAGTCCCGGTTCAGTCCATCCCTTTGCTAAAGGATGTGATCTTCAACTCGACATGTGCTTTCTGTAATCAACCCATGGGCCGTAAAACTTCCATCAGGCAGATATACTGTAGCCGTCCTGAATGCCAGCATGAGAGGCTCCGCTATGTTAACTGGTCGACATCCCGCAGGACGAAGCACGCATGGTGCGTAAAGCAGTGGCAAGTTGAACACCCCGAACGCTATCGGGAGATTTCCCGTAAAGCTTGCCGGAAGTACCAAGCTAAGAAACGGCTTTTAACTAAAGCACAGAAAGCCTAGAAATAGCGATTTAAGGCTGTTTTTGCCACGTCCACTATCTGGGCTATGGAAACAGTCAGCCTGTTAAATGGATGCCTCAAAAACAATAGGAGTTAAATGATGTTGAGAATTGAATATGACGATAAAGCAGACGCAGTCTATATCCAGTGGTTGATAGAGCCGATAGGCTGTACAAATACGTTGGACCACAATCGCCTTGTGGACTATACACTTCCCCCTGCAAGAGTTGTGGGTGTGGATTTGATGTCTGTTAGTGAGGGTGTGAAGCTTAAGGGTCTTCCGAATAGGGAAGCTGTCAAGGACATCCTTAATTTCCTGAAAATCAAGACGCTCGATTGACAAGACCTAAAGATTCTGGTATAAGGAGAGATATGGAGATTACGCTTCAACCCGGGGACATTCTCGTTTGGGAGAGTTCAGAGAAGGGCATCATCCGCAGGATAAAGCACTTTATCACCCAATCGGACCGCGGGCACGTCTCTGTCTTTTGGGGATTCAAGACCCCTGGTGGTGACGAACTCTGTGGAGATTGGGATACTTCGCTGAACAAGAAGTTCTCTCCTCTCCATTGTGAGAGTATCGGCAGGGGCCAGTGTAAGACCGAGTTGTTAAAATCCGCCGGACGGCACGTTGATGTCTACAGGTATAAGACCGTCAGCGTCAGCACTGAAGCCGCAATCAAGATGAACAACCTTGTTCTTGATGGCGACCAGGTCTATGATTACTGGTGCATATTCCGGTACGCAATCCCCTCTATATTATGGCACCGCATATCCGGCAAGTGGTGTGGCTTCGGTTATGCTCGAGACTCCCGCTATATTTGCTCCGAGGCAGCCGACTTCGTATATGATTATCGTTTCTTTAGCCGAACCGATATTCCGACCTTCCCCTGGGATTATGAATACGCTAAAGGTCTGAAGCTGGTAGCAAGCGGTGTCCTGACTACCGAAGGCGCAATAGTCTAATGTACACGACAGACAGCCCGCTTCTGTGGTTCACCTGTTCTTTCATAATCGTCTTTCTTTTGGTTATTATGCTGTCCAAGTAACAGCAAGCATTAAGGAAAAAGGAGCAATATGAGTACCCCCCTTACTATTAACTTTACGCCTGTGCACCATCAGATGATTATTGATGGCACCAAGACGCAAACTGCCCGCATTAAACTCGGGCTTGAAACCAAGCCCGGCGCCATCATGCGGATTCGCTCTGCCGGAGTATTAACTCAAACTTATATCTCAATCGAGGAAGTTAAAACAAAGGCACTCGGGGACTTCGACCATTTTGATTATTACTATGAGGGTAGATACTCACCTCAAAGATTTATCGAAGTGTGGGAGGAGATTAACGGCCCCAGTTCGTGGGACGAGGACAAGCGAGTATTCATACTCAAGTTCAAACTCTCTAACAGAGAGGAATACGAAGCAGGGCTTGGTCTATATAGACCTAAAATATTAAAGGAGCAATAAATGAAAGGTGACAATCAACAAGAACGTATCAACAAAAAACTACAGGAAATGAAACTCGACCGCGCCATCTTCTACAATCAGCAATTAAACGACAACGCAAGGATGACGGTCTGCTTGCTTGTTAAAAACTTGCCTCTTGTCCTCGAGAGGGAAGTAGCAGTAGTCTCCCGTGGCGTCGCAATCCAATCCCCCAGTGACCAGTTCTGTAAGAAGCTTGGGCGCAAGAAATCATTCAGCAGGGCCGTGCACGCTGTATACATGGCTAATTCTACCTTGCCGATACTCTTACGGGAAGGTCGCGGGCACCTGCGGAAAGTTGGCTTTGCGTTTAAGTCCTGCTACTCTCCGGCACTAAGGAGAGACGAAATCTCCCTTATATCAAACGTGATGCAAGCAACTGTTAACATGCAACCGGGGGTAGCAAATGAAGTATAAACATAAACTCTTCGACGCAGTTATCATTGACCGCGATGGGGAGATACGTCACGTTCCGGTTTCCGCCATCGCATCAAAAGACTCTCCGCTGTTAGTTGTTCACCGTGAACTTACGCCACCGCGTTATAATGCCGATGGAAGAGAATGGAGAGTCTCTCATGCCCCTACGGGGCACGCAGTCTGCTCAACTCCTACAGCAACCAAAGGGCTGGAGATAATCTCTAAAATAGTCAATATGTTTGATTGGAGCCATCCTCTTGAATGGTGGAAAGAACAGCTTAAAGACCCGGAGCACGCAGCCAAACTAAAGGATATGTACAAGATCGTCTATGAGATAAACCTAGCGAGATAGACTTAAGATGAAAGTCTTTTACCAGACCCCTCTCCTCTCCCTCTATCATGGAGATAACAAGGACCTTGCCACCCTGCCCTACCAGGTACAATGCGTAGTCACTTCGCCACCGTATTTCAATCAGCGAGACTATGATGGTAACGCATGGTTTGGAGCAGAGAAAACGGTTGCCGAATATGTACAGCATACAGTTGATTTCTTTTGTGGCTCGCTGTTACCAGTGTTGCGTAATGACGGGGTTGTTTTCTGGAATGTCGGCGATAAGTTCGGCGTCACCAGAGCAAAGGACCTCGAGTTAATCCCGCATCGCATTGCTATAGCATTAGCTGATGAGGGCTGGATACCACGAGCTGATATAATATGGGTGAAGCCGAATTCAATGCCGTCATCCGCACCGGATAGACCGACGATTGACTACGAGCATATTCTTATGTTTGTGCTAAATGAAGATTACTTCTTTGACATGGAAGCCGTCCGTGTCCCATATAAAGAGTCAACCAGAATGCGCAATGAATATGGCGATGGCAACATGAAGCTTAAGGGGCAGGGTGAGCACGGCATGAGGCAAGTCGAGCCTGGTGACAGGTGCGCAAACTCGGGCAGAAACATCCGAGCAATATGGGAGATACCGACTGTATCTTACTCAGCCAATATGTGCCTGACGTGCAAGACGATTTACGGGCGGGATGAATTCACCAAGGGGACTGTTCTCAAAGAAGATGGGCGGTGGTGCCGGAAGTGTGGGACAAATAATTGGCTTTCGCACTTCGCTGCTTTCCCCGAAGAGATACCTCGCCTGTGTATTTCAATGGCTACATCTGCTAAAGGACAATGCTCAAAGTGTGGCAAACCTTGGCAGCGTGAGATTACTATTATTGACCACCAGATTACCGAGGAAATGAAACGAGCCGGCTGTAATAGTGACGGCGAGTATTTCGGTAGCGACATGAAAGATTATGAAGGTACTGGCGCCGTTACTCCCTCACGCCTGAAGCAACGCATTTTGGAACGAATGTCGCAGGTAACTAAAAGTTCTTGGGTACCACAGTGCGATTGTAATGCTCCTATTGAACCGCAAATTGTCCTTGACCCGTTCGCCGGAACAGGTACTACAGGAAAGGTAGCGACTCAATTAGGCAGGCGGTCAATACTGGTGGAGCAATCCGAGAACTATTGCGAACTGATTAAACACAGGGTTACGGTGACACCTGGGTTGAGTTTGGATTAAAGATATAATGATTAAGTGGTTCATAGTAGCCATTGGTATCTTGATAGACATTGCAATCCTTGTCGGTGCAGTCTACGGACTCATAATGTTAATTCATGATATTTTCTAAGGAGATACCCATAATGAAAGCTAAAGAGGAGTAACAATGGGCAGGAAATATCTTATTGAAATAACACTTGACCATAATGTAAAAGACTTTGCTGAGAAGCTAGAGGATATCGTGCTGTGGCTTTATAACTTTAGAACAGAAATGCCCGAAGAGAAAGAGGGCTTGGTAAAAGATTGGAAGATAGTAAAGGAACTATAATGATAAAAGCCTTATTTAAGTTTGCCAAGCATAATGAACCACAGCCCGTGGTGGATATAGATACAACATCATCATCGAATAGTGTTTTCAAGGAACTAAGCCCGTTCATACTCCGCATACCCTTTGCTGTCGAGTTTAATCCTCATGGTGTGATATTCGAGAACCTCTGGCAGTACAGCAAAGTATATTTACAGCACGTCAATAAGAACGGCTTCCCTAATGCCGGTTGGTTTAAGTGGCGAGAGGCTGGGCTTAAGCTGAATACTCCAGTACGCTATCCGATGGGCAAAGGTGTAAAGGCTGAGTATTCATACTGGAACGGCGAGAGGTTGAGTTATGTTGAAGCAAGGAAAGCTATCTACGTACCAATTTATTCCAAGTATGTAGGACAGACCAGCGCATTCAAGCGGTTACAATCCCTCTATACTGAGGGACAAAACATCATACTGCGTGACTATGACGCTTATGACCATGTAGTATTGGGCATGACACTTAAAGACGTAATCAATAATCCGGACCGTAAGATGGGCCATGCCTTTGTGCTGGTGATGATGCTTACAGGAGTTTTAGAGGAGTGTCTTAAGTAGACAAGATAATAGGGAATGTTATCGCACATCGACCTGTATAGCGGGATTGGCGGGTTTACCTTGGCTGCTGAATGGGCAGGGTTTCGCACGGTTGCCCTATGTGAAATCAACCCCTACTGCCAATCCATACTCAGACACCATTTCCCAGGTGTGCCGATTATCTCAGATGTCAAGGAGGTTACGTATGAGCGGATTAATTCCGACACCAAATGCATGGGACGGACGGAGAGGACCTGGCAAGGAATACAATCCTCGCAGCAAGCGGCAATCGGACAGGACGCTGGAAACATTCGCACAAAAGGGGTTACTGCCGACACCGAGAGCCAGCGAGGGGGACAGGAAAACCCCTTATCAGCAAGGGGGAACACCGTTGGGGATAGCAGTCAGAGTTGGTCAATCCCCCTCACCCTGCTTACAGCCTCTCCTCCATGCCAGCCTGTCAGTGTTGCCGGGAAGCGAGGAGGCACGGCAGATGACCGCTGGCTCTGGGATGAAACTATCCGCGTGCTTGAAGAACTCAGACCCACTTGGTGCGTGTTTGAGAATCCTGCTGGAATCAAGGGAATGGACAAGTCAGATAGCGTATCTGAAGTGGCGGGTGACGAGGACGAAGAAGGTGGTCAGACACAAGCAGAATTGTTTTCGTGGTTGGACGGAATCACAACCGAGATGGAGCGAATCGGTTACAGAGTCCAACCGATTATTATTCCAGCTTGCGCCGTCAACGCCATCCACCGCCGGGACCGGGTCTGGATTATTGGCTACACCGACAGCGGACGACGCCAACAATGCGACACGGGAGAGCGGTCAATATCAATCACTGACTCGTTCAGTCACGATACCCACTCCGTCGGCAAGGGATTACAAGGGATGCGTGTCCACCAGGAAACCGGGGAGCAAGGATTATCACGGGAATCTGCCCGAATGGACAAACCAGTTTCCGAAAAACAAGGGGACATTGAACCCCGACTTTGTAGCATGGATGATGGGATTTCCGAAGGGCTGGCTGGATATATCCCCACCTGGGCAGGGGGAGAATGGGAAATGCCGCACCCCCTCACGACAGACAAAACGGAAAGGGTCAACCGGCTCACGGCGTTAGGTAATGCAATTTGCGTCCCACAGGCTTACCCAATACTCAAGGCGATAGCGGATGTGGAGAGGCAACGATGCTAAAAGAAGTAGAACAACTTATTAAAATGGCTAAGATTGCCGTTGGAAGAATCGACAACAGACTTGTGGATGTTACGCCGTTAATACAAGCGATAAATGACGCCGAGCGAGTTCTTGATGACGTTGAGGCTTACGATGAATTACGAGAGGCATTTGAGAAAGCAAAGTCGTTAGCCCTTGTGACAGACGTAAGCATGGGGAGAGATAATGGATAGGATAATTGTAAATAGGCTAGGTGCTTCTCACCGCATTTCCAAAGAAGGGTGCGAATACTGTTACAGGGTGGGTCTCCGATACAAGAACATCGGGATACTGGTGGTTGTTACCAATCCTTACAGTTCGGATAACGAGTCATCCGTTGCGGAAGCAGTCAGGAAACAGTCTGCCGAAGTTGTCAGAAAAGTCAAGCGGTTTATGAAAAGAGAGTTATAAAAGCGAGTAGCCGATGGTACTTGAAGCACCGTTCCCCTATTTCGGAGGGAAGTCTAAAATAGCCGATGAGGTATGGCGCAGGTTCGGAGATGTGCCGAACTATGTAGAGCCGTTCTTTGGCTCCGGTGCTGTTTTGCTACGCCGCCCGGCATGGCATACAGGGCATATCGAAACGGTGAATGATAAAGATGGCTACGTTAGCAACTTTTGGCGAGCAGTTAAGCATGACCCACAGAAGACGGCTGAATATGCGGATTATCCTGTTATTGAGAATGACCTACACGCCCGTCACTATTGGCTGGTACAGCGCAAGGATGAACTGGCTGCTAAACTGGAGGGCAACCCTGATTGGTATGACCCAAAGATAGCAGGCTGGTGGGCATGGGGTATGTCCTGCTGGATAGGTCGGGGTTTTTGTAGAGGAAAAGGCTCATGGGTATCAGAGAATGGATTGATGGTTAAGGCTGGTAAAGGACAGGGTGTC
>Ga0233422_10000033_pt1:0-15000 | contig 79550 bp, 75 predicted proteins | sample Watercolumn_Mata_2_FD_182724 | JGI IMG/M metagenome (GOLD analysis project Ga0233422, IMG submission 182724) | Freshwater microbial communities from Lake Matano, South Sulawesi, Indonesia - Watercolumn_Matano_2014_110_MG | ecosystem: Environmental > Aquatic > Freshwater > Lake | place...
CGGTTTCCCGGCTTACCTCCGTCACGCTCCGGCTCTCAGGCGGCATGACCTTTTTCAGAATGCTCACTTTCAGGGCTCTCGAATATCTCATAGTCTGCCTCCACGGTAGAGGCGACATCTATATTAAAACATAGGGAGTGTCAGGTCGTCAATGAGCCGGTGCCATTCCGATACCGGGTACTGTGTACTGATGATGGTTGATCGCACGTTGTGGCGGTCTTCCATGATTTCAAGGATGTCACGTTTTGCCATATCGGTGAGGGGGCTCATGCCCCAGTCGTCGATAATGAGCAGCTCTGTTCTCGAGTGCTTTTCGAGCTGTTTCTTGTAGGTGCCGTCAGCCCTGCCCATCTCAAGGTCGTGCAGGAGCCGGGATAGCCGCAGATAGCCGGTTTTGATGCCGTCCCGGCAGGCCGCCACGCCGAAGGAGCAGGCGACCCTGCCGCAAGAGTGTGGTCAGCTGGCGGTTCTCGCGGGCGCTCTTCTCCTGCTGGACCATGAGCAGCAGCCGTCCGGCAAAGTCCATTTCGGCAGCCATCGGAGTACGCAGCTGCATGTCGAGGGCTTCGGCCATGCCATGCAACTTGAGGGCAACGAGCTGTTCTTTAATGTTCTGCAGCATAATAGCCTCCGCCTCTGATGTTCTGGTGGGTGAGCCCGGAGAGCAAAGGCGCTTTCTCTTCAAATAGGGCCAGGGTATCGAGCCCTTTATTCATCATGGACTTGAGGCTTTTGTAGCTGGTGAGGTTAAGCTCCAGCGCCCTGCGTGCTGCCCGCTCAAGCCGCTCCGGCGTAAAGGTTCTGGCAAGGCGGATAACACCGAGGCAGCCGCGGAATCCATGTTCCGGATGCCGCTTGCTCTGCATGATGCGATCCATGAGCAGCGCGGTGTTCGGGCCGATCTTCTCGCCCCGCGATCGTATCCGTTCCGGGCTCCACTCGCGGAAAAACCGGTGTTCGTGCGGCATATGAGCCGGGTCGGTCACATACTGGCCGCTCTTCAAGGTTCGGATGTGGCAGGCGACCGTCTCACCCTCATGGTAGACCGTGACCAGATGGCCGCTATACTTGATATCGACCGTTTTGCCGATCAGCTGGGACGGTATGCTGTAGAAGCTTTTCTCGACCGAGATGTGGTAGTCGATATGCACCTTGGCTTTTTTCCAGAACCCGATGGCGAAGCGTTCAGAAGGGGACAAGACGGTGGCGTTCGAGTTCCTGGAACAGCTTCCGGCGGCTCTTGCCATACTACGGCATCGGACGGGTGTTGAGTTCGTCAAGCGCTTCGGCAATCGCAGCATTAAGCTCCTCAAGACTGAAGAACTGCCGATGCCGTACCCGGGCCAGGATGCGCCGCTGCACCTGCAGCACGCCGCTTTCGACCTTTGCCTTGTCGCGAGGCTTCCGTACCCGGGCCAGCAGTACCGCTACCGCGTAATGGTGGGCAAGATCGGCGAAGGTCGGGTTGAGTTCGGGATCGTAAAAGCAGGCATGGCGAACGCCACTCTTCAGGTTATCGATTACCAGCACCTGCGGGCATCCGCCGAAGTATTCGAACGCATGAATGGTTGCGGCGACAAAATCCTCAGCCTTCTGACTCGGTACGGCACAGGCAAAGGTATAGGATGTACCGCCAAGGACAGCCACAAAGAGCTCCGGCGTTATCACCTTGCCACTCAGGGGATCGATCCACGTTGGTCTGTCTCCGGAAAAGTCGATGAACAGCTTCTCGCCCGGTGTGTGCGTCAGGCGCATGGCTGCCTTGTCCTGCTGCTCCCATGCACGAAGAGCAGCTCATAAAAGCGAGTTCTCTTGACACCAGCGGGATGCTACAGCAGTTGCCGGGTGAGGTTCGTACGCGACTGCTTCAGTTCTTTGACAAGCGCCGGGATATCCGGTTCATGCCGGCTTACAGCGGGGGCTTGTGCCGGATGCAGCCGATCCTGCAGTTCCTTGTCTGGCATGGCGGCGATGGCCCCATAACCGAGGCCAAGCGCCTCGATCTTTTTCACATGGCCCTGTACGGTCGAAACCGACAGATTGCAGGCCCCGGCGATGGCTCGCAAGCTCAATCGTTTGTCAAGATGCAGCCGGGCGATTTCTCGGATTGTTCTCATGGTTGTTCTTCTGCCTTGATGTTGCATAGCCCTCCGTTTTCGGTTCAAAAAACGATCAGGCTACAGGATACGTCACCCTGCAGAAGAATGATGGGCAGTCGTCCGCTCGACTTCGAACACCTTGTCCGGCAACTTCGAACACCTTATCCGCTCTGGGGCAAAAAAGTGTTCGAGGTTCAACCGGATTTCCTGTTCGACCTTTGGCGGACGGAGTGTTCGAAGTTCAGCGGATTTTGTGTTCGAGGTTCGACGGATTATGCAGGTAGACCGAGGTGGATGGAGCAGACGGGAGAGTTTGTCATCCGGAAGGGGCAGCAGATCTTCGAAGGTACGGTCACTCCGTTTAAACCGCTCCATATAGCTCTTGATGGTGGTGCGGTTAATACCGGTGAGACGATGAATCTCACGGATCGATTGGGCTTCCTTGAGAAGCATGAGGCATCGTCGAATTTGTAACATAGTCAGTGGTTTATTTGCCATGTATCCCCCTTTTTTACTCGGAAGATACAGTTGCTGATGCCACAAATTCTCCTGGCGGAGGTGGTACAGTTTACTCCAGTATACTTAACAAGATATCGTTATATATTGTTACTTATTAATAAGTTATAAGGATTTTATTCCTCAACAGCCGGACACCAGTGAGTGGGTATTTCTTATAGAGCCGTTCAAATCGTTGTTCATCGATCGTGCCATTGGCAGGCCCATCGACCAGAAGTACAGGAGTGTTTTTGTCGAGGATTTCGTGGCAAGCGACATAAGGGCAGCGACCGCTGTCGGAAAATTTGCCATAGATCCCGAAATAATAGGGTGGTATACGTCTGAAGCTGTAAAGATCGGGGCGCCGCTTCTCTGTGTGGTCGGTATGGCCGACCGAACCATCCCGCCAGAAGGCATGCTAACCCTTTATAACAGACGTATTGAGCAGAGTGCCTTCTTAACCAGGCTGGCCAGGTTCGATCATGCAGGCCATCTGCCGATGCTCGAAGTGCTTCCGGAGTTTGAGCAGGCTCTCCGCAGCCATTTTTATGCAGCAGCAGACTCCTCGGATAAGCAGAGCGCACAAGATACTTTTTTTTTGAAAAAAATTTATACATTAAATACCTATACGGGGTATGGGTATCAATAGTGTCCGGTAAAAAATAAAAAAGGTCTGAAAACACTTGAGAAAGGGCGATATTAAAAGTGAGCAAACAATTGATATCAGCCGTATTCAAAAGGAGTTCCAGACCATGAAGCAAGTTACAACGCTCTTGGGTGAGTTGCTAAAGATTTTTCCGGGATACGAATTCGAGAAACTCGAAAAGCAGCACCAAAGCAACCACTACACGAAGTATTACACGGGCCGGCAACAGCTGATAACCTTGTTCTATGCGCAGGTTGGCGGACATGACAGTCTGCGCGGCATTCAAACAAGCCTTGGCGTCCATGCTCAGAAATGGTACCACCCCGGACTGACCGATATAAAACGAAGTACCTTGTCTGACGCCATGAAAAACCGTCCGCATCAAATCTATGAGGGCCTGTTTTACAAACGGCTCGACAAGTGCCGGTCAGTTACTCCTGACCACAAGTTCCGGTTCAAGAACCCACTGTTCTCAATGGATGCCACTGTCATTGCTCTCTGCCTGAGTGTTTTTCCCTGGGCAGAATTCCGTCAACGCAAGGGAGCCATCAAATTGCACTACCTCTATGATCACCGTGGCTCGCTACCGGCATTCATGGTCATGACTGATGGCAAGCAGAGCGATATCCGGGTGGCAAGAAGCCAGGAAAAACTTGATTTTCACCTGCTGGTAGCGTACATCAAATTCCAGACGAAATACCGCCACTCTTTGCAGGAACTGACTCGAATGATCGCTGCTGTACTCATGGAGCATCGCCTGTTGATCGATATTTTGTCTCTCAAAGAACAGTCTCTCAAAAAATTAGGGATCCGGTTTCCCAACTGGCCTTATTTTAACCGGACACTACTGAGTCACCATGGGAAAAATTGTCAGCGACGAATCTACCGCGAGTGCCTACTGGGCAGCGGCAAACACTTTCTGTTCCCTTAATAATGTTCATGTCATCGCGGATGCACCTGTCGGATGTTACAACCTTGTAGGGGTTGCCGTCATGGATTACACCGATGCAGTTCCCTATCTTGAGAACTTTACGCCAACGAGCCTGACCGAGAGGGAAATCGCTTCTTCGGGCAGCTCGGAAATCGTTCAGGAAACGATAGAGAAACTCAGGGAAGACGACAGGCAGCTCATCCTCGTTTCAAGTGCCGAGAGTGAAATGATCGGCAGCGATCATGAACGCATGCTGGCCATGAAATATCCGGATGTGCGTTTTTTCCCTTCGAACTCGCTGGGCGAAAACGAATGGCAGGGCAGGGACCGGGCGCTTGCCTGGCTTTATGACAATTTCGACGACGGAAAGGAGGCCCATGTCGACCCTGAAAGCGTCAGCATCATCGGCCCGACATACGGCTGCTTCAACAGTCCTTCTGATCTTGCAGAGCTCAAGAGGCTCATTGCCGGTGCAGGCGGACGCATCAGGCACGTCTATCCCTTCGAAAGCAGGATCGAGGATATCGCCGATCTGAAAAATTCAGGGGTTATCGTCGTCATGTATCATGAATTCGGCAGGAAACTCGCTGAAAAGCTTGATCGTCCTGTCCTTCAGGCTCCATTCGGACTGCATGAAACCACGGAGTTCATTCTTGAACTTGGATCGCTTGTCGGACGTCGGAATACCGCAACCCGGTTCCTGAAGGAAGAAAAACGGACGACACTGGAACCGCTCTGGGATCTCTGGCGGGGCCCGCAATCCGAATGGTTTCCTACAGTCCGGTTCGGAGTGGTTGCCGACACCACCTATGCACATGGGCTTGAACGGTTTCTCGGACAGGAACTGGGCATGCAGTGCCTGTTCAGCCATGACTCGTCAAGCACGGACAACACCCTGCTCCGGGAAGAGATCATGCAGAAGCAGCCCCAGTTCCTCTTCGGACGCATGCCCGACAAGATATACCTGGCCGAGCTTGATGCGAAAACGAGGTTCATCCCTGCGGGATTTCCTGGCCCTGTTGTCCGCAGAGCTCTCGGCACTCCGTTCATGGGTCACAGTGGCGCGGTTTTTCTTGTTCAGGACATCGTCAATTCGCTCTATGAAATCCTGTTCACCTTTCTTCCCATCAACCGCAGGCAGGAAGCGGCCTCTCAGCCGGCAGTGAAGATCACCTGGACCGGAGAGGCTAAAGCCATGCTTGACGAGATCGTGAAAAAGGCTCCGTTCATCAGCCAGATTTCGTTCGGCAGGGAGCTGAAACGAAAGGCCGAGGCAAATGCGGCAAGACTGGGCAAGGAGACGGTGACGCCCGATATCCTGAAGCTTTCCATGTGATTTGGATATTTGCGGAAAAATTTGCATTATCGTTTTCCTCTTTTCGGACCGGGACATCAATACCATTGCAGATCAGCCCTCCCGGCCGGCAAATACTGACTGAAAGCGGCTGATTGAGCTCTTCCCGGAAAGGAGAGCGGAAGGGGAGTGTCCCGGACATTTCCCGAGAACATGATTATGGACAGCGTATTCAATGTCTGAAGCACAGAACCGTTCCACGGTTACCATCATATTGCCTGACGGCTCGCAGAAATCCTTGCCTGCGGGCTCAACCGGTTATGACATCGCTTTGTCAATCGGGAGAAAACTCGCCCGGGATGCGGTTGCTGTCCGGATAGACGGCAAGCCTTTTGACCTCATGACCCCGGTTACAAGGGATGCCAGCATCGAAATCCTGACTTTCGACAGCCCGGAGGGCAGGGAAATTTTCTGGCACAGCTCGAGCCACCTGATGGCGCACGCCATCGAGGAGCTCTTCCCCGGCGCGAAGTTCGGAGCCGGCCCGGCCATCGAACAGGGCTTCTACTACGATGTCTCCAGTCCGGAGAGCTTCAACGAGGAGTACCTCCGCGCAATCGAAGCAAAAATGCTGGAGATCGCCGGGCGCGACATCGCCATCAGGCGCGAACAGATGCCCCGAGATGCGGCAATCGCCTATTTCCGCGATACCCGCAAGGACCCCTACAAGGTCGAGATCCTCGAAGAGACCCTCAGGGAAGTGCCGACCGTTTCGGTCTATCACCAGGACGGCTTCTCAGACCTCTGCAGCGGCCCGCACCTCCCCAGCACCGGGAAGGTCAAGGCGGTGCTGCTGACCAACATTTCGGCTTCGTACTGGCGCGGTGATTCGAGCCGCGAATCGATGCAGCGCATCTACGGCGTCACCTTCCCGTCGGACGAGCTCCTCAAGGAACACGTCGCACGGCTGGAAGAGGCGCGCCGCCGCGACCACCGGAAGCTCGGCGCCGAGCTGGGACTGTTCATGCTGACCCCGGAAGTCGGCAGCGGTCTGCCGATATGGCTTCCGAAAGGTGCCATTATCAGAAACGAGCTCGAGAATTTTCTGAAGGCCGAACAGCGGAAACGCGGTTATGTACCGGTCTACACGCCGCATATCGGCAATATCGACCTCTACAAACGCTCAGGACACTACCCCTACTACAGCGATTCGCAATTTCCGCCTCTGACTTACCGGGACGAAACCGGGCGTGAGGAGCAGTACCTCCTCAAACCCATGAACTGCCCTCACCATCACCTCATCTACAGTTCTGAATTGCGCAGTTACAGGGATCTGCCGATCCGGCTGACTGAATTCGGAACGGTCTACCGGCATGAGCAGTCAGGTGAACTGAACGGTCTGGTCAGGGCGAGGGGCTTCACCCAGGATGATTCGCATATCTACTGCCGGCCCGATCAGCTCGTCGATGAGATCTGCAGCGCCATTGATCTTACCCGTTTTGTTTTTGCGACACTTGGCTTTACCGACGTTCAGACGCGCCTTTCCCTGCACGATCCGGCAAACCGGTCAAAATACGGAGGGACGGCGGAAGTCTGGGCGCAGGCTGAAAAAGATGTCCGGGAAGCTGCTGACCGCATGGAAATCTCCTACGTGATCGGTATCGGGGAAGCCAGTTTCTACGGACCGAAAATCGACTTCATCGTCAAGGACGCCATCGGCCGCAAATGGCAGCTCGGCACGGTCCAGGTTGATTATGTCATGCCTGAACGGTTCGATCTCAGCTATGTCGGCAGCGATGGGCAGAAGCATCGCCCGGTGGTCATCCACAGGGCACCGTTCGGATCGATGGAACGCTTTATCGGCGTTCTGATCGAGCATACGGCCGGTAACTTCCCGCTCTGGCTCGCTCCGGTCCAGACCGCCGTGCTGCCGATAGCTGAAGAGGTACACGATTACGCCCGTCAGGTCCAGCAACTCCTGCTCGATGCGGGTATCCGTTCGGAGCTTGACCTTCGCAGCGAAAAAATAGGCAAGAAAATACGGGAGGCTGAACTTGCAAAAATCCCCTGCATGCTGATCATCGGACGGAATGAACAGAGCTCCGGCGAGGTCTCCCTCCGCCGCCACCGCAAGGGAGATGCCGGCCGTATCAGCCTGCAGGTTCTTGTCGAAGGATTACGGAACGAAATTGCTCAGCGATCCTCAACTGCCTGATCCGGGTTCCTGATTCTACCAACAAACAATGATCGAATGAAAAAACAGAAGACATCGAGCCAGAAACCGAAACTCTCCTACAGGATCAACGAGCAGATCCGTGTTCCTGAAGTCAGGGTCGTCTTTCCTGACGGCGGCATGCAGATCATGAAAACCATGGATGCAAAAAGACTTGCAGAAGAACGGGAGCTCGATCTTATCGAGGTTCAGCCGAATGCACAGCCACCGGTCTGCAAGATGGAGAATTATGGCAAGCTGATCTACAAGATGGACAAGAAGGACAAGGACCTCAAGAAAAAGCAGAAAACCACGACGCTCAAGGAACTGAGGTTCCATCCGAATACCGACAAGCACGACTTCGATTTCAAGACTGCCCATCTTGAGGAATTTCTCCGCAAGGGAAACAGGGTCCGCGCCACCATAGTCTTCCTCGGCCGTTCGATCATTTACAAGGATAAAGGATTCGAGCTTGCTGAAAGGTTGACCGAACGGCTCAGCACTGTCAGCAACAGGGACGGAGAACCGAAATTCGAAGGCAAGAAACTGTATGTCTATTTCGAACCGGACAAGAAGAAGATCGAGCAGTTCGAGAAAAAGAAAGTCAAAACCCCGGCTCCCCTTGAAACAGAGGAGCCGAACGTATAAGTAACTGACTTATCGCAGCCTATTTTATCATTAAAACCGACTACCATGCCTAAAATGAAATCACATCGCGGGGCAAGCAAACGGTTCAAGGCCACCGCATCAGGAAAAGTGAAGCGCGAGCGGATGAACGCCTCCCATAATCTTGAAAAAAAGAACAGAAAGCGTTCACGTCGCCTGCACCAGTCTACCCTGGTTGATTCGACCAGGGAAAACCAGATCAAACGGATGATCCTGGCTTAAACTTGCTAACTATAACATAAATACGAAGATGCCTAAAGCGAATAATGCAGTAGCTTCCCGAGCACGAAGAAAAAGGATTCTCAATAAAGCAAAAGGATTCTGGGGTTCCCGCGGTAACGTCCTTACCGTCGTGAAACACGCCGTCGACAAAGCTGAACAATACGCCTACCGTGACCGCCGGGTCAAGAAAAGGAACTTCAGAGCCCTGTGGATCATGCGCATCAATGCGGCTGCACGCCAGAACGGCACATCCTATTCACGGCTCATGGATGCCCTCCACAAGAAGAACATCGATATCAACAGGAAAGCCCTTGCCGAAATTGCCGTCAAGGACCCGGCAGCCTTCACGCACATTGTCAGGACCGCACTCGACTAACAGCACCGGCGGCAAATGGAAACGAGCATTCATCAACTGCAGCAGGAAATCACCCGTTTCGAGATCCGCAATGCAAAAGACCTTGAAGCCTTCAGGCTCCGGTTCACGGTACGGAAAGGCAGCATTGCCGGTCTGTTCAGCCAGCTCAAAACGGTTGATCCGGCAAACAGGCCGCGGATCGGGAATCTCCTGAACCACCTCAAGCAGTCTGCTGATGAAAAGATTCAGGAGGCGGAAACCCGGATCGGCGCCGGACAGGCGAAAGTCCGGCAGAAGATCGATCTTACCATGCCGGGCAGAACAATGTTCTGCGGATCGGAACATCCGGTACAGAAGGTGCTCTGCGACATGAAAGGAATCTTCTCGGCCATGGGTTTCGGTATCGCAACAGGCCCTGAGCTGGAACTGGATAAATACAATTTCGATCTTCTGAATTTTCCGCCCAACCATCCTGCACGGGACATGCAGGATACGTTTTTCATCACAAGAGGAAAGAAGGACGGTGATGTCCTGCTCAGGACTCATACCTCTCCGGTGCAGATCAGGGTCATGCTCGAGCAACCGCCACCCATCAGGGTCATCTGCCCGGGAAAAGTTTACCGGAATGAAGCCATCAGCGCCAGGAGCTACTGTGTCTTCCACCAGCTGGAAGGCCTGTATATCGACAGGAACGTTTCGTTTGCCGACCTGAAGGCGACCATCTATTCTTTTGCCCGTCAGATGTTCGGTACAGATGTGCAGTTGCGCTTCAGACCCAGTTTTTTCCCTTTTACCGAACCGTCGGCCGAAGTTGATGTAACCTGCTACCTCTGCAGCGGAAAGGGCTGCAGGGTCTGCAAGAAATCAGGATGGCTTGAAATCATGGGATGCGGCATGGTGCACCCCAATGTCATGCGCAACTGCGGCATTGATCCCGAGCTCTGGTCCGGTTATGCTTTCGGCATGGGTGTCGACCGTACGACACTCCTGCGTTACAAAATAGACGACATACGCCTGCTTTTCGAAAATGATGTTCGTATGCTCAGGCAGTTCCTTTCCTGAGCACTGCAAACCCGAGATTTTAACCCTGTCTCCCGGAAAAAAAGAAGCCTCATGAAAAGATCCTCATGAGGCTTTACCGTTCCTGCAGGACGATGGTCAGCTTGCGTGCGCCGGCTCTATTTATCTTTCAGGGCGAGGGTCCAGCCTTCCATTGCTTCGTTCGCCATGGGATTGGGAGCTTCGAGAAAGCTGATGACGAATTTGTGTTCAAGCTCGGCAACGCCTATGGAACGAGGACGAATGGAAAGAACCTTAGGGCTGAGAATGTCTTTTCCAAAACAGAAGAGAATATTTTTTGCATCCTTGATCTCGACACCGATCATGCTGTCAGGCTGGGACGCTGTATGGGCGTAATGGTCAAAAATGCCGATGAAGCTCACCACAGGATGCTCGTCGATTTTTCTCCTGTAATAGGCGATAATGTCATCGACGCTCTTACAGCTTGTTTCAGCCTTGTCAAGCTCAAGGATATAGATGGGGTATTTCTCGTGCAAAAGTGTCTGGTTCATGGATACTCCCCCTGTTTTGATTTTGGATACAACCTTGGTGCGGCATGCAGGAAATGATGCCCTACCAAGTATTCTACTCCAGACTCAAGGAATTTCCAACACTGCCCCACAAAAAAAGCCCCATGACAAATGGTTCATGGGGCTTTGAGCTTGCGGACCTGAAGCTCGGCAGTCGGCAGGCGCTGCTACTCTTTGGAGGAACCGCCTTCGGCTTCGACCTTGATGCTGAGTTTGGCTGCAATATCCATGAACAGCCTGGCTTCAGCCTCATATTTGCCGAGGGACTTGATCGGAGCCTCAAGGGTTATCTTTCTCCGGTCGATGCCGATCCCCTGATCTTTGAGAGCATCTGCAATGTCTGCGGCGGTGACCGTTCCGAACAGCTTTCCGGATTCACCGGCTTTCGCATGAACCTTGAGTGTTATCTGTTCCAGCTTTGCTGCCAGATCCCGGGCGTTCTTGCGCTGAAGTTCGATCTTCCTCGCCTGCTGCTTTTTCTCGGTCTCGAGAGCCTTGATGGTCCCGTCTGTGGCTCTGATGGCCATACCCTGGGGAATCAGGTAGTTGTTCGCGTATCCGTTCTTGACGGATACAACATCACCTGCATCACCAAGGGATACCACATCTTTTCTTAAAATTATTTTCACAGCCTGGTTTCCTCGTTCAGAAAAATTAAACAATGATGGTATACCTCTTATTTATACTCGTCGGCTACGTAGGGAATGATTGCAAGAAACCTCGCCCATTTCACGGAATGGGTCAGCAGGTTCTGCTCCTTTGCAGAAAGCCCGGTGATCCGGCGGGGAATGATTTTCCCCTGGTCGTTGATGAAACGCTTGAGCTTCCTCTCATCGCGATAGTCGAAAAACACGACCTGGTTTTTCGATGCTTTTTTCTTGGAAGCCAACGCGTTTCCTAAAGACTTGTTTCCCTGTGCTGCTGTTGGTTTTTGTCTCATGAGTTCTTCAGAATTTAGCTTGCTTGGTCGTCTCAGTCGGAAGAGAGGTATTTATATTCATAGATATGGCCATGATCATCTTCGTCGACATCGCTGTGATGGATGTCATGCGTATCATCCTCGATAAATCCTTCCTCGTCTTCCTCTCCGTTTTTCTTCCTTTTGTTGAGGAACTGAATCCTTCTTGCCTTTATTTCGACAACGGTTCTCGATGTCCCGTCCTGGGCTTTCCATGTCCGGCTCTGCAATTCTCCGTCAACAAGGACCGCCGAGCTTTTCTTCAGGTTGTCCCTGCAGCTTTCGGCAAGCTTGTTCCAGGCGACGACACCCACGTAGCAGACGTCTTCCTGCCATTGGTGGTTGCTGTCCCTGAACCTCCTGTTGCATGCAATTGAAAAATTGACGACCGGCGTACCACCTGAATTGGTCTGCCTGAAAACAGGGTCCTTGGTGAGGTTTCCCGCAATGATGACACTGTTGATTTCCGGCATTTTTAGTTCCGCCATGACATCTTCTCCGTTTTATTCTCGAATGGAATCAATTCCTCGTACACTGACACTCGATCCCGGCACGTCACTCACCCTTGGCCTTGGCGGAACCGGACTCGCCTTCAGCCTGATCTTCAGGACTGCCAAGCATGACGCTGTATTTTTCAACGCGCTTGCGCATTTCAAGAAGAGGCGTGCTCAATTGAATGATGAGAAACCGAAGAACACTGTCTTCATAACGAAAAATCCGCTCGATTTCAGTAATGGCGGATGGGTTCGCATTGAATTCAATGTGGGAATAGTGCCCGATGGAAGATTTGTGGATAGGGTAGGCCATCTTTCTTCTTCCGACTTCAAGAACATTGTTGATCATGCCGCCTTTGTCGGTGATCGTCTTTTTCACCAGCTCCATTGCCGCGGCAATGGCATCGTCCTGAAGTCCACCATCAATGATGACGGTACATTCATAATGCTTTTTTGTTTCCATAGCGCAATCGTTCTGTTATGATGATGACAGTGACGGACAAATGGCGGGAAACAGGTATTGCGCAATCCCTGTTCCACGGTTTCACGACAGGAATGAACACCACTTGTAATTTTGAACCTTAAAGGTAAGGCTTATTATTCATTTTTCCAACATCAAAGCACGCAGGGGCCTGATTTGTTCAATGGCGAGAAATCCATCTCCGTGAAAAGATCAAGAACTACGGGCGCATGGTCTGAACTTTTTTCATCAAGATCGACCTTTGCGCCGGCAACATGACCCCGCAGGCCCCCGGACAGATAGAAACAGTCGATGCGCCAGCCGAGGTTTCTTTCCCTCGCGACTTTCCAGTTTGGCCACCAGGTGAAAAGATCCTTTTTTTCGGGATTGAGCTCCCTCATGATGTCAATGAGACCCAGCGAGAGCTGAGCCTCGATTGCATTGCGTTCTTCAGACCTGAGTCCGATGGCTCCGGGCTTGTTCTGCGACCGGTGAACATCGATGTCCCGAAGGGCGACATTCATGTCACCGGCAAGAATGACCTCCCGCCCCTTTTCCAGAAGCGACACGATATAGTTCCTCATGTCGGCGAGATAACGAAGCTTGACTGCATAATGTGCCTCGCCGTCTCCCCTCGGCACATAGGTGCCGATCAGGGAAAAGCTGCTGCAGTGGATGACGCCTGTCCTGTTTTCAAGATCGAATCCGGGAATTTCCCACAAGACGCTCGAAGCAGGACGGCACGGCGTATCCCTTACCAGAATACCAAGTCCGCTGTATCCTTTTCTGAATGAGGAAGCGTTCCAGAATTTCGAATACCCCTCAAGCCCGGTTATTGACAGGGGAATATCCTCTTCAGACGCCTTGATTTCCTGCAGGATGACGATGTCGGGTTGCCAGTCAGCGACCCACGCCTTCAGCGCTTCATGCCGGGCACGGATGCCGTTGATGTTCCATGACGCTATTCTCATTGTTCTGTCCTGCTGTAAAAGGAAATAATTGCGGATGCGATCCTTTCCGGCGAAAGATCGTTCATGCATCTGAAATGACCTTCAGGGCAGGAATCCATGCCGATATGGGAACATGGCCGGCATTCGAGCCCTTCGACCTCGAACAGTTCAAACGGGGTGCGATGGGGTAAAAAGCCGAACTCTTTTGCCGAAGAGCCGAAAATGACAAACAGGGTTTTTCCGAATGCCGAAGCCATGTGCATGAGACCGGTATCGTTGGTGAGCACGGCATTGCAGCGTTCAAGCACCGCTGCGGTCTGCATGAGGCTGCACCGTCCGGAAAGGTCGATGACCCGGTCCGTATCCGTGGCTGGAAGCGCCTGCAGAAGCTGTTGCGCAAACGGCGCATCGTCCTGGCTACCCAGCAGGACTGCCCGCAGGGGCAGGGAGCTGAACAGCCTTGAGAGAACACCGGCAAACTTCTCAGGAGGGTAGCGTTTTGATGCGTGCATGGCACCGAAACAGACCGCAAGCAGGGGAGTGGCGATCCCGGTGAGCGATACTGCAAAATCCTTCTCTTCCGGAGAAGGAAAAAGCTCGCATCCGCCGCGGTCTGCCTTGACACCAAAACCTGCAACAGCCTCCCGGTAACGATCGACAACGGAGCGGTACGGGCCGGTAAGATCCACGCCGGTTCTGACAAGCAGCAGTTTCTTCCAGTTTTCTTTCCGGTAACTGACCCGCTTTTTTGTCCTGATCGTCGCGGCAAGTCGACGTGATCGCAGGTTGTTCTGCAGGTCGATAACCAGATCGTACCTCCCTGATGGAGGATCATCGACGGTGTACACTGTTTTCAGATGCGGGTTGCCCCCGAGCAGTGCAGCAAACGGCGGCTTTGTGCAGTAATCGATGCGCACCCCTGGCCATCTGGCGGCAAGTTCCCGCAGAAGGGGAGTGGTGAGCATGACGTCGCCGATGGAGCTGAACCGTATGACCAGTATGGATTTCACGCCTTCCATGCCCTTACGACCAGAACTCCCACCATGCCCGGTAACCCGGTTTGTGCAGCGGCTGTCCTGCTTCACGTAATGCTGCAAGACGTTTTTCGATATCCCCGCTCATATGCTCCTTTCCAGGCAGATCCCCCTTCCGTTCAGCGATCATCTCGCCGGCCATCCTGAGGACCTTTTCCGCCTCCACTGAAGATCCTGTCTCGTGCAGGGCCACACCACGGCTGAACACCGTGGCAATCCACTGCTTTCCCTCGTCCTGCTGCAGCTCGCCCCTTCGATTGAAATAGCGGAGTGCTCGCTCTGCAGACCGGAGGCATGCCTCATACTCGCCAAGCCCGGCTTCCGCTGCCGCCAGCGCCGCATGACAAAGCCCGTCAAATCCGTCGTGATCGAAAGCCTCCTCCGGCGGCATGGTCCTCGAAATCTCCATGGCTTTCCTGGATTCGGCTGCGGCCTCCAGATACATGCCGTCCTGCAGTTTCTTCTGCGCTTCGGCGAGCGCCATGTAGGACATGGCAACCTCTTTAAGTGGTTTCATAAGTAAATGACAGCCGTGAAAAACTGTATCAATGAAGCCACAAAAATCATTTGATACTCTGTAGTAGCATTCATATGA
>Ga0233422_10000033_pt1:25000-79550 | contig 79550 bp, 75 predicted proteins | sample Watercolumn_Mata_2_FD_182724 | JGI IMG/M metagenome (GOLD analysis project Ga0233422, IMG submission 182724) | Freshwater microbial communities from Lake Matano, South Sulawesi, Indonesia - Watercolumn_Matano_2014_110_MG | ecosystem: Environmental > Aquatic > Freshwater > Lake...
AACATCCAGGCTGCCGTTTTTTGCAAGATCGGCCATTTTCTCCTTGATCTCGTCGATCACATGGGGAACGACCTGAACCGTTCCGCCAAGGAACTCCCCCCTGCGCTCCTTGTCGATAACCGACTTGTAGACCCGCCCCATGGTGAGGTTTGATGCCTGTGAGGTCGGCTCATCGAGAAAACGCTCGTAGTGCCCGAGATCGAGATCGGTCTCGGCTCCGTCGTCGGTCACATACACCTCACCATGCTGGTAGGGAGACATGGTTCCCGGATCAACATTGATATAGGGATCGTATTTCTGGATTGCGACCCGCAATCCCCTCGACTTGAGGAGCATGCCGAGCGAAGCGGAAAGAATGCCCTTTCCGAGAGATGAGACCACTCCGCCGGTGACAAAGATATGTTTTACGTTTTTCGGGCGCGCCATACGTCGTTTGATAGGTTTAGATGATAAGAAGCCGGTCAGGATCGGCTTGCCGGTTCCATGATGTGTTGCCCTCCGGGTGTTTCAGCGTATGAACCCGTGCAAAGCTGCCGTCACGGTCCGTATGGGTGAACCGGTTAAAAGAGATCGATCTGGCCATCCTCGTCCTCGTTGATGACTTCGGATGCCGAATCCTCGTCGCTCTTCGGAACCCTTGCGGTTGCCGAGATCCGATCACCTGCATCCAGCCTGATCAGCCTCACGCCGGAGGTGTTCCGTCCGAGAACCCTGATATCTGAAACATGCTGGCGTATCACGATGCCGTTCGTGGTTATGATGATCAGGTCATCCTCGTCGTTCACGTCGAGCAGGCCAACCAGATTGCCGATCTTTTCATGGGCCTTGATGGTGATCACGCCCCTTGCTCCGCGTTTGGTCATCCGGTAATCCTCGACCTTGCTGCGCTTGCCGTAGCCGTTATCCGTAACGGCAAGCAGGGAAGTATCGTTCCGCTTGGTCGTGACCATCGAGATGCAGCGTTCGTCATCGTCGAGGGTGATGCCTTTGACGCCCACCGTGTCACGTCCCTGGGAACGGACCTCGGACTCGGGAAAACGAACGGCGTACCCGGAGCTCTTGGCAAGGATGATCTGGTGATCGCCGTCGGTCAGTCTGGCGTCGATCAGTTCGTCTCCCTCCTCGATCCTGATAGCGTTGATGCCGGTCCGCCGTGGATTGGAATACTGCTTGAGATCGGTTTTCTTGACGATCCCGTTGGCGGTTGCCATGATGATGTAATGCGGATCGTCAAAGTTCCGGATATTGATATAGGTCCGGATCTTCTCACCCGGCGGCAGCTCCATGATGTTGGCCAGAGATCTGCCTCTTGCGGCCCTGCCGGCTTCCGGTATCTCATACACCTTAAGCCAGTAGCAGCGACCTGCCGTCGTGAAGAACAGGATGTAGTTATGCGTGGAGGCGATGAACATGTGCTCCACGAAGTCGTCCTGCTTGGCCTGTGCGCCCGCGACACCCCTTCCGCCGCGCTGCTGCCGGCGGTAGCCTGAAACAGGAAAGCGCTTGATGAAACCATCATGGGTAATGGTGATGACCACATCCTCCTGGGCAATCATGTCCTCGATGGAGAAATCCCCCTCGTGAGGCCGGATCTCGGTACGGCGCTCGTCTCCGTAGACCTCCCTGACCTTCATCAGGTCGTCCCTGATGATCTGCATCTGCCGCTGCGGACTTGAGAGAATGAAGCGCAGCTCCTCGATGAGCGCCAGTGTTTCAGCATACTCGGTATCGATCTTCTTCCGTTCCATGCCGGTCAGCCGCTGCAGGCGCATTTCGAGAATCGCCTTGGCCTGTATTTCCGTCAGCCCGAACCGCTCCATGAGCCGTTCCTGCGCGGTCGGAGTATCCGGCGACTGCCGGATGGTCGAGATCACCTCGTCGAGGTTGTCAAGACAGATCTTCAGACCTTCAAGGATATGCGCCCTTTTTTCCGCTGCGGCAAGTTCGAAGCGGGTACGGCGAAGCACGATCTCGTTGCGATGCCGGACATAGTATTGCATCATCTCCTTCAGGTTCAGCACCCGCGGGACTCCGTCAACAAGGGCGAGCATGATCACGCCGAACGTGTCCTGCATCGGCGTATGCTTGTAGAGGTTGTTCAGTACAACCTTGGCAACGGCATCCCGTTTCAGCTCGATCACCAGGCGCATACCCTCCCGGTCCGATTCGTCACGGATATCGGCGATCCCGTCGATCTTCTTCTCGTGGACCAGCTCGACAATTTTTTCGATCAGCCTGACCTTGTTGACCTGATAGGGAAGTTCGGTCACGATGATCGATTCGCGCCCGTTCTTCTGCGTCACCTCGACCAGGGCTCTTGCACGAATGACCACCTTGCCCCTGCCGGTAAGATAGGCCTGCCTGACGCCTTCATAGCCGTAGATGATCCCGCCTGTAGGAAAATCGGGGGCGGTGATGTGCCTCATGAGATCAACGAGCTCCATGTCCGGATTTTCGATCAGCGCAATCAGCCCGTCCACGACCTCCCTGAGATTGTGCGGGGGAATATTGGTCGCCATGCCGACAGCGATGCCCGAGGCCCCGTTGACCAGCAGATTGGGAATCGCGGACGGCAACACCGTGGGCTCTTCGAGGGAATCGTCGAAATTCAGGGAAAAATTGACGGTCTCTTTTTCAAGATCCTTGAGCATTTCTCCAGCAATAGGCTTCATGCGGACCTCTGTATACCGCATGGCTGCCGGAGAGTCCCCGTCGATCGAGCCGAAGTTTCCCTGTCCGTCGATAAGGGGATAGCGCATGGAAAAGTCCTGTACAAGCCGCACAAGACTGTCGTAGACGGCACTGTCTCCGTGGGGATGGTATTTGCCGAGCACCTCGCCGACGATACGGGCAGATTTCTTGTGCGGCTTGCCCGCCTGGAGGCCCAGCTCGTGCATGCCGTAGAGCACGCGGCGGTGAACCGGCTTGAGGCCGTCACGGACATCGGGAAGCGCACGGCTGACTATGACCGACATGGAATAATCGAGATAGGAATCCCGCATTTCCTCTTCAATACTGATCGGCAAGATCCTTTCGCGCTGCATAATGGATGTCCTGACTTTTAATGATTACCGTGGATTGACAAAGGCGTAATGTATGAAATACCGAAAAAACCTGAAAAGAAGCTGTAAGATGACCGAAGACCCGTTGGCGTTGCTCTGCAGGGAGGGGAAACAGCGGCTCAACGGGGAAAAAGAAATCCGGCTCAGGAAAGCACCGTAACCTTCGCATCGGACCAGAGCGATTCAAGATCGTAAAACTTCCGCTCATCCGTCTGAAAGACATGAATCACGACATCGACATAATCAATCAGGATCCAGTTCAGGGTATCAAGCCCCTCGACATGCAGTGGACGCTCCCCTTCCTTTTTGAGCTCGTCGATGATATGTTCGGTTATGGCTTTGGCTTTCCGTTCCGAGTCAGCAGTAACGATGACAAAAAAATCGGTGACCGTCGTCAACCCCCTGAGATCGAGAATCTTTACCTGCTCACCCTTCTTTTCAAGCGATAACTCGGCCGCCTTTCCTGCAAGAAGTTCGCTGAGCGAAACCTCCCTGACCTTGCTGTCTTCTGTAAGCGGATGCTGATCCGATCGAGCCATAAACCTCCGTTTGTCGACGTTCGCTTTCATCATGCGGGAAAGGTTCCCGCTGTCAAATATAGCAATGATTCAATGTTTTTTTACTCCGGGAACAAACATTTGACGATAATCGGGAACCGCCCGGGAAGAACCGGAAGAAAACCCGTTCCCGAAGGATTTTGCTGCAAGGGGAAGCAGGCTTGCAGCCGTAAAGAAATCCGCCTCGATGCACCTGGGCCCGAGAGCAGGCGCCTGGCGGACCAGTCCGTCGATCCCCCGGCCGATAACGGCATAGCCGCCGTCAAACCGCTCAAGCAGCGTGCCCAGCTCGCCGGCACGACACCGGGCGATGTCAAGCTCCTCGGTGAGAGCTGATGAAGGGGAGCGCCGGAAAACAGCATAGTAATACTCGTCCGACCTGGAAAGAATCACCGGTACAAGGCGGGCAGCCTCCGTATGGGGAAGAGCTGCTTCGGCCATGGCCTGCATGGTAGGAACGGGAAGCAGCGGAATCCCGGCGCCGTACGCAATCCCCTTGGCCGCCGACATGCCGATGCGCAACGCCGTGAACGAACCCGGCCCTGAGGAGACGGCGACACCATCAAGCTCGGCAGGAACAAGGCCGGCATCCTCCATTCCTTCTGCGATCATCGGCATGATCGCTTCGGCGGTTTTCTGCCACTCGTCATGCATACGGACCACGACCGCCCCTTCATTCCGGACGGCAACACCTGCAACCAGATGCGTACACTCTATGGCAAGTATCCTCATCAACCCTGTTTACGAAATGTCAATAAGCCTCTCCTCCTCGCCAGTGATCGTCAGTGTCACCGTTATGGCGTAACGACCGGAAGCGGGGAACTTTTCCCCCCACTCCACAACAGAAATCCACGGCCCGTAAAGGTACTCCTCGTAACCCATGCCTTCAAGCTCTCTTTCCGATTCGATCCGGTACAGGTCGAAATGGTGGATTTCGACGGGAACGCCGCCGAGGCATCCCTCATAGATGTTGAAAAGGGAGAAGGTGGGGCTGCTGAGCTGACCGTCGCAGCCGAACACCTGCGTAACGCCGCGCATGAACTCGGTTTTGCCTGCTCCGAGCTGACCGCTGAGGCAGACAACATCTCCCGGCTTCAGCCCGGACGCGACACGCCTTGCGTAGTCGCGGGTTTCTTCAACAGAACGGGACAGGTACGATCCTTTCATGCAGGACGGTCCAGAGAGTGAAAAACAAGCCCCGTCATGATCTTCGGATAGAAATAGGTCGATTTCTGCGGCATCACCTCTCCCGAACCGGAAACCGCGAGCACCTCGCCGACCCTTGTCGCTTTGACCACGATGCCTGCCTGCACCGTGCCTGATGCAACGGCATCGAAAACCTCGCGGTCGTCCTTGACATAGACAAGATTGGTCTGTTTCGCCATGGCATCGAGAGAGATTCCCAACAGCTGGCCGAGGACAAGATCGTGCAGCACCACCACACCGAGTTTCTGCAGGGCAGGCGGCACGGGCTGGCTGAGCACCTCTGCCGGACTCCCCCGGAGCGTCATGCCGAGCACGATCCCGGGCATGACGACGCCGTAGGTTGCGCTTGACGGCTCGCGATCGAGATAGTCCCCCAGAGCTTCCCTCCCCGAAAGTTCCGTGACGTCGAAGAACTTCCCGAGCTCCGACCGGAACAACACGGGATCGAATCCTTCAACATCCCTGACAAGGCGGTGGATCGGAAAGATAAGCAGACCTTCGTCGTGGATGTTCGTCAGATAGGCAAGTATATAATTATAGGGCTCGGTGCCATTGTGCAGGGGATCCGCATCCTTTCGTTCGTTCCTGTATGCCACGCCGGTCTCGTACCGGTGATGGCCGTCGGCGATGAAGACCTGCCGGTCCAGCAGCACCTGGCAGACCTGTTCGATCAGAGCCGGATCGCTGATTTTCCACAACCGGTTCCGGACTCCCTGGAATACGGCATCGACGACCGGCGCATGGGCCGAGGAAAACGAATCGATCAGCGTGTCCGCCCCGAGCCGTTCGTCGGCATACAGTCCGAAAATACTGCTGATGTTGGCCTTCGTCCTCCTGAACAGGTTCAGGCGGTCGGCCTTCGGACCGGAAAGCGTCCTCTCGTGGGGCAGCACTTTCTTTTCGGAAAACTCGTGGAGCCGGAGTGCGCAGAAAAACCCTTTCCTTGTACGGGTATTCCCGTCCGGGCCGGTATAGGTCTGGAAGCAGGGATAGAGAGCCGGCTCGCCCTCCTGCTGCAGCACACCCTCGCGGATCCACTGCTCCAGCCGCTCTGCAGCCGCTCCGTAAGGATCGGCCTCCATCGGGAGCTCCAGCCGGATCGCGTTGTACGGTGAGCTGCCGTACAGTTCCTGCTGCATTGAAGGGGGAATGACGTCGTAGGGCGGGCAGATCAGCCCCGCCATGTCTCCTGCGGATGCGGGGTTGTAGCGCAACCCCCTGAAAGCTCGTATCTCGGGCATGTTCGCACTCGGTTTGACTGTTTGCAGTGCTGTTTCCTTACAACCATTCAAGATACGAAACGCCTGACATTTGAGCAGAAAGATGAAAAAGGTGCCGGTAACCCGCATCAGAACAGATCGTCACTGATGACGGCACTACTTCTCCGCCGACAGGTTGATGCGCCGGAAAGTCTCGAAACAGGTTCCGTCTTCCTGCAGCGTCTCGTCGATCATTCTCTGCACGACATGGTCTCGGAACAGCGAACGCTCATCTTCGGGAAGGCAGGGAAGCAGGGGAACGAGGCTCGGCTGGTCGACCCATGCGATCATGGCCTCCCTGTCGGGAAAGTACCGGTCCTCGTTGCCGCCCCAGACCCTGATGTTCCGCAGTCCGCTCTGTCCTGCCAGTTCGGCATACTCGTCGACCGAAGGCATGTACCAGGGCCAGTCGAAAGCTGTAAAATACCTTGTGAAACGTTCATGAACCATGGCTTCCCGGATCACCCTGAAAAAACACCGGCAGTTTCCGTCGCCGGCGAAGTTGAACCGTATCCTGCCGCCGTCCCGGAGAGCACGGCCGACGTTCTGCAGCAGTCTGCGGTGATCCTTCACCCAGTGGAGAGCGGCATTCGAAAAGACGACATCGAACTGCCCGTCGAAGTCGAGGTCGTTGATGTCCCTGAGGAGAAAACGAAGATTGTTCCTGAACTTCGGCGCGGCTGCGTCGATCATGCCCTGTGAGGCATCGATGCCGAGAACGCTCCCGTCAGGAAGGCGTTCCGCTATCCTGAGCGTCAGTGCGCCATCACCGCACCCGAGATCGAGCACACGTTCGTTACCCGAAAGATCAAGCTCCTCGATAAGTCTGCCCCCCCACTCCTTCTGGTGTGCGGAAGCCCGCTCGTACTTTTTCCCGTCAAATTCGTGCCCCATAGCGATACAGAAGAAATCCGGAAAAACCCTTTGCCGGGTCTCAATCCCTGCCCGACATCCAGAAGTCGTCGTAACCGTCCTTCACGATGACGACGATCTTCCGGCCCCTGCAGAGCTCGAGCACGGCCAGAAAGGTCACCACAAGCACGAGCCTCTCCCGGACACCTTCGAGCAGACTCCTGAAAGAGATCTGGACGCGTTCCCTGAGCTTCGAAAGAATCAGTTCCACCTGCTGTTCGATCGTGACGGGCGCGTCTTCCACGTTCTGGGTTCTCACCTTCGGCATGTTGTCGAGCACAGACTGGTACGCTCTGATCAGATGGTAGATCGTCGGCCTGTTGAGCGGTTCGTCCATTTCATCGATCACTTCCGGTTCTGTCTCTTCGACCGCTCCGAGCGGAAAGAGGTCTTCACGGCTTTCGGCAAGAAGCCGGAGCTCTGCCGAACCTTCCTTGATCTGCTTGTATTCGAGAAGGCGCTGAACAAGCTCGGCCCTCGGATCGAACTCCTCGGCATCACCGGCATCGTGATCCTGTCGCGGCAGAAGCAGCCGGGCCTTGATGCTCATGAGCATCGAGGCCATGTAGATAAATTCTGCGGCAACCTCGAGGTTGAGGCTCTGCAGGGCTCCGAGATATGCAATGAAATCCGCGGTGATTTTCGAGATGGGGATATTGTAGATGTCGAGTTCATCCCGCTTGATAAAAAAAAGGAGCAGATCGAGAGGACCTTCGAATTCGTCAAGGGTTATGCGGAACATGCTGGCCCTGCTCTTTTCTGATTGAAGAAAAAAGGTACAATGTCGGCACGCCATGAATGATAGCCCGCGGCATGAGACATGCCCTGTCATAAGGTACTATCTTTCCATTTATTTTATTGAATCGAGATTGGTATTTTTCCCTGAGGCAGTCCGGGCGGATTGCCTGCCAATCTTCCCCCAACTCAATCCGGCAGCGCATGATGAAACGCCTGACCGCTCACATTCTTCTTGTATTTTTGGGTACGGCTCTTACCCTCAACCCCTGTTTTGCCGACAGGGCGAATGATCATTTCAACACCGGCTACAGCAGACATCAGGCCGGCGATCTGAAGGAGGCCATCAACCAGTATTCCCAGGCTATCGAGGTCAATCCGGGATTCGTCATGGCCTACCAGATGCGTGCGGCAGCATGGCAGAAGCTTCGCCAGTTCTCGAAAGCCATCAGCGACTATTCCATGGTCATCAGCCTCGGTGAACCCCATTTCCAGGCTGTCGGGTACCTGAACCGCGGCATCGTGAAAAACATGACAGGTGACTATTTCGGGGCAATCCCGGATTTTTCCCAAGCCATCATCATCGACAGAAAAATGGCTGCGGCATACTTTCACCGGGGCATCGCCAGAAACAAAACCGGCGACGTCATGGGAAATTACGAGGATTTCAGACAGGCCGCACGAATGGGTGACCTTGATGCTGAAAAATGGCTTGACAAGCACTACCCCGGCTGGCAGCGGCTCAACAGCTGAACGGCACCCGTTCAGAAACCGAACTGCTTCGTATCAATCCAGTCAAGGCTGACAATGGACCAGAAATCAACGGCCAGACCTTTCTGCACGTACTCGTAGGGAAGCCATCCATATCCCTTGTCTCCCCATCCCTCTCCCCATGAGTTCCGGATGAGCATGGCGCCTTTGGTCTGTTTGCCGCATTTCGTATTGGTGATCTTTTTCTCGTCGTCATAGCCGACAGCAACGACTGCATGCCCCCATTCGGCTTTCTCCAGGGGACACGGGAAGTGGATGCCGCCGCTGACATTCGAATCACTGAAGGATTTGAATCCGAAAAAACCGAACATGGAAGGAACGCCTGCCACAAGAAATTTCTTCACACCCGAAAGCACGACATCCTTTGCAACTGCAGAACCCATGGGGTCATGGCAGAAGTACTTCAGTGCCTGATAGTTGTCCGCAATGGCATAGACGAAGCCTCCCGGTTCCAGGTCGAAATCGGGAATCCCGTCCGTATATGCCCAGTACTGCTCCGGAGGCACCCCGCACAGGGCAAGCGCCCCCATGGTATTGCGAAGCCAGGCCCCGGTATCCCCCGTCACCCCCATCAGGTTTCTGGTCGCCTTGTAGATAAAAAGCCTCGAAGCCTCGATATGTCTGCTGAAAGCCCTGAGCTGGAAATACTCGACCACTCCTGCCGCGGCATGAGCGGTGCATGCACCGAGCTTCCCCTGATTTTCAACGGGAGAGCACCACTGACGGAGGTCGACCGAAGAGGGCATCGCCGCCTTGAGGCTCCTGACTGACGAGGGCAGCTTGAGTTTCCTGACGATGTCGGCGATATCGGGATGCTCTTCGGTATAATCCCTGAGATCAGGCATCGGCGGCAACCAGCCGGTGCCGGCAGGATTCGCAACACCCGGCACGGACAAGCAGACCTTCATGGGATACATGGCATACCTCCCGGTGTTTTGCAATTGAAGATGGGGCCTTCAGCGGCTTTCCTCAAGTATACGAAAAACAGGGAAAACGTCCTTGGGTGCTCTGCCTGGCGATGTGCGGCGTGCCGGCTCCGGGTATAAAAAAGGCAGGGGAGTTCCCCTGCCTTCGTTCGTGTGTCCGGAGTTTTATATCGCGTTTCCGCCCCGTTCATTCGTCCGGATCCTTATGCATTCCTCAAGCGGCGTGATAAAGATCTTTCCGTCACCGATCTCTCCCTGTCCGTGCCTGGCAGCCTTGATGATCGTGTTCACCGTGATATCGACAAATTCGTTGTTCACGGCGATATCCAGACGGATTTTCGGGATCAGGTTCGGCGCTATTTTCTGTCCCCTGTAGATATCGATATCCTCCTGACGACCATGGCCGGTTACCCGGCTTACGGTAATCCTCGTGATATCTGCCTGTATCAGTGCCTCCCGGACATGGTCAAGCCTGTCGGGCGGAACAATTGCGGTAATCAGTTTCATGGCTGTTTTTAATTAAGGTTGATAAGACCGTATCCATGTTCCCCGTGCATGCTGTGGTCAAGACCGGACATTTCATCATTCTCGCTGATGCGGAGTCCGATTGTTTTTTCGACTATGAAGAGGAGAATGAACGAAATCACTGCTGCATAGGCGATCGTCACACCTACTGCCGTCGCCTGCACGCCGAACTGCTGCCAGACGGTCCAGCTGCCGCCAGCCTTTGCGGCGGCGTCTGCCATCCATGCTGGACGGATGAAGAAGGTCAGGGCAAGAGCTCCGACGATACCGCCTATGCCGTGGATGCCGAAGGCGTCGAGGCTGTCGTCGTAGCCGAGCTTGTTCTTCAGCATGATGGCAAGGTAGCAGAACACGGCGGCCAGTGCTCCCAGAGCAAGCGCTCCGACGGGCTGCACCACACCGGCAGCCGGGGTGATGGCCACCAGACCGGCAAGAATGCCGGAGGCTACACCGAGACTCGTCGCCTTGCCGTGCTGGAAAATTTCAATGATCATCCAGGTGAACGCCCCGGCTGCCGCTGCCATCTGGGTAACGGTAAGCGCCCGTGCCGTGGCCAGGTTGCTGGCGATCGCACTGCCGGCGTTAAACCCGAACCAGCCGACCCAGAGCAGGCCTGCGCCCATGAGCGTCATCACCAGGTTGTTCGGATGCATGACGTTGCGCGGATATCCCCTGCGTCCGCCGAGATAGAGCGCAGCCACCAGGGCGGTCACGCCTGAGGAGATGTGCACCACAGTACCGCCGGCGAAGTCGATCGCCCCCATGGCACCGAGGTTGAAGAGAAAGCCGTCGGCTGCCCATACCCAGTGACAGATCGGACTGTACACGAGAAGGCTCCACAAGGCGATAAAAACAGCATACCCCTTGAAGTTGACCCGTTCGGCAAATGCACCGGCAATAAGTGCCGGAGTGATAATGGCAAATTTACCCTGGAACATGGCGAACACGTATTCAGGGATCTGCGAAGACATGATCGTATCATCGATGCCCTGCAGCAGGAAATACCTGCTGTCCCACCCTGCAAGTCCGCCGAGAATCCCCGGCCCGAAACTCAGGGCATAGCCAAGCGTCGGCCACAGCACGCCGATGATCACCATTGCGGCAAAACTGTGCATCATGGTGCCGATAACGTTCTTCGTGCGGACAAGGCCGCCATAGAACATGGCAAGTCCCGGAACCATGAGGAGAACAAGTGCTGTTGACGTGAGCATCCACGACGTTGTACCGGTGTCGGTCACCACTTCCTCGGCAGCCCAGCCACTGCCGTGGATCATCATCACCGCCAGAATGAACAGCAGGGACGCAGAAAGTTTTTTGAGCATAACCATTCGATTTAAAGAGATTAATAATCCTAAATAATTAAAGATAACACGACAATTATAATTAATATTTTAATAATAAACAATATTGTGTCGCATTTTTCTTACGTAAAAGTAGAAAAAAGCAAAATTTATTGATGGCGCGTGCCGTGAGCAGGGGAAGAAGCCGGCCCGGATGGAAGAGGAGAAGAAGAGTTCTTAAAAAACGAACCCCCGCATCTGCCTGGTGCGGGGAACGGGAACAGCGGAAGGGTGACGCCTGCTGAGCATTACTGCACTGCAGGCCTGACAGGCAGCAGGGATCGGGATATTTTTTCAGGCCGTTCCGAAAACGGAAAGTTTTTCATTTTGAAAACCATGGGATATTGCGGTAAATTACAGTGAATTTAGCCAGTGGTTGGCTGATCGCTACCGGGTAATTGGTACTTTGGTTGCCGGGGAGTGTTTCTTTCTGTCAAAGTACATGTTTCTATCGAGCGACAATGAATATTTACATTGGCAATTTGCCTTACAACGTTACCGAAGAAGACCTACGCGATGCTTTCTCTCAGTTTGGGCAGGTGCAAAGCGCCAACATCATTACCGACAAGTTTTCCGGCCGCTCCAAGGGCTTCGGGTTTGTTGACATGCCGAACGACGCCGAGGCTCGTGAAGCGATCGAATCCATGAATGACAAGGATTTCAAAGGACGCACCATAAAAGTGAACGAGGCCAGGCCTCGTGAGGAAAGGCCTGCAAGAAGGGAAAGGTACTGACCCCTCCTTCCTGTCGATATTGCCGACAGCCGGACATGCCTGTGCATGTCCGGCTGTCGCGTTCCGCACGAATTCTCTGCCCTGAACGACCTGAGCCGGAAAGCTGAATCTGCCGGTTCTGGCTGTGTTTTTCCAAAAACAGGTACTGCCGGAACTTACTTGTGATTGGCGACGAGATCCATCAGGGCATCAAACAGCCTGGGAAAAGCGAAGGGAAAATGGTGATCAAGGAGAAATTCCGGCTTCACCTTCTGCCCTTTGACCGCATATTCGGCACCTTCTCCCATGAGTATCTGAACGGCAAGCTTCGGAACAGGCAGCAGTGACGGGCGTCCCATGACGGCGCCGAGCTCGGCGGCGAACTCCTTCATCGAAACAGGCTCCGGACAAACGGCATTGACAGGCCCGGTATAATCGGCATTCCGGAGTGCTTCGAGAATGATCGAGACCTCGTCGTCGAGGTGAATCCAGGAAAGGCACTGGTTTCCTGAACCCACAGGACCTCCGAGGAAAAGACTGAAGGGAGTCATCATTTTCTGCAACATCCCGCCTTTTGTTGAAAGCACGATCCCGGTTCTGAGAAGCACGACCCGGATTCCCAGTTTTTCTGCGACAACAGCTTCCCGCTCCCAGTCATGACAGATTTTTGCAAGAAAATCCTTTCCTGCAGCATCGGACTCTACCAGATCGGCAGTATCGTCACAGCGGTCAAAAGAGCCGTAATAGCCTATGGCGGAAGCACAAAGGAACGCCTCCGGCTTTTTCGATGCTTTCGACATTGCCGCAACCATTGCCCGTGTACTCTTGATCCTTGAATCGTAGCAGGCGACCTTGTGTTCTTCTGTCCATCGTGCTTCAAGAAGCGGCCTCCCTGCAAGATGAATCACGGCACTGGCACCCTCAATGTACTTGAACCATGAACCGCTCTCCATGTCGGAGTCCCATTTGACGTAGGCTGCCGCTCCGGGCACCTTCCTGGATGCCTCGTAGGGGGAACGGACGAGTACAACGACCTGCTTCCCTTCCGCTATGAGTTTTCGGGCAACTTCAGCTCCGATGACCCCTGTAGAACCGGTCATGACGATGTGACCTTCCATATGAATCCTGTGATTGTTTGTGTGTGGTTCAGTCCTGCTAACCGCTTCATTCCGGGAAATAATTCCCCGCCTCTGCATTCCGCATCCTGCCGAACCGGAAAGCCATGGATGCCGGGGATGTCGCTTCAGCTCCAGCTCCAGGGATGCCGCCTACTCGACGGTCACCGATTTGGCAAGATTGCGGGGGCGGTCGACGTTGCAACCCCGCATGGTGGCCACATGATAGGCAAGAAGCTGCAGCGGAATGACGGTCAAAAGAGGCATCACCGTTGCAGATGCCTGGGGAATGTAAATCACGTGCTCGGCAAGGCGCCTGATCTCCTGGTCTCCCTCGCTGGCGATGGCGACAACCCTTCCCTTCCTGCTCCGGACCTCCTCGATGTTGCTCAGGATCTTGGAGTAGGTGGCGTCTCTGGTCGCAATGAAAACAACCGGCATATCCTCGTCGATCAGGGCGATCGGACCGTGCTTCATCTCGGCGGCAGGATACCCCTCGGCATGGATATAGGAGATTTCCTTGAGCTTCAGCGCCCCTTCCAGTGCAACCGGGAAGTTGTACCCTCTTCCCAGATAGAGCACGTTCCGCGCGTCTTTCAGCGTTTCAGCGATGCTTCTGATCTGGTCGTTCAGTTCAAGTATCCGTGCAGCCTTTTCAGGTACGGTCGACAGTTCACGAAGACCCAGAGCTATCTCATCGTGGGAGATGGTGCGCCCCTTGCTGAGGGCAAGGGCAAGCATGGAGAGCACGATGACCTGCGCCGTAAAAGCCTTGGTTGACGCCACGCCCACTTCAGGCCCGGCATGAGTGTACATGCCGCACAAGGTTTCACGTGCGATGGTCGAACCGACCACGTTGCAGATGCCCATGACCAGCGCGCCTTTCTCCTTCGCCAGTCGCAGTGCCGCAAGCGTGTCGGCGGTTTCGCCAGACTGCGAAATGACTATGACAACGTCGTCAGATGAAACGATGGGGTTGCGGTAGCGGAATTCCGAGGCGTAATCGACCTCCACGGGAATACGTGCGAACTCTTCGAGAAGGTACTCTCCGATCAGTCCGGCATGCCAGCTTGTACCGCATGCGCAGATGATGATCCGCTTGGCCTGCTTCAGCCGGTCGAGATAATCTTCGATTCCTCCAAGCCGCACCCGGCCTTCTGCAAGACGGATGCGGCCCCGCATGACATCCTGCATCACCTCGGGCTGTTCGAAGATCTCTTTCAGCATGAAGTGCTCGAAACCGCCTTTCTCGATCTTTTCAAGGCTGAAATCGAGCTCGGTCACCATCTTTTCCCGTTCGACGTTTTCGATGGTCTTGACGGTATAGTGGTCCCGGGTCACCACCGCCATCTCCCCGTCCGAAAGATAAACCACCTTGTTGGTGTGCTCGACGATCGGGGCGGCATCGGAAGCAACGAAGAACTCCCCGTCTCCGATACCGATTACCAGCGGACTTCCCTTGCGTGCAACAACGATCTTGTCGGGCTCGCGCGAGGAGATCACGCAGATACCGTAAGCCCCCTCCACATGGCGCAGGGCCTGCCGCACCGCAGACTCCAGGTCGAGTGAACTGTCGCTCTTCCAGATACGGTCGATCAGGTGCACCAGCACCTCGGAATCGGTATCGCTCTGGAATGCATAGCCCTGCAGAGAGAGCTCCTGCTTGAGAGCCGAGTAGTTCTCGATAATGCCGTTGTGAATGAGCGCAATGTCGCCCTCGACATTCATATGCGGATGGGCGTTTCTGTCGCTCTGATCGCCATGGGTCGCCCAGCGGGTATGCGCGATTCCAGCTGTCGCACCCAGCATGACGGTTCCGGAAACGCTGAGAAGCTGCTCCAGGTTCCCTACGCTGCCTTTCTGCTTGAGCACCGGCATCTGTCCGTTCAGCACGGCGATTCCCGCCGAATCATATCCCCGGTACTCCAGCCGCTTCAACCCGTTGAGAAGCAGCGGCGCCGCTTCACGTTTGCCGATATATCCGACGATTCCGCACATGGCCTTTCCTCTTTTCTCACTTTTGCCGGTCACCCGGGTCTGACCTGAGGGGATTACCGGCCGGTTATGATGAGCGGGGGGGTTCTGCTCAGCCCCCCTGTTGTTGTAGTGAAGTATACAAAACTTACATCACTCGTTTCATCTCGTCATGAAGCTTTTTTGCCTCATGCCGGACAGCCTCTTCATACTCGTCGATTGAACTGAAGGTTCCTTCCGGATAAATAAGCGCCCGGCTGACATTGATCAGAGCGTTCCTCCGGGAGTCATCCGTGCCGTACTCCACGGCATGCTGCAGCGACCCTCCCTGGGCGCCCACCCCCGGAATCAGGAAGAAAAGACCGGGTGCTTCACGGCGCAGCTCCGACAGCAGACCTTCCTTGGTAGCCCCCACGACGATACCGGCGTTGCCGTTCCGCTGCCACTCATTGACCCTTTCGAGCACTGCCCTGTAAAGCGGGCGACCGTCATGCATACCCAGCTCCTCGAAGTCCCTGGAGCCAGCGTTCGAGGTCAGACAAAGCACAAAAACCAGTTTCCGCCCGTATGCAAAAAAAGGCTCAAGGGAATCGGAACCCATGTAGGGGGCAACCGTAATCGAATCGAAATTCCATGTCTCGAAAAAAGCCCGCGCATAGTGCTTGCTGGTATTGCCTATGTCGGCTCGTTTGGCATCGGCAATACTCAGGCACTCGGCAGGAATTTCCGCAAGGGTACCTTCCATATCCTTCAGCCCCTCCAAACCACGAGACTCATAAAAGGCCGTATTGATCTTGTAGGCCGCCGCATGCTCACGGGTTGCCCTGATGACAGCCCTGTTGAAAGCAAGAACGGGGTTTTCCATTTTGAAAAACAGCGAAGGTATTTTTGCGGGATCGCTGTCGAGGCCGACACAAAGCAGCGAGCCCAGCGATGCAATCCGGTCGTTTGTCTTGCTTCTGGCGGAAGTCATGGTTATCTTCGGCTATAATTTTTTTGAAGACGGAAACGGAATATAACGACGTCAAACCGAATTGAAGGCTGCCGGACGGCAGCAGCGGGCCTCCCGGCTGCCGCTGAAACTATTAGCACTGCCGGGACATTTAATCGTTTGTCATTCCGTATTTTCATGCTATGCGGATACTTTCTTTTCAACGTTTATCATGTAAATTAGAGCTTTCATGATCAGCATCTGATGCAGAACGTCAGAGAATTTTCTTTAAACACGAGCGTTATTGATGGCAAAAAATCCCTTCAAGACAAACAATCCTTATAAAAACGAACCTGATACCAGCGAGCGCCGCCCAAGGTTTTCCATAGTCTACTACCTTGTTGTCATTCTGCTTATCATCGGATTTCAACTTGCCTTTTTCTGGTCAGGAACATCGCAGGAAATCGCCTACAGTGAATTCAGGAAGCTGATCGCCGAAAACAGGATCGAGTCGGTCCGGCTTTCTCCCGAACGGATTTTCGTCCAACTCAAGCCCGGCACCCTGCCCGACATGACGGAAAAACCGCCGGCACGGGAATTTCAGGGCCTCCGCTTTCCGCAATCATCTCCTTCTTCGAAAGAGATTTATGTTACCCCGGTCCGCGACGAAGGGCTCGTAGAGCTGCTCGAGTCAAAAGGCATCCGTTATCAGGGTCTGCCGAGCAACACCTGGATCGGCGAGCTGCTGCAATGGGTACTGCCGTTCGCCCTGCTCATCGGGATTTATTTTTTCCTGTTCCGCAGAATGGGCGCACCGGGCTCCCAGCTCATGAATATCGGCAAAAACAAGGCCGCGCTTTATGAAAACCTCGACGAGCACACCCGCATCACATTCAGGGACGTTGCAGGGCTTGACGAGGCGAAAGCCGAGGTCATGGAAGTCGTGGATTTCCTGAAGGACCCGAAAAAATATACCAAGCTCGGCGGCAAACTCCCGAAAGGAGTGCTGCTCGTCGGCCCTCCCGGAACGGGAAAGACCCTTCTTGCGAAAGCCGTCGCCGGAGAAGCCGACGTGCCGTTCTTCAGCATCAGCGGCTCCGATTTCGTCGAGATGTTCGTCGGTGTCGGTGCAGCAAGAGTGCGGGACCTTTTCAGACAGGCCAAGGAAAAAGCCCCCTGCATCATCTTCATAGACGAAATCGACGCTGTCGGAAGAAGCCGTGGCAAAGGCATCATGATGGGTGCGAACGACGAACGGGAAAACACGCTGAACCAGCTGCTTGTCGAGATGGACGGCTTCGCTACCGACAAGGGGGTCATCCTCATGGCCGCCACAAACAGGCCTGACGTACTCGATTCCGCCCTGCTGAGGCCCGGCCGTTTCGACAGACAGATCATGGTTGACAAGCCTGATCTGAAGGGGCGTATCGACATTTTCAAGGTACACACCAAGGAGCTGTCGCTCTCGGACAATGTGAACCTGAAAGTGCTGGCATCGCAGACACCCGGTTTTGCCGGAGCAGAGATTGCGAATGCCGCAAACGAGGCTGCGCTGCTGGCGTCGAGACGGGGCAAGCAGAGTATCGAAATGAAGGATTTCGAGGATGCGATCGAAAGGGTCATCGCAGGCCTGGAGAAAAAGAACAAGGTGATCAATCCGAAAGAGAAGGAGATCGTGGCATACCACGAGGCAGGTCATGCCATCGTGAGCTGGATGATTCCCGAAAACGACCCTGTCCAGAAGATCTCGATCGTTCCCCGGGGCATGAGTGCGCTCGGCTATACCCTGAACATTCCCCTCGAAGACCGTTACCTGATGACCCGGAACGAACTTTCGGCAAGAATCTGCGGTCTGCTCGGAGGCAGGATAGCCGAAGAGATCATTTTCGGGGAAATCTCGACAGGGGCCCAGAACGACCTGGAAAAGGTCACGGAGATCGCCTACAACATGGTTGTCGTCTATGGCATGAGCGAAAAACTCGGCAACGTTTCCTTTTACGAAAGCCACAACCCCTACTACGGCGGACCCGGTGTTGACAGGAAATACAGCGACGAAACAGCCAGGCTCATTGACAGTGAGGTAAAGGCCATCATTGCAGACGCACGCAAAAGGGTGCACGAGCTGCTGTCACTGCACCGCGAAAAACTGGAAACCCTTGCGCAGGAGCTTCTTGCAAAGGAAATGCTGCAGTACTGCCAGATCGAGGAGATTCTCGGAAAACGGCAGGCGGGCCAGTTTTCAGCCCATATAACCCATGACTGCCGTGACGGCGTCGACCTTCAGGAAGAGCACCTGCAAGCCGCACCGGAAAACAGCACCCTTCAGGAGGAGGAGAGGACAGCTCTGGAGCAGGCTGTGGAGAGGCTTCGCCAGACCCGGGACATCACCGGAAACTGACGGGGCCCGATCCATGGAAAAAAGAGTGCATCTGATTATCCGTGGCCTGGTTCAGGGAGTCGGATTCCGGATGTTCATCGAACGGGCCGCCCGGGAGCGCAGTCTCTCCGGCTGGACACGGAACCTTCACGACGGAACGGTTGAAGTCGAGGCTCAGGGAGCTCCGGGCCTCGTCGAGGAGCTCGTTGCACAGTCGAGGATCGGTCCTTCGCGTTCGAGGGTGACGTCGGTAACCGTAAGGGAAAAAACCGTGGAACCTTCCGGCGGAGGGAGATTCATCATACTTTCCTGAACGGCAGATCCTTCCCGATGCGGAAAGGCGGAGGAAATAGAAGCAATGCTGTGGGTCCCGAGGGATTCGAACCCCCGACCTACTGGGTGTAAACCAGTCGCTCTAACCAGCTGAGCTAGAGACCCGGAAGAGGGAAGTGAGTATAACACATTTTTCCCTGATAACAAACTGTAAACGGGGTTTCCGCCTGCAGATGCATGGCCTGAATTTGTAAGCCTTCACGAAAAAGCATAAATTCAGGCCGATACTTCACTGAAGGCAGGGCAATTTTTCAACATCATCATGAAATCATTATCCATTCTCGGCAGCACCGGCTCGATCGGTCTGAGCACACTTGATGTCGTCAGGCAGCACCCTGACCGGTTTTCCATTGCCGGTCTGGCCGAAGGTCATGACGTCAAGCTCCTTGCCGAACAGATCAGGGAGTTCAGGCCGGCGCTCGTTTCTGTCCGTGATGCTGCGTCTGCAGACATCCTCCGCACGCTCCTCGGAGAGCACAAGCCGGACATCCATTACGGCCTTGAAGGAGCAGGAACAGTCGCTGAAGCTCCGGAAGCGGAAATGGTCGTCTCGGCCATCGTCGGGGCGGCAGGCCTTGTCCCCACGGTCAGAGCCATCAAGGCAGGAAAGGATATCGCACTTGCCAACAAGGAAACAATGGTTGTCGCCGGCCGGCTGGTTTCCGACCTTGCCAGGGAGTATGGAGTATCCATCATCCCGGTAGACAGCGAGCACTCGGCGATTTATCAGTCCCTTGCCGGGCATCGGCACGAAGATGTCCTCCGCCTGATCCTTACGGCATCCGGCGGCCCTTTTCTGAACTCCTCTGCCGATGAAATCAGGAAAGTAACCCCCCAGCAGGCACTGAAACACCCGAAATGGTCGATGGGAGCAAAAATCACCATTGATTCCGCAACCCTCATGAACAAGGGCCTTGAGGTCATCGAGGCTCACTGGCTTTTCGATATGCCGGTTGAAAAAATCGGCGTCGTGGTACACCCGCAGAGCATCATCCACTCGATGGTCGAATATATCGACGGCTGTGTCATGGCGCAGATGGGTGTTCCCGACATGCGTGCACCGATAGCCTATGCCGTCTCATGGCCAGAACGCTGCCCGAGCGGCATTGAACGACTTGATCTGACCAGCGTCGGAACACTGACGTTCCAGGAACCCGACACCGGAAGATTCCCCTGCCTGAGGCTTGCCTATGAATCATTGAAAGCAGGGCAGACCTATCCTGCAATCCTGAACGCTGCAAATGAAATCGCCGTAGCCGCATTCCTCGACAACAGGATCGGGTTCACCGATATTGCAGACCTTGTGGAAAAAACCATGAACGCTCACAATGCCTATCATCCTGCAACGCTTGATGAATATCTGCAAGCAGACCGATGGGCAAGGCAGACAGCGGAACACTTCATTCCCTGACCTCTTCTGCGTAACGGAAAAGCCCTTTCTTTCTGAACAACCCGGAATACTATGGACCTCTTCAGCACGATATTCTACTTCATTGTAGCGATCTTCATTCTCGTCACGGCACACGAGTTCGGCCATTTCATAACCGCAAGGCTCTTCGGCATGAGAGTCGACCGGTTCTACATCGGATTCGACTTTTTCGGAATGAGGCTCTGGAAACGGAAAATCGGAGAAACCGAATACGGTATCGGCGTCTTTCCTGTCGGAGGCTATGTCAAGATCGCCGGCATGGTTGACGAAAGCCTTGATACGCAATTTCAAACGACGGCACCCGAGCCATGGGAATTCCGGGCAAAGCCGGTCTGGCAGCGACTCGTCGTCCTTGCGGGGGGCGTCGGGATGAACATGGTGCTTGCTGCCGCGATTTTCATCGGCATTACGGCCATTTTCGGAGAATCCCGTACGCCGATAGCCAACCCCGCGTTCATAGAACCCGGCTCTGTTTTTGCGACCATGGGCGTCAGGACCGGCGACAGGCTTGTTTCGGTCAACAGCATACCGGTGAGGTACTGGGAAGAAGCTCTCGACCCTGAACACTTCACATCGCCGTCATTGAGCTATACAATCGAACGTGAAGGCCGGCTCTTCACGGTACAGGCGCCGGCCAACATCCTGAACAGAATCAGCGAGGAGAAGTCACTCGGCATCCGTCCGGTCATGCCTCCGATCATCGACGAAGTGCTCGCCGGACAGCCGGCTGCAGGAGCAGGAATCAAACCCGGCTCGCTCATCACGGCAATCAGCGGCACACCGGTTTCCGACTGGACCGAAGTCGTCGGTATCATTTCAGCAAATCCGGGCAGAAGCATAACCGTCAGCTGGCAATATCTGGAGTCACCTGAAAAGACCTCCCTTACCGCATCGATGATCCGCAGTGGCGGACAGATCTTCGTGAGCAGTGTCACCCCCGGCAGCACGGGAAAAATCGGCATTTCCCTGAAACAGACCATCGAAACGGAACGCAGGCAGCTGAATGCTGCCCAGTCTTTCACGAGCGGCCTGAAACAGACCTGGAAAACCACCGTGATGACCGTCAAGGGCTTCAGCAACCTCTTTTCAGGAAAGGAGGATTTCCGCAAGTCGGTCGGCGGTCCCATCAAGATCGCCAGCATTGCCAACCAGAGCGCCGAACAGGGACCGATCAGTTTTCTCTACTTTGTCGCCGTCCTGTCGATTTCCCTCGCGTTCATCAATATCCTGCCGATACCGGCGCTTGACGGAGGCCAGTTCATGCTCAATGCCATCGAAGGTGTCATCCGGAGGGAAATTCCTTTCGAAATCAAGATGCGCATCCAGCAGGCCGGAATGGCCATTCTTCTGAGCATCTTCATCTACTTCATCATCAACGATATTTTCAATCCCTGAGCATAGGCAGGGGACAGGCACTGACCATGTTCGACAAACTGCAGTCACTGAAAGAAAAGTACCTCGGCCTTGAACAGCAGCTTGCCGACCCGGAGATCCTTTCGGACCAGCAGCGATTCAGAAAACTGAACAAGGAATACAGCGACCTGACGGCAATTGTCAGGGCCTATGACCTCTGGAGCCGGACAAAGAAACAGCTCGACGACTCACGGGAGATGCTGAAAGCCGAACAGGACCCCGACATGCGCGAACTCGTCCGGACGGAAGCCGCCGAACTGCAGGCAAGACTGCCGGAACTCGAGCATGAGCTGAAACTGCTTCTCCTGCCGAAGGATGAGGCCGACTCGCGCAACGTTATCATCGAGATCAGGGCCGGAACCGGCGGCGACGAAGCGGCACTGTTTGCAGCCGACCTGCTGCGCATGTACCAGCGGTATGCGGAACGGCAGGGATGGAAATGCACCATGCTCGATTTCAACGAAAGTTCGGTTCCCGGCGGTTACAGGGAGGTCATTCTTGAAATCAGCGGGCACGATGTCTACGGTATCATGAAGTTCGAAAGCGGCGTCCATCGTGTCCAGAGAGTGCCCGAAACCGAAACCCAGGGACGCATCCATACCTCTGCCGCCAGCGTGGCGGTGCTTCCCGAAGCCGAGGAAGTCGATATCGAGGTGCGCAAGGAGGACCTGCTCGTCGATACCTTCAGGAGCGGCGGAAAGGGAGGGCAGAACGTCAACAAGGTTGAGACTGCCGTCCGGATAACGCATGTGCCGAGCGGAATCGTGGTCGCCTGCCAGGAGGAGCGCTCCCAGCTCCAGAACAGGGAGCGGGCGATGAAGATGCTCAGGTCGAAACTGTACGACATCCAGATCGCCGAACAGCAGCAGAAGCGCGCCGACATGCGCCGGTCGATGGTCACAACCGGGGACCGGAGCGCAAAGATCAGGACCTACAACTTTCCCCAGTCGCGGGTCACCGACCACCGGATCGGATTCACCAGCCATGCGCTGCCCCAGATTATGGCCGGAGAACTCGACGGACTGCTTGAAGCACTGAGAATGCATGAACAGGCGGAACTCCTTCAGGCTGAAACCGGGTGACCGTTTCCCGTGATGCAGTACAAATACCGGCTGTGCAATTTTCACCTGAATGTGAGTATATTTTTAGATTGCGCGTTCTCGTTTCTGCCTGAACGGACATGGTTTTTTATTATTCCCTGCGGCAAACCACGGCCGCAGAAGAACGGATGAGGATGTCAACATGGAAATGGAAGCCACGGGAAAAAGCAGGGGCGAATGGATATTTCACGGGGCGTTTGACCGGACGGTCGACTACCTGTCGGATCACACCAGGATACTTGGCTTCAATCCGTTCTGCCACCGGGTGAAAGAAACAGAAACCGAGGGTATCTTCAAATGGCATTTCCGGGTCACCGACCCCCAGAACAATCCCTTCGATGTGATTTTCTATGTCCGGCAGAACGACGAGGTACTGGTGGAACTCCCTGAAGAGATCACCTGTACCGATCCTGAAGAACTGACGGACGACATGATCAGGGAATATACCGTCGGCAAGAAGATATCCTGGAGACATTTTCCTCACGGAAAACAGATAGACGATCCGGAAAAATTCGTTTTTGAGGGAAAGGCCTTCGCGGACCTGTTCATTCTGCCTCTTCCTTCCGAGCAGACCAGGGTCCATTTCGATCTGAGAATCGACGTCAGGTTCATCCTCTATCCGGCATTCCGGATCATTCCGGAACAGATTATCCGGACCATGACCAATGCAGGCATGTCGTTCATCATGCAGACAGCGACGAACAAGATGTTCAAGAGCATGGCAAAGGACTTCGACATGGTTCGTCAAGCCTGATGGAGAAGAAAAACCTGCAAACATAACGTCCACGAGAGCCAATTGCCAAAAAAATCCCAACAGTTTTCGGCTGTACGCCGTTTTTCATTCTCGATCTTCAGCCTGATTGTTCTGATCCTTGCGGGCACTGCGGGCTACATGTACATCGAGCAGATGTCCCTTCTCAATGCCGTGTACATGACGGTCATCACGCTGGCGACGGTCGGATTCAGCGAGGTTCATCCGCTTTCCGGAATCGGCAAGATCTTCACCATAGCCCTGATCATCAGCGGAACAAGCCTGTTTTTTTTCACGTTAAGCAATGTTGCCGTCTTCCTGCTCTCGGGAGAATGGCGTTCGCACTGGGAACAACAACGCAATGAACGCATGCTTCGAAAACTGAACGACCATTTCATCGTCTGCGGCTACGGAAGGCTGGGAGGCAATGTCGCCGATGAACTGAAAACCAAGGGGATTCCTTTTGTCGTCATCGACAACACCATCGAACAGGTGCTGCGCGCAAGGGACAACGGCTACCTGGCCATCAAGGGCAATGCCGCCGATGAGAGCGTGCTGATGGATTCCGGGCTGCAGCGTGCACGGGGACTCATTGCCGCGGCAGGAACCGACGCGGAAAATGTCTTTATCGTGCTGACCGCCAGAAACATCAAGCCGACCCTGCACATCGTAGCCCGGGCCGACTGCGAGGAGTCGGAAAGCAAGCTGCTCCGGGCCGGAGCTGAAAAGGTGGTTCTGCTGTACCGTTCAGCAGGCAAGCGGATGGCAAACCTCCTGACGGAACCGGAACTTGAGGAATATCTCGACGAGCTGAGCGATGCGAGCAACCTGAACCTGAGAATAGCACAGTTTCTCGTGCAGGACGATTCATCGCTGATCGGCAAATCCTTTCAGGAAGTCGACCTGTACAACAACCATCGCATCAACGTTGTCGGCTACAAACTGCCGGGAGGAGAACTGCATACCACGCCGAGACCTGCAGAAATCATCCAGAAAAAGGGCACGATCATCGCCATCGGCCAGACCGCCGATCTTGAAATCCTGAACAGACTGTCACAGGGAGGAACCGGCTCATGAATTTCCATGAACTCGTTGCTGCAAGAAAAAGCATCCGCCGCTTCGATCCTGAACGGAACGTTCCCGACGAGATACTTCGAAGAATCCTGGACGCGGGTCGCCTCGCTCCTTCGGCAAAAAACCTGCAGCCCTGGAAATTCAGACTGATATCCTCACCCGGCCTTCTGCAGAAAATCCACGCCTGCTATGCAAGGGACTGGATCCGCACCGCACCGCACCTCCTGGTCGTGAGCGGCAGCCGCAATGCCGCATGGGTGCGACGTCAGGACGGCTACAACTCGCTGGAAACCGACCTGACTATAGCGATGGACCATATGGTGCTTGCAGCAACGTTCGAAGGTGTCGGCACCTGCTGGATCGCCGCGTTCGACCCCGAGGTACTCCGCGAAGCGCTGCAGCTGGAACCGGACGAAGTGGTCTTCGCATTCACCCCTCTCGGTTATGCCGCACCGGACGACGGCTCCCTGCCGAAAACGAGAAAAACGTTCGAAGAGGTCGTCGAGTTCCTGTAACGGATCCCGGGGAACAAATCCTTCAGCGACGCCGGTTCCCGCCACCTGCAATGAATTAACTGGCTCCTGCAGCCGTTATAACAGGTACGCGTCGGCACGCTGAACCCCGAAAAAGGGCAAGCCAATGAGAAACATCGTCTTCACCGGAAAAGGCGGCGTCGGCAAAACGTCGGTAGCCGCCGCGACTGCCGTTAAAGCCGCATCGATGGGGTACAGAACCCTTGTCATCTCAACCGATCCCGCACACAGCCTCGGCGACTCGTTCGACATCGAGCTCGGCCCTTCGCCGGTCAGGATCGCCGAAAACCTGTGGGGGCAGGAGGTGAGCGTTTACGGCGACCTGAACCTGAACTGGGAGATCGTGCGCGAGCACTTCGCCCACCTCATGGAGGTGCAGGGCATCCAGGGAATCTATGTCGAGGAGATGGGCGTGCTTCCCGGCATGGAGGAGCTGTTCTCCCTTTCCTACATCAAGCGCTACAACGAATCGAAGGAATACGACCTGCTCGTGGTGGACTGCGCACCGACCGGCGAGACCCTCAGGCTTCTCTCACTGCCGGAAACCTTCGGCTGGATGCTCAAGCTCATGCGCAACCTCGAGAAGTACGTGGTCAAGCCGGTCATCCGCCCGCTGTCGAAACGGGTAGGGCGGCTGCATGATTTCGTGCCTGATACTGAAGTCTACGACAAGGTCGATCACCTGTTCTCCTCCATCGAAGGCATCATCGAGCTGCTCTCCGACTCGTCGAAAACCACCGTGCGGCTCGTGATGAACCCGGAGAAGATGGTCATCAAGGAGTCGATGCGCGCGCTCACCTACCTCAACCTGTACGGCATAACGGTGGACCAGATCGTGATCAACCGTGTCTACATGGACGACGTGGACGGCCAGTACATGAAGGAGTGGAAGGAGATCCAGCACAGGTACATCGACCAGATCGAGAAGTCGTTCGCTCCGATCCCCATCACGAAGGTGCCGCTGTTCCGCCGAGAGGTGCTCGGCCTCGAGATGCTGAAGCATGTCGGCGAGGTGGTGTACGGCGACCGGGACCCTCTCGACATCATGTACCGCGAGGAGCATGTCGATATCCGCAAGGTGTCGGATGGGCACTACGAGATGAAGCTGCGCCTGCCGTTCGTGTTCGACAACCGGATGGAAGCCAACGTGATGCAGATCGGCGACTCGCTCACCGTTCGCATCGGCAACTACCAGAAAGGGGTGGTGCTGCCGGTGTTCCTGGCCGGCATGCGCGTTGCCGAGGCCGGCTACGAGGAGAAGTGGCTGAAGATCGACTTCCGCAAGAAGGAGCCCGCGGCGGCGGCATCATGACAAGTTTTTTTTCAGATTGCCAGAAATCAGAGTATCAGATTTTCATTTTTGGACTGGGGCAAACAACTCGAAAACCGTAGTTGAGGCCGTCCCTGCCGTCCGGGAAGTCGTAGCTGCGTGCCCGGCAACGCAGATTCACAGGCCTGTCGTACCACGAGCCGCCGCGCAAAGATTTCCACTTTTTACCACTGTCATACCAGTTCTCCATCCACTCCCACACATTGCCCGCCATGTCGTACAGCCCCTCCGGCGTCGCACCGTCAGGATAACGCCCAACCGGGGTTGTCGAACCCTCGTTCTGTCCGAAATTAGCGTGTTTCGGCGTCGGTTCCGGCTTGTCGCCCCAGGGATACTCCTTCACCTTCAGCACCTTGCCCGCTTCTTCGCGCCGCCCTCCGGCAGCCCACTCCCACTCCTGTTCCGTCGGCAACCGGTACTCTGCACCGGAGAGCATCGACAGCCAGAGGCAGTAGGCCCGCGCATCGAACCAGCTCACCCCCACAACCGGCTGGTCGTCCCTGTTGAATTTCCGGTCGTCATCATACCGCGAAGTGAAACGCCTGACACGATCGGATTCCTTTTTAAGATATTCATCGAAGCCTTTGACGGCCTCATTCCCTGAATGAGCCAAATCTTGCAATGCCTGCATGTAGACTTTCAAGGACAGCTCTTTGGTATGCTCCTCCGGTTTACCGGCAAGAAACCCGACAAATGACCGGTACTGCCGGTTGGTCACCGGGTATTTGGCGACATAGAGATCGGGCACCGATACCGCTTTTTCATTGACGGAGTAGATATACTTCCCGCCCGGAATCAGGAGGTACTGCGCACCGAGAGCATCATGACTCTCTCTGGATACCATCGTTATCCCGCCCAACGCTTCCGGATCGATAGTTGTTAAAACATCCACCGCCTTGCTCCTGACATCACTTTCATGAACTGCCCTCTGCTGAAGAAAAATCTGCAACGGTTCCACGGTATCCGGTTTCTTCATCGCCTTCAGGCTGTCGAGGATATACCGCTGACGGTTCTCCGTCGTATCCGGCATGAGCAGCTTCCTGCACAAAGCCTCTATCGTTTTCTGCGGAGCTTCCGTAATAATCGTCTGCAACAGCGTCTGCTGCTTCGAGGAAAACTCCGCACTGACCTTTGAGTTGAACAGTTCTTCCATAAAGCGGTCGAACATCCCGGCATCGGCCTGGGCCATGAAAAAGGTGAGCGGTTCGTTCCACCAGTCCTCGCCGAAGTGCTCCACCAGCGGCGCGATCATTCCCGAATTGCGCTTGATCTGTTCGGTGAGCTGCCAGCCCGCCAGATATTCGCGGAAGGTCTTGTGGCGGAACAGATACTCCTTTCGCTCCTCTCCCAGCTCGACCAGCAGCCCCGCCCGATCGATCAGGTTCCTGCAGAAATCTCCGGCAGAGGGCGGATGATCGAAGGTTGAAAGCACCTTCTCCATCTCCCGGTGCATCGCCGAACGCCCGGCCTCGTCGGCTTCAAGCTCCTGCTGCATCCAGAGCGCCACCGGCGAGAGCACCAGACGCGCCTTGTCGGCAGGCAGGAGCGGCGGAATCTGGCGGCGCTGATCCCGGAACTCCAGCAGGTAATCAAGCGCCGCGCTGTAAAGCTTCACCCGGTTGCCCGGCAGATACTCCCGCTCTTTCCACAGAATCGCCATGATCTGCAGCATCATCGGCACGGCGGCCAGCTCGCGCAAGCCCCTGTTTTCCGGTTTGTTGAGATATTCGACGATGGTTTTCGCCCTCTCCGCCGCCTCGTTTTTCATCCGTTCAAGCCACTCCTCCGGGTTCACCCCGGGCGGACTCAACTCCCGGCAATAGGCCGCCCTGAACCACTTCGAGAGAAACTCCGCCTGCTGCTCCTGCGTGAAGTCCATCACGTCGGCGCGGATGTGGTCGGCCGCCAGCTCCACCCCCTCGGTTTTGCGATAGCCGGTCAGTCGAGAAGTCACCACGAAGAAGGTCGCGGGAAAACCGCTGTGCTGGTGGTCGATCCACGCGCACGCCGCCTTGCGCAGCTCCAGATCGCTGATCTCGTCCAGCCCGTCGAAAAGCACCAGCGACTTCGCGCCACCGGCATTGCGCAGCCACCCGTCGAACACCGCCGGATCGATGGCATTCGAGCGGGCCGACGACCACACCGAAAGCTGCTCCGGCAACGGACGAAACTGCCCGGCCTCGTCGCGCTTCAGCTCCCGCAACGGCAGAAAAAACACCCGAACCGCGCCGCCATCGCCGAAAAGACGCTCCTGCTGCTCCTGCAAACAGCACAAGGCATAATACTTCATCAGCGTCGTCTTGCCGGCTCCGGGATCGCCGATCACCAGCAGCAGCCGATACTCGGGAAACACCCGCCGCATCAGTTCATCCGGCGAATGCGGCTTCATCTCCACCTGCATCTCCTCCCGCATTACCGCCTCCCGCTTCCGGCGCGAGTAGCGATCATCGGTTTTCCACGTATGCGAAATACGCAACGGCACGAAGGTATCATCGAGCCGAACCTGCACGCTGTCGATATCCGGCGACCCCAGCATTTTGATTTTGCCAAGCTCCTCGGTCAGGATTTGCCGGTATTGCAGTTCAAGATCGAAAACATGAGGTTGTGATGGCACTACGGCGCGCTTCTTGACGTCACAAAACTCGCTTTTCAGAAGGGTTTCAAGATCTGCTTTCAGCAGCTTTTCAAACTCGTGGTGGTTCCTGTAGGTTTTTGGAAGCCCTCGCTTCTCTTGAAAGAGTTTCTCCTTCCAGTCCTCCAGCGCATTCAACTGTTTGCGATCGACATCCGCCATGGAAAACGGAGCACCAGAAAAATAGAGCAGCACCGGCTTACCTGCGTTTAACATTCTCTCAAGCTCTTCAACCGCACCACCCACCGCGTTGTCAGTAGGCGTTCCGATACGTGTCCAGAAGATGCAGACAGCACAAGCGCTATCATCAACAAGCCACTCATTGACAATATCCTGAGCCGACTTTCCCATCAATGCCGGAACATCTGTTTCCCAACGCTTTGCAATTGGCCGAATCATGAGGTTTTCCCGTTCACAGGGGATCTCCAGCCCATTAATGATCTTCTCGGCAATGTCCCTCTCCGCCGAAACATCGGAGGGAGATGCGATGAGAATCCTGACGGTCTTTGCTTGATGAATTTCTGGCATGGAAGCAGATGTTTGTCTCTCAGGCAGAACAAGATCGTGATATCTGGAACATACCGAAAACACGGCGCTAACGTACATCCATACAATCCGGAATACCCGCACCGGTCAATGCCTTATGAGCATGGCAAACCTGGCGGACAACGAAAGTGCATCGTGGAGCGAACCGCAGCTGAAGCTGCTTTCGGCATCACCGAATGCACGGCGGCGGATCGGTCTTGCCGCCGCCTGCCGATCGAACTGCCCGATACACCTGATAGCTGACGGCTTCATGAAGGCCGTACCAGCCTGCCGATTTTCACAAGATCGGGACTTCTCTTCAGGTCTTTCGGTGTCACGAAATCGGGCTCGGGCTCGAATCCTGCGATTCCGGGCTGCTTGACGGCACGGCTGCGCTTCGCGGCGGCATACCGGCTCATGAAGGCATCGACAGCCCTGTCTGCTTCCGTAGTCTTTTCCGCTTTCAGGTGTGGAACGGCGATCCTCGATCTTGCATCGGCACCCCTGATTCCCGGACGGTACCCGTCACCCGCCTCCGAAAAGCACCGGTAGACCAGCTCCGAACAGACCATCGGCTCCTTCCCCCCTTCGACCATGCTGTTCAGGAGCGAAGCCGCCCGGTCGAAAGCCCACCGGAGAAAAGGCAGCGGCAGCCGTCTGGTCGTGCAGAGCAGCGCAAGCAGAACCACCTCTTCATAGGAGAAACGGCCGCCTTCGGCGGCATACCTTCCTGCGACCGTCAGCACAGGATCGTACGGAAGGGAACCCGAGCCGATGAACCCGCCGTTTTTCCTGAGCCTGTAGACGTCAACATATTCGGTATGGGCCATCGATTCCTGCACGGTATCGCGGATGACTCCTTTCCGGACGGCTTCGACAACCATGGAGCCGTCATAGACCGCCGAATGGCTGTACTCCGAACCGTCGAACCACTGTATGAGCTGCGAAACCGTCGAATAACCGTGATAGAGAAGAATATCGCAGGGCTTCAGATCCCCCGCCGCAACATCGCGTTCCATTGCTTTTCCTCCCCGTGCCTTCGGCGCCTCCCGTTTGAAAGCCGCAGCGCCCCGTGAGCCCTCATGCCCGGCAGGGCGCACCATAATCACAATGTACGGAGATTTTCGGCCCTCTGCCAGCGTGGCGCCCATCCGGGTACGGCACCGGTGCACGAGGCTGCGGAATTTTCCCTTTTCACTCCCATCGGAACAATTTTTTTCTGATCTTTCATGAAAATCGTCAGTACACGGCATGAAAAGACAACTCTTGCTGGGAGCGGAAGCCGTAGCATCGGGAGCCCTCGATGCAGGAATTTCGGGCGTCTACGCCTATCCCGGAACCCCTTCGACTGAAATCACCGAATTCATCCAGCGTTCAGGCGAAGCCCGTGACAGGGGAATCCGTTCTTCGTGGTCGGCAAACGAGAAGACCGCCTACGAAGCGGCTCTCGGCATGTCGTACGCCGGCAGACGGAGCCTGGTGTGCATGAAGCACGTGGGGCTGAACGTCGCGGCGGACGCCTTCATCAACTCGGCCATCACCGGTGTCAGCGGCGGCCTGGTGCTCGCCGTGGCCGACGATCCGTCGATGCACTCCTCGCAGAACGAACAGGACAGCCGCGTCTACGGCCGCTTCGCGATGGTGCCGGTGCTTGAACCGGCCTGTCAGCAGGAACTCTACGACGCGATGTTCCATGCCTTCAGCCTCTCGGAAGACGTCCGGCTCCCGGTCATTGTCAGATTGACCACCCGGCTGTCGCATTCGCGCGCAGGTGTCAGGCGGAAAAACCCGCTGGAACAGAACCCGCTGAACGCGGAACGCGACCCCGGCCGTTTCGTCCTCATGCCGCACAACGCAAGGGTGCAGTACCGCAACCTTCTCAACCAGCAGCCGGTGCTCGAGGAGCTGTCGGAGTCATCGTTCCTCAACCGGCCGGTCGGGGGAAGCGGCACCGTTGGCATCATCGCTTTCGGCATCGGATACAATTACGCGATGGAGGCCCGCAGCAACCACGGACTCGACTGCCGGGTGCTCAAGATCGGCCAGTATCCGCCGCCGCGGACAAAGGTGAACGAGCTGTTCGATGCATGCTCCGAAGTGCTTGTGGTGGAAGAGGGGTATCCGGTCTACGAGGAACTTTTCAGAGGCTACTTCGGATCGCCGAAAGTACGGGGACGCATGGACGGAGCCCTGCCACGGGACGGCGAACTGACGACCGACCTTGTTGCCTCAGCTCTCGGCCTGAAACTGCCCGTGACCGCGCCCGTACCGGAAATAGTCGTGAACCGCCCTCCTGAACTCTGCAGAGGGTGCGGACACCGGGACCTCTACGAGGCCCTCAGCATGGTCATGCAGGAGCATGAGGCGCGCCATGTCTTTTCCGATATCGGCTGCTACACCCTCGGAGCGCTCCCTCCGTTCAACGCCATCCACACCTGTGTGGACATGGGCGCTGCCATCACCATGGCGAAGGGTGCGGCCGATGCAGGACTCAGACCGGCCGTGTGCGTCATCGGAGACTCGACCTTCGCCCACTCCGGCATGACCGGTCTGCTCGATGCGGTCAACGACCATTCGCCGGTAACAGTCATCATCGCGGACAACGACACCACCGCCATGACAGGCGGCCAGTGCTCGTCGGCCTCGGGCACGAAGCTCGTGAACATCTGCCGGGGGCTCGGCGTCGAGGAAGGGCATATCAGGAGCATCGTGCCCCTGAGGCAGCATCTTGATGACAATGTCGCCGTGCTGCGCGGGGAGCTGGCGTATGACGGGGTCTCCGTCGTGATAGCCCGGCGCGAATGCATCGAAGCCTCGGGAAGGAAAAAACGCCGCGCTGCGGCATCCGGACTTTAACCGTCCATGCAGAAAAACATCATCCTCGCCGGTGTCGGCGGTCAGGGAATCCTCAGCATCGCCGCAGTCATCGACTGGGCGGCAATCCGGGAAGGACTCGACATCCGCCAGGCGGAGGTGCACGGCATGAGCCAGCGCGGCGGCGCCGTCCAGTCTCACCTCCGGATCTCGGACACGGAAATCTTCGCCGACCTGATCGCGCTCGGTACTGCGGACCTCATCCTTTCGGTCGAGCCGATGGAAGCGTTGCGATACATCCCGTACCTCTCTCCCGAAGGACGCATCGTCACCTCTCTCGACCCGATCGTGAACATGCCTGCCTACCCGTCCGTGGATACGATCATCTGCGAACTCCGCAAAACCCTGCGGCCTGTCCTTGTGAACGCTTCCGCGCTCGCCTGTGAGGCCGGTAGCGCAAGGGCATCGAACATGGTCATGCTTGGTGCGGCAGCGCCGTTCACCGGAATCGAACCGGCACGACTCGAAGCGGGCATCGAGGCACTGTTCGCGGAAAAGGGGAGGCACGTCATCGACATCAACACCAGGGCGTTCCGCAAGGGACTGCAGCACTCCAACATCTAACAACACCATCCATGATCTGGAACGAGCATTACGAATGCATGGGGCGCGAACAGCTGGCAGCGCTGCAGGGCGAACGGCTGCGGCACATGGTTGAACGGATCTACTTCAACGTGCCGTTCTACCGCAGAAGACTGCAGGAGACGGGAATCGAACCCGGAGACATCCGCACCGTCGAAGACCTGAAAAAACTGCCCTTCACCACCAAGCAGGACCTTCGCGACAACTACCCGTTCGGTCTCTTTGCAGTACCTCAGCAGGATGTGGTGCGTTTCCACGCATCGAGCGGCACTACCGGCAAGTCCACCGTAGTCGGGTACACCCACAACGACATCCTGATGTGGACCGAGGTGGTCGCCCGCGCCCTCTCCATGGCAGGCGTCACAAGGAACGACATCATCCAGATCGCATACGGGTACGGCCTCTTCACCGGCGGCCTCGGAGTCCACTACGGAGCGGAAAAGGTCGGCGCGTCGGTCATCCCGATCTCCGGCGGCAATACCAGAAAGCAGCTGCAGCTTATGGAGGATTTCGGCTCGACGGTCATAGCATGCACCCCTTCCTATGCGGCCTATCTCGGAGAAGCGATCATCGAAGAGAAGATCGACCGCAGGAAAATCAGGCTGAGGGCAGGGATCTTCGGCGCCGAGCCCTGGACCGAGGAGATGCGCATGCAGATCCAGCAGATTCTCGGCCTCAAGGCCTACGACATCTACGGCCTCTCCGAGGTGATCGGTCCCGGCGTTTCAATGGAATGCGGCTTCCAGCATGGAATGCACATCTTCGAAGACCACTTCATCCCGGAAATCATCAGTCCCGAAACAGGCGAGGTCCTGCCCTACGGCGAACTGGGCGAGCTGGTCTTCACCGCTGTCACGAAGGAGGCGCTCCCCCTCCTGCGCTATCGCACCCGCGACCTCACCCGCCTGCACGTTGCGCACTGCGACTGCGGAAGAACCCTGGTCCGCATGGAGAAGTGCGTCGGACGCTCGGACGACATGCTCATCATCCGCGGCGTGAACGTCTTCCCCTCTCAGGTAGAATCCGTGCTGCTCGATATGAGCGAAACCAGGCCCCATTACCTTCTCGTGGTCGACCGCGAGCACAACCTCGACACCCTTGAGGTGCAGGTGGAGGTCGAAGACCAGTTCTTCTCCGACGAGGTAAAGGAGCTCGAGGAACTGCGTGGACGCATCAGCGCCAGCCTGGCGAGCACACTCGGCCTGCACGCAACCATCCGGCTGGTGGAGCCCGGATCCATCGAACGCAGCATGGGCAAGGCGCAGCGGGTCGTCGACAAACGCAATCGCAACTAACCAACGGGGAACCACCATGATTATCAGACAACTGTCGGTATTCCTTGAAAACCGGACCGGACGGCTGACCGAGCTGACCGGCATCCTTGAGGAGCACGACATCAACATCTCTTCGTTCAGCATTGCGGATACGACCGATTTCGGCATCCTGCGCATGATTGTCGGAAAGCCGGAACTTGCTGAAAGGGTCCTGAGGGAAAAAGGGTTCTCGGTGAAAATCACCGACGTGCTCTGCATGATCGTCCCCCACAAACCCGGGGGACTGCACCGTGCGCTCCAGATCCTCTCCGACAACGGCATCGCGGTCGATTACATGTACGCTTTCGCCACTGGCGACGGACTGGCGAACGTGGTGATCAGGACCGATTCGCTGCCGAAGACGATCGAGGTCCTGCAGCTCCACAAGATGGAACTCATGCAGGCGGGAGATATCTACCAGATCTGACGGACGGTTCCGGAATTCCGGATCAGGCAAACCCCTTGAATCTTTTCCGATGACGCGATTTTCACGTTCGGTTTCATCGCTCCGGTCCTCCGCCATCAGGGACCTCATGAGTCTGGCCTCGAGACCGGATATCATTTCGTTTGCAGGGGGCATGCCCGGCAACGATCTGTTTCCGGTCGATGAGGTAGAGGAGCTCTTCAGACAGCTTGACCGGAAGACCCGTCAGTCGGCATTCCAGTACGGACCGACCCCGGGTCTGCCCCGGCTTCTCGAGTCGCTCGGCGGCTTTCTTGAAAAAAAGGGGCTTCCCGTCAGGGAAAACAGGCTCATGATCACAACCGGCTCCCAGCAGGCCCTGAGCCTGCTGGCCAGGGTCTTCATCAACCCCGGCGACCGTGTGCTCACCGAATATCCCTGCTTCATCGGCGCCATTGCCGCCTTCAGGGCCTGCGAGGCAGACATCCGCTCCCTGCCGGTAGACGATGAAGGGATAGAGCCCGGGCTTCTCGAGGAGGAACTCCGCTCCGGCACCCTTCCGAAATTCCTCTATGTGACGCCTTACTTCCACAACCCGGCAGGCATCCTGTACGGAACGGAACGGAAAACCATGCTGATCAGGGCACTCCGGGGCCGCGACATCCCCCTCATCGAAGACGACGCCTATGGTGACCTGTATTTCAGTGATGAAGACCGGAAGCACCTGAAGCCTATCAAGGCCATGAATCCCGGCGGGCTGGCCGTCTGCTATACAGGATCATTCTCGAAGATACTCGGCCCGGGGCTCCGGCTCGGCTGGATGCTGCTGCCCGAGGAGATCTTCGTGAAATGCGAACTGCTCAAGCAGTCGGCGGACGCCTGTTCGCCGAGCTTTACGCAGGTGATCGCCGATGCTTTCATCCGGTCGGGCATGATCGACACCTATCTTGCCGGAGTCAGGAAAGTCTACAGGCAGAGGGCGGCAAGCATGACCGAAGCCCTCAGGCGTCACCTGCCCGGTTATGTCCGCTGGAATGAACCGAAAGGAGGATTCTACATCTGGCTCGTTCTTCCCGAAGGAGCAGACGCCGATGCCATCCTGAAACGGGCTATCGCCGGCGGAGCCGTCTTCGTGACCGGAAGCACCTTCGATCCCGAAGGCACGCGCAACAACACCATGCGTCTGTCCTACTGCAACAACACGGACGACGAGATCGAAAAAGGCATCCCCCTTGTCGCTGACGCCATCAGGGCGGTCTGCGGCTGACTCTTTTCCGGAAAACAGGGGCAAACGGTCATGTGGTCTGCAGAAATACCCCCCATCTTCGGTGAATCGACAGAGAACGTCATGGCTCCAGCCCGGAATCGCGCCCGAAGGAGGAGCCGGAGCCTGTCGGAAGAGAGGCAAGAAACCTCTTCCCTTCCTGTACGCCCAGCATCGAACCGCTGTGTTCACGAAGCACCTTCATCCAGGCATCCGGAAACTGCACACCGTCGCAGAGAACGATACGGTCAACCTTGTCGACCGGCATCCCGTGGAGCATGATCTCCTCGGGTGCACACACCAGGCAGACCTCCCGCAGTTCCTGGTGACGCAGCAGAACGCGCATGTTTTCCCACGGACCCGGATCTGCACTCGATAACGGTGTCCTGCCGATGGTCGCCTGCTTGCCGCAAACCCGCCCGAATCCCTCTTCAGCGTCGCACCCCATGAGAATGGCTGCTGCCTGATCAAGGAAGGACCTGTGCACGAGCACCAGCTGAAAGGGAATGCGTCCGGGCAGTTCCCCCAGCACGGCCCCGGCAACTTCCACAGGATCCAGACCCGCTGCAACGAGCGCCCCCATTCCCGGTGTGGTATTGACTTCGATGAGCGCGCCTCCTTCCCGCCACGACTTCCCGATATCCGTCGTGATGTAGTCGATCCCGGCCGTTGCCAGCCCCATGCTTTTCGCCACGGCAACAGCCATCCGCCTTACATCAGGATGCACCCGTCCGGTCTCGTCGGCACAGCCGCCTCCCGATGCTCTGTTGGCAGTGGAAAGCAGCGTGACCCTCCGGCCTTCTTCAGGAACCGTTTCAAGACTCACGCCCTGATGCTCCAGATAGCTCTCAACAACGCTGTCCACTTCCACAGGAGACAGATAGCGGCTTTTTCTCAAGTTCAGCGACCGCCCGGCATTGAGAATTCCGATGAGCCTCCGGACGGTTTTCTGCCCGTCTCCCGTCACCGAAGGCGGTGTCCGCCTTACAGCTGCAAGGAAGCTGCCGTTGACCACCATGAGGCGATAGTCCGTCCCCGGCACGAACCGCTCGATCATCACCGCTCCCCGGGAATTGTTCCGTGCATGGGCGAAAGCAGCCTCCAGTTCCCGCATGGTCGTCATCCCTGCGGAAACCCCTCTGCCCCTTCCTTCTGAAAGCGGTTTGACCACGCAGGGCCAACCGACCTTGCCCGCCGCCTCGCCAAGTTCTTCGGTTCGATTCACAAGCCTGTACTCGGGAGTCGGAAACCCGCATGCGGCAAACACCCCCTTGCTCAGCACCTTGGAAATCTGTATCCGGTACCCCGGTGTACCGTCGGCGTTGGACATCGTTTCAAGGAAAATCCGGGCGCGATTTCCCCAGTCGAACTGCCAGTACCTTCTGCCGGAGAGGAAAGGCATGAAGGGAATGTCACGGACACGGGCTCCCTGCATCAGAATACGGGCCTGATAGTCCGGATGGTACGATTTGCAGAGCTGCCAGAGAGAGGAGAGGCCCTTATCGGCATCGGCACGAACGAATGATGCGGACCGTCCCGCCATTTCGAGTGTATGCAATGCCAGTTCCAGGGCTGCCAGACTTACGGGAGGATGGTGGAAGCCTATCCAGACCAGGGCGCCCCCGGAAGATGCCGACGCACCGGCATCGTGCAGGAAACCGTCGCGCTCATTGAGTGCGGCAAGAGCCCAGTGAACCACTGTCAGTGCGACGGTTTCCGCAAACGGCTTCCGGATCAGAAAGGATTCTCCGAGCCAGTCGGGAAAACTCTCGTGTAACCTCCGGCACCCTTGCAGCAACTGTGCTGCCGTATCGCTGCGCTCCCCGGGAAGGGAAATGCCCGCCAGGACGACCGGCGATCCCGCGATCGGGCTGGGGCCGAAAAAGGTTTTCAGATGACGGATCGTGATCATTGCACTGCTTCTTTCATGATGTACAACCCGTCACGGCAGGAAACCGTTTCTTCCCCCGCCCCGATTCCTGCGCACCATGCCCTCCGCCCTATCCCTGGTACCGCTTCCGTATGCCGAGTTTGTCGATCCGTGAAAAGAGAGTCTTGGGATGGATATCCAGCAGTTCGGCTGCGCCTCCCCGGCCGCTCACCCTGCCGTCCGAACGGTTCAGTGCATCGAGGACGAGTCTCCGTTCCATTGCCGTGACCTGATGATCGAAATCCTGCATGGTCACGAGCGGCACCTCTTCCTGAACCCCCGGCCTGCCTGCTTTCGGCATCAGAATCGATGAAAAATCGAGCATCGCCCCTTCCGAAAGGATGACCGCCTGTTCGATGCAATGGGCAAGTTCGCGGATATTGCCTTTCCAGTCCCGTCCTTCGAGCTCCAGCATATCGGCTTCCCGGACGGCCCTCAGAGGCCTGCCGAACTCCCGCGAGAACTTCCCGACGAAATGCTGGGCAAGAACGGGAATGTCCTCTCGGCGCTCCCTGAGCGGCGGCAGGGTGATCGGAAAGGCGTTCAGGCGGAAATAGAGGTCCTCGCGGAACCGTCCTGCTGCAACTTCCTTTTCAAGGTTTCTGTTTGTCGCCGTAATGACCCGGACATCGACGGAAATTACCTGCCGGCCGCCGATCCTTTCAAGCTCCCTCTCCTGCAGCACCCGCAGCAGCTTGGCCTGCAGTTCGAGCGGGAGTTCACCGATCTCGTCCAGAAAAATGGTTCCTCCGTCGGCAAGTTCGAACTTGCCTGGCCTGCGTTCCGTCGCACCGGTAAAACTGCCTTTTTCATGGCCGAACAGTTCCGACTCGATCAGCGAGGCGGGCAGGGCAGCACAGTTGACCTTCACAAGCATGCGCTCCTTCCTCGGCGAGAGGTTGTGGATGGCTCTTGCGAAAAGCTCCTTGCCGGTCCCGGTTTCCCCCCCGATCAGAACGGTGGCATCTGTCGGCGCCACCTGGCTGACCCTGCGCAGCATCCTGACAAGAGGTTCGCTGTTGCCGATGATCTCCTCGAAATTATGCGCGGCCTTGATCTCTTCGGCAAGACAGGTCTTTTCCCCCTCGATCTTCCGCAACAGTTCGTCGATCTTCTCGAAGGCAAGGTAATTCTGCAGCGCCAGCGAGAGCTGGGGTACGACGAGGTTGACGGTCGTCATGTCATCATCGCCGAAGGGCCTCCCCGTTTCCGAAATGATCAGTCCGGCACTGCTGCCGGGAATGTCCCAGAGACGGACGATCATCACCGAACAGATGCCGAACTTCTCCCTTACCAGGTCGACCAGGCGGGAACTTCCGCACAACCGCTGAAAATCCTCCCCGGAGTAAACCCCGGGACGCGAGATCAGGGAAAGGCTTTCCCTTGTGATCTCGTCGAACTCCAGATCTTCGAGCAGCATACCGGCAGAAACCGGAATGAACCGGGATTCCGCCTCCCGCATGAAGTTGTCGAACACCCTCGATTTTCCGTCATCGTTGAACACCCTGATGCCGACGAATGCACAGGGGACGAGTTTGCTGATCTGCTCGCTGACGGCAAGCATCATCCGGTTCCTGTCCTTGATGGTCAGAAGCGCATTGTTGACGGCAAGCTGCATGGCTGTCTGCGCCTCGCGCTGTCTGAGCTCGTCGTAGGCGAGCGTGTTGCTGACTGCGACGGCGATCGGGGACGACAGCGTCGCAAGCAGCTCCTTTTCTGCATCGGACCAGGTTTTCTCCTGCTTCGAAACGAAGTTCAGGAAACCGATCACCTTGCCCCCGGAGCGCAAGGGAGAAAGCACGACCTGCCGCATGCCGAGCTCGCAGAGCATCCTCGGAACAGGAAAATCCGCAGGATAACGGTCGACGTCGTCCCCGATGGGGATAACCGACACGGCTGTGTCTCCGATATGGGGCTCGATCCAGGAACCGGCAACAGGCCGTTTCCTGCGCCGGATGGTGTCGGGAACGTCGAATCGCAGCATCTCGAAAAACACGTTGACGTAACGCCGGTCCCTGTCGAATGTGATGATGACCGCAGAGTCGAACTCGAAAACAAGGCGCAGCTTGTCGGTCACCGTCCGGAAAAGCTCTCCGGGATCACGGACGGAACCGACGGCATCGCTGATGTACCTCATCAGCTGGAGGGATTCGGAAACCGGATTCAGGGACATGGCAAGACACAAACGGGAATTTCTGAAATTTCAGGAACACCATGATAAGAATTTTCCGATTATTTCAGAAACCCCGTCGCAACAGAAAGGGACGAGGCGCCCGAACCCCTTCGCCCCATCACGATTTCCGGCACCCGCAGCGGATGCCCTCCCCTGGCATGGTAATTGATGATTATCTGTCGGACAACCATTCACAAAACAGCCATGAAAAGAATACTCATCCGGACCCTTCTGCTCCTCGCCACAGGGTTCGCTGCCGGACCGCCCGCCGGGCAGGTTTGGGCTGAAGAAGCCCGTCCCGATTCGCTGACCCTTGAACAGGCCCTGATTCTGGTGAAGGAAAACAACCCGAAAATAAGGCAGGCAGCCGAAGGAATCTCCATCGCGGACGCAAAGGTCACCCGCAGCAGGAGCGATTTTTTCCCGCAGATTACGGCAACTGCAGGGTACAGGTATCGCGACCCCGTATCCGAAATGTCGTTCGGCGGGCCTCCCGTGAAGTTCACGCCCAACGACAATTACGACGCGAGAGTGACTGCGGAAATGATCGGAAATGATGCTGTTAGATTTCGGCAGAAACTCCAAAAAGGTCGATCTCGCACTCTCGGACAGAAAATCGGCGGAACACGAGCTCGAGCTGACCAGCCGCGACCTCTCGTTTGCCACGATCAGGCTTTTTTACAGCCTCCTCTACGTCCGTGAAGCCGTCAGGGTTCAGGACAAGGAGATCGCCGCCCTGCAGAAAAGCCTCGATTACACCAGGAAACGCCACCAGCAGGGTGCTGCCACGAAGTTCGACGTCCTGACGACCGAGGTCCGTCTCGCCTCGTCAGCCAACAGGAAGATCGACCTAGAGAACGACCTGAAAAACGGGGAAATCTCCTTCCGGAGACTGACCGGGCTTGCAGCATCGTCTCCGGTCATGCTGAAAGGCTCGTTTGCAGCCGGGCCGTTCTCCGGTGATACAGCGTCGCTGACGAAAAGGGCCGTCGAGCAACGCATCGAAATGAAACTTGCCAGTGAAAAGGAGCAGTCTGCACAATTCAGAAAATCGCTCGCTGCGAGGGAAGGTCTCCCGAAAATCGTCGGAAGCATTTCCTGCGGCGCATCGAACGGATACCAGCCGGAAATAGACCGGATCCGGGAATACGTTTCAGGAGGTGTCGAAGTACAGCTCCCCCTGTTCAGCGGATTCAGGACAAGCAGTGAAAACCGCGAGGCCGCCGCAATGATGCGTGCTGCCCGGCAGCAGCGGCTAGACACCGAACAGGAAATCAGGGAGGAGGTCGAACAGTCTCTCAATTCACTCCGAACCAGCTCGGAAAAAATCGGAACCACCGACCTGCAGGTAAGACAGGCGAAACTTGCTGCCGAACATGCACGGATACGCTATGGGAACGGTCTGGCGACAACGCTGGACCTGCTCGATACCGAGGCGGCGCTTTCGGAAGCCGAACTCGCACACCTCGGGGCACTGTATGACTACACGCTGAACACCTATACGCTCAAACGCGCTTCCGGCGAGCAGTTCTGGCAATAACCGTATTGAACCGCAAGAAAACCATGAAGAAAACCCGTAAAATCATTCTTTGTCCTGTCGACTTTTCGCTCGCGTCCGAAGGTGTGCTCCGGTATTTTGCAGACATGCGATCCGTCGATGCGGAACTGATCATCCTGCATGTGGCCGATACCGACAGGGAAGACCGGGGCTCCAGCCCGAAAGAATACCTGCACGAGTTTTCACGGTACTCCGACCAGCTTTCGCTGCATCACTGCCGGGTACGTTTTGCCGTGGAATACGGCAGCCCCGCTTCCGTCATCACAGGGTATGCGGATAAACATGCCGCGGACCTCATCGTCATGGGATCCCACGGCGCAACCGGCCTTACCCGGCTCCTCGTTGGAAGTACCGCGGAAGCGGTCCTGCGCCAGGCCCGATGTCCCGTCATGGTCCTCAAGACACCTGAACGGCAGGTGTCCGGGGATGACTCCTCTGCCGGAAAAACCATACTGTCCACCATCAACGATTGATTCATCAACCATGACAGAAACACCTGCATATCCCGGTGAAGAAGGCTCACCGGCAAGCGCCGGAATGAAAGGACTCCCGGGAAAAGGCAATCTGCCGGCGGTCAGCCGGACACGCCTGCTCATTTTCGGGCTCCTGCTTGCGGCCGGTCTCGTCTGGGGCGGGCTCAGGGTTTTCCATTCGTTCCATTACGTGGAAACCGACAACGCCCAGATCGAAGGAGACGTCTACCCGATCATCTCGCGTGTGCCCGGAAAAGTACAGGCCGTCAGGGTGAAAGACAACCAGAACGTCCACAGGGGGGATACCCTCATTATCCTCGAGCCTGCCGATTACGAAATCCGCCGGGATATGGCGGAAGCCGCCATGCAGACAGCAAGGGCATCGGTCACCTCCGCAGGGGCTGAAATCAGCGCCGCGGATGCAAACAGGCGAAAACTCAACGCCGATCTCCGGCGGAACCGGAACCTCAGGCAGCAGGATGTGATTTCCCAGGCGGAATACGATGCCGTCAGCGCCGGTGCGGAAGCCGCTTCGGCACACTATACTGCCGCTGCCGGCCAGCACCGGGCTGCAGAAGCGCAACTCAGGGCCAGGGAGGCCGAACTGCGCAACGCCGAACTGCAGCTCTCCTGGACAACCATTACCGCGACTGAGGGAGGGCATGTCTCGAAAAAGAACGTCCAGCCCGGCCAGTACGTGGCTCCAGGCCAGCAGCTGATCGCACTGGTCGCGAGCAGCGACCTCTGGGTTGTCGCGAACTTCAAGGAAACGCAACTTGAAAACATGAAACCCGGCCAGCCGGCCCTCATCAGGGTCGATGCGTTTCCCGGCAAGGAATTCAGGGGAAGGGTCGAGTCCATTTCATCGGGTACCGGCGCGAAGTTCGCCCTCCTGCCGCCGGACAATGCAAGCGGAAACTACGTGAAGGTGACCCAGAGGGTCCCGGTGAAAATCGTTTTCACCGAAAAACCGGACAAGCCCCTTGCTGCAGGCATGAACGTCATCGCGGAAATCAAGGTCAGGTAAACTCAAGCTGCCCGCATCCGTTCGGGCACACAACCGGTGCAATGAAACAAGGAAGAACAAAGAACCCGGAGACAGTCGCCGCACTCCTCGACAGCCCTGCCACCACTCATGAAACCGGTATCCGGAAAGTCGTCATCACGGTTACCGTGATCATCTCCGCGATGCTCGAGCTGATCGACACGACCATCGTCAACGTCGCGATCAACCACATCAGCGGCAATCTCGGCGCCAGCATCGAGGACGTCTCCTGGGTCGTCACCAGTTACGCCATCGCCAACGTCATCATCATACCGCTCTCCGGCTTTCTGGGCAACCTGCTCGGAAGACGGACCTACTTCATCGGTTCGATCCTGCTGTTCACCGCAGCCTCGCTCCTGTGCGGCATGGCTGAAAACATCTGGGTACTGGTGCTCTTCCGTTTCATTCAGGGTATCGGCGGCGGAGCCCTCCTGCCCACCTCCCAGGCAATCCTGTATGAAACGTTCAAACCCGAGGAACGGGGAACGGCGACAGGCATCTTTTCCATGGGGCTGGTGCTTGGCCCGACGATAGGGCCGCTGCTGGGAGGCTATCTCGTCGATTATTTTGCCTGGGAATGGTGCTTTTTCGTCAATATTCCAATCGGACTGATGGCTGCCTGGTCGTCGTACACCTTTCTCAGGGAACCGAAGGTCAGGCACGTTGTGGAAAAAATCGACTGGGCCGGCATCGGCCTGCTTGCGGTCGGCATCGGCTCCCTGCAGTTCATCCTCGAACGGGGCGAATCGAAAGACTGGTTCGAAACGCCCTACATCACCTGGTTTACCGTTATCGCCCTGGTGTCTCTTGCAGCATTCGTCTGGTGGGAGCTTCATTTCGACCATCCTGCAGTCGACCTGAGAGTCCTTGCCCGCAGCAATACCCTTGCCATAGCCGCGGTACTCACCTTCGTCGTGGGGTACGGCCTCTACGGATCGCTGTTCGTCTTTCCGGTATTCGTGCAGCGCCTGCTCGGATTCACAGCCATCCTGACGGGACTGGTGCTCTTCCCGAGCGCGATGGTGACCGGATTCCTTTCGCTCCCGCTGGGCATTGCGCTCCAGAGAGGCGTCTCGCCGAAAAAACTCATGATCTTCGGTATGGGCATGTTCATGCTCTTCTGCTGGGAACTCGGCCAGCAGACCCTTCAGTCGGGCGCGGCGAATTTCTTCTGGGTACTGCTCCTTCGCGGCGTTGCGCTCAGCTTCATCTTCATTCCCGTTACCATGCTTGCCGTTTCAGGCCTCCACGGCAGGGATGTCGGTCAGGCTACCGGCCTCAACAACATGGTGCGCCAGCTCGGAGGCTCTTTCGGAATCGCGATCACCAACACCTATATCGCCCAGAGGGTCCAGGCACACCGCACCGAGCTGCTGAGCCACCTCTCCCCCTACGATCCCGCGGCAGTTGCACGCCTCGACGCCATTCAGCAGGCAGCCCAGACACGGATGTTATCGCCGGCCGAGGCACAGCAGGCCGCCCTGAAAGCCCTTGAAGGAACGGTAACCGCCCAGAGCTGCCACCTCGCTTACATGGACGCCTTCAAGCTGATCGCGCTTCTCTTCCTGCTCTGCATTCCGCTGCTGCTGCTGATAAAAATCAGAAAAGGGGAGAAAGCCGACCTTTCCTCCGCGCACTGATCCTCAAGCCCGCAACGGAATCATCTGTTGCCGGGCTCGAAATCCAGCACCACGGAATTCATGCAGAACCGCTTGCCGGTGGGGGGCGGGCCGTCTTCGAACAGATGGCCGAGATGCGATCCGCACCGTCCGCAGAGCACTTCGGTGCGGGCCATGCCGAAGGAACGGTCTTCACGGTACGCCACGCTGCCTGGCCGCACGGCCTCGAAAAAGCTCGGCCAGCCGCAGGTGCTGGCGAACTTGGCGTCGGACCGGAACAGCGCATTGCCGCACGCCGCACAGGAGTAGGTGCCGATACCCTCGAAATCCCAGTACTTCCCGGTGAAAGCACGTTCGGTCTCTCCACGTCTTGCGACCCTGTAAAGATCAGGAGGAAGCACCTGCTTCCAGACGGAATCCGGCAGGTCAAGTTTCGAGGTGTCGGTGCGTGAGTAATAAGGATTGGACGGAACGGATCGCTTCATGATCGTGGCAGGAATTGCGTTGCCGGAAAGCCGGGAAGAACACGAATGGGCCGTTGCGAGAAACGGAAACAGGAAGAAAAGAAGATATTTCACAGGAAAATCCACGTTGCATCACGGAATCTTGTCCCTAGGGTTGAAACGCGCCTCGACAGGAAAGGGTTCCGCAAAACCGGCGATGTATGGCAGACCCGAACCGGCACCTGCCACACTGCCGGAAGCTGTCAGCGCTCCGTTGACGTTTCAGGCCGCCGCGAAACTGCATGATACGCGACACAAAGACCTGCAAGGGAGACGAACAGCAAGGCATCGGATACCGCCAGAACTGCCGCCAGAACTGCCAGCAGCGGGAAAACAAGGCTCAGCGACACCATTATTCCTGCATGCATTCCGGCAGCTGATACCGGAAGACAATCGGCAATGAAAGGACTTCTGCCGGCAGCTATCCGGCCGAGTGCGACCGAAACCGCAGCGCAGACCGGCATGGCGACCACGGCAAGCGAAACCAGGGGGGAGAGTGCTCCACCGGTCACCCCGGGCAATGCAAGCACCGCCATGGCAAGAAGAAAACCCGAGAGTTCAGCGATGGCATTGCGCCGCCACAAGGTTGCCGGAACGTCCGGCAAGCGACTGAAAAGCCGGCAATGCGGCACAGACAAGAGCAAGCAGCATGAGCGGTGTTGCTGCATGCAGCCACGAGAGCACTGCCACTGCAACAGATGACGAGGCTGTAGCCACCCCTGCAAGCCCGTACCTCCGGGAGACATGATGGATGGCATTCATCACGGCAAGCGAGACGAGCATGGTGAGCGGGACGGCAAGCGGGCCGGCTGCAACGTCGCCGATACCGGGAAACGAGCCGAGTGAGGTCAGCCTGATCGCCGGGAAAAACTGCATCGCAACGGCTGTAGCCACAAGCTGCAGGATGATGCGGACCCTGAAGCGGTTCAACGTGTTGCCGTAAAACCCATGTTTCATTTCAGGGCAATCAGCTTCATGCTGCCGATCCCCGCCTTTGGCGTGGATCATCCGGTTTGACAGGACCATTTCTGACGTTGACATGACAAGGGGGCTTGAATCATTGACGATATATGCTGACCGTCATTCATCAAGATTCATGCCAAAACAGAACCACAAGAGCCTAAGCCGTTTTTATAAAAAGCATTACAGGGAAAGACCGGGAGAAGCCCCGCACCGGGGAAGCACGATACATGTCCTGTTTGGAGGGCAACGCTGTCGCAGAATGAGGCACGTTCAACGGTCCGGAAACCGATCATGACACCGAAGCATCCCGATACTCCTTCCATGCTTCCTGTATCTCCCGGCGGTAACTGAAGAGCAACAGGGTTGCCAGCAGCACGATGACGGCACCGATACGGATGGCGACCGCCGTGCCGAAATGTTCCGACAGAAAACCGACCTGCAGGTTGCCGAGCGGCATGAATCCCATGAGCACCATCAGGTAGATGCTCATCACCCGGCCTCGGTAACGGTCCTCGACCAGCCGCTGCACCGTGGCGGTCATGGTGGCGAACGCCGAAAGCATGCCGATTCCGGCAATAAAGAGGAACCCCATGGCAAGCCAGGCCTTTGCGGCAAAGGTAAATGCGCCGAGCGCGAGCGAAAAGGTGAGAATGCCGCCGATCACCATGGCGCTGGTACGAACCCTGCCTGAGGACATGGAAACAAGAAACGTGCCCGACAGCGAACCCAGACCGAACGCAGAAAACAGGTAACCCATGCCGTCGGAGCCCATCCCGAAGGTCTGCTTGGCCACAACGGGCAGCATGGACATGAACGACCAGCCGAAGATCGATGCCACCGAGACGAACAGCACGATGGTCCGGATAAGCGGGTGCTCCCACGTGTAGACAATGCCGTCGCGGATTGACTGAAGGGGAGGCTGGTGCGCTTCAGGCTTCATGCGATGCGGGGTTGTCCTGATCGCCATCAGGGCCGCGATCACCGCCACGTAGCTCAGGCCGTTTGCCATGAAAGCCCCCCCCGGTGCCGATCCAGGCGATCATGAGACCTGCGATGGCCGGACCGATAACCCTCGACGCATTGAAGATGGCCGCATTGAGCGCCACGGCGGAATGCAGCTGGTCGCGCTCGACCATTTCGCTGAGAAAGGCCTGAATGGCCGGTGTTGCCACCGCAGCAACGCAACCGAGCAGGAAGGCAAGCACAATGATGACCGGCACCGTCACAATACCGGTGAGCGTGAAAATGCCCAGCACAAAAGCCAGCAGCATCGATGCGGACTGCGTCCAGAGCAGGATGATCTTGCGGTCGTAACGGTCGACAATCACACCGCCAAAAATGGAAAGAAACAGGGTCGGAAGCGAGGAGGCCGCAGCCGCCACCCCCACCTGAAAAGCTGAACCGGTCATCTCCAGCACCAGCCAGCCTTGCGCAACCATCTGCAGCCAGGTGCCGATCATGGAGACAATCTGTCCGATGAAATACCTGCGGAAATTCCTGCTCCTGAAAGCAGGAAAGGCAGAAAGCACCTTTTCCTTCAGGCTGGTCTGATCGGAATGCAAAAGAGGGCTGTCGTTACCGGTTACCAGTTCGTCTGCCTGTTCGTTCATTGCTTGTCATCATCGTACGTAACGCAATATACTTCACCGCCTGTGACTCCCCATTGTTTTTATGAAACGGTATATCTACTTTTTTACGTAACAGAACCAATCACCCCCAAACAGGAACCGGCATGAAAAGGACCATTCTCACCACTGCTTTTGCAATTGCATTTCTGCTGCACCACACGCTGGTCTTCGCAGCCATCAGCCAGTTTACCGGAACCTGGGAAAACACGGACCCGAACACCGGCGGCATCACAAGGCTGATCATTTCAGGCCGCGGGAGCGCGCTGAAAATGCATGCATGGGGGAAATGCCATCCGCAGGATTGCGACTGGGGGGAAGTCGGTGCGACACCGTATGCTCAGGACATCAACGGAAAAATCGAGTCGAACGCCGTTGCGGTTTCAGGATTGTTCGATTCCGGCTTCAGTCAGACCCTGGTCATTGTCAGGCCTGGCGACAGCAACCTGCTCAGGGCAGAAGTGTTCACCCGGTTCACCGACGGCAGCAAGCGGTCCGGCTATACCGCGGAATACACCTTCAGCCGCAAGCTCAGGCGTCAGGGCCCGGCGCTGCCACAGGCCAAACCTCTTCCTGCCCCGGCTCCGGCTCCGACGCCTGCTCCGAAGCAGGCTCCGAAACAGGCTGCTGCCCAACTTCCGTCCATCGATCAGGAGTGCATTCCCTTCAATCCTGAAACTGCCGAGCTGAAAAACATCGACGGCCGATGGAGCATCGTCGATGGTGATCGCCTGCTCTTCAGTTTCGGCAGCCAGATGCTGCATGCACAAAAGGCATTGAGCATCATCAGGCACTACCGGATGAACCAGTCCTGCTCTGCCGGCAGCCCGGAAACAGAGTTCCGGTATCTGCTTGTCAACGGGAAAGCGCCTCAGGGCAGCATGCCCCGTGAAGATTTCGCCAGCTTCAATCCGAACGCCATCGAGGTGAAGAGCATCGGCGGACGCTGGAAAATCGTGGACGGCAGCAACTGGATATTCGATTTCGGCAACAGGGAAGAGGATGCCAGAAAAGCCTTCGCCATCATCAAAAAGTACGGCTTCACCCGAACCTGCTATGTCGGCCGTCCAAACCCGACCTTCATCTACTTGAGGAAGTGACCCGGCAACGAAAGGAACCATACCTTGCTGAAGAACATGACCTGAACCGTGATGCCCGAAACAAGCCGCAACAGAAGATGATTATTGCAAAAGAGGCCGTCACCCTCATCCATACCGATACAACAATCCGCGGACTGCCCGAAACCGGACTGTACGAAACGCTTTCGGACGACGAAAAATCAAGAGCCGAAAGCGTTCAGTTGCCAGGCGAGCGGCAGCATTCCGTTGTCCGCAGGGGAATACTCTGAAACCTTCCGGGAACGACCTTCGGCATCGAGCCTTCCCGAACAGGGTTTTCCAGCACCCCGGCAGGGAAACCGTTCATTGTCTTTCCCTGAAAACCGCGGCATTTTTTCCCTTTCTCCTATTCAGGCGAACAGATTGCCTATGCTTTTTCCGGTCACCCCGAAACAGGCATCGCTATCGAAAGAATTCGCACGGTAGAGGATATCGAACAACTTGCCCGGAACCACTTCAGTGCCGAGGAGTACGCCCTCCTCATGAACCTGCACGGGTGGAAAATGAACGACGCCTTCATCCGGATATGGAATCTCAAGGAAGCGCTGATCAAGGCAAGCGGCTGGCCTTGCGAACAGGGACTCACGGCTTTCGATGTGGCAACATACTACCGGATGAACCGTTTCCGTATTCCATCCGGACATAACCAAACCTTCACCTGCATCACCCCGGTTTTCGAGCACATCTGCGGCTTCGCCACCGCGCCGGCTATTAGGCTCGAGCTGAACGAACCCCTGAACCTCAGACGCTGCTCCCTGCAGAACGGGGAGTATATCGAGCTCTGAACAGAAGCGTCCGCGATAGACCGACCCCGGCAGAAATCTTCATATCCTTTGTATCTGATCTCTGAAACAGTCAGAATCACACCCTGAAATCAAAATATTTGCTTGAAATCGCCATTTATGTATAGTATACTATACTTAAAAACAACATTCAAGGCAAATGATCATAAATTCGAGCGAACTGACAGGCGTGCTTCGCCAGTACAATCCCTGGTGGTCAGGGAACCGGTTCCCTGATCTTCCTGCATGGAAACGGGCAGCGTTTCATGAAATCGCCCATTGGGTGGAGAATCCCCCTGCGGGACGGGCGCTTCTGCTTTCAGGTGCCCGTCAGGTCGGCAAAACGACGCTGTTTCTGCAGGCTATTGACGAACTGCTTGCAAATGGCATCCCTCCCGGCAACATCCTGTATGCGACATTCGACCATCCGCTGCTCAAACTGGCCGGGCTGGATGGCCTGCTTCGGCTCTGGGATGAAGCGGAACCATCGAAACAGGGAACGGAATACCTGTTTCTGGATGAAATACAGTCGATCAAGGAGTGGCAGGTCTGGCTCAAACATCAGGTCGATTTCGAAAAGCGCCGGAGAATCGCCGTCACCGGTTCGGCAACTCCGCTTGCCATGGAAGGTCAGGAATCGGGCGTCGGGCGATGGCATACCATCAAACTCGCGACGCTCTCCTTCTATGAATACCTGAAGCTGAGAAACGATCCGGTTCCGAAACTGTCTGCAGTCTCGTCTCTTGCCGACCTGTTCGACATGACCCCTGCATGGTTTTCAAAAACAGGTTCCGAAGCAAGAATTCTTACCGGTTTTTTCCACGAATACCTTCTGAGGGGCGGCTTCCCGCAAACCGCGACGGTAAGCAGTATTCCCCTTGCACAGAAACTCCTCCGCGAAGATATCGTCGACAAGGTGCTCAAGCGCGATATGACTGCGCTCTTCGGCGTCCGAAGGATCATCGAGCTTGAACAGACCTTCCTCTATCTCTGCCTGCACGACGGAGGAATGCTCGACATGCAGGAACTCTCGAAGAATCTTGAGGTAAAAAGACCAACCGCTCTGAGTTTCATATCGCTCCTCGAAGCAACACATCTGATCTACAGGCTGCAGCCATTCGGCTACGGGAAGGAAATACTCCGGGGAAAACATAAAATCTATCTTGCCGACCCGGCCATTGCCCCCGGAGTCCTTCTGAAAGGCAAAAGTCTGCTCGATAACCCCGCGCTTCTCGGCCAGGCAGCGGAAACGGCTTTCTTCAAACATGTATTCAGCCGTTACTACGCGCGAAGCATCGCATTTTCCTACTGGAGAGGAGGAAAGAAAGGGCTCGAAGTCGACATCATTGCCGATATAGGCGGTCGCTACGCACCTTTCGAAGTCAAATACCGGAGCACTGCAATTGAAACCGCAGACCTGAAAGGACTTACCGAATTCTGCAGGACGCGAGCAGTCAGCCAATCCTACGTCATCACCAGAAACATGGAGGATTTCGGCGTCATCCCGCTGACCAGCGATAACAGCATTCAGGCACTCAAAATCCCCGCCCCGCTGGCATGTTACTGGCTTGGAGAATCAGAAACCACATCGGCTGTTGGAAGTTAAAACTGAGAAACCCGCTTATTATACGAAGTGCACGACGACAAGGAAGCAGAGGCCTGAGCGGCCTTCGCCATAATCAATAAATAAGGCGTCACCCGCTCATGCTTCGTCGGCCGCCCGAACCCCAGCTTCCTGTACCTGAGGAAGTAACCGTTTCGGGAGCAGGAACAGTAAAACCTCCGACTGAATAAAATTCTTGCAACCTGGAATGAATGGCAAACTCTGTAGGAGTCGGTCCATCAATCAAGCTATGCGGCCTGATGTTGATTTTTTCTTGTTGCCGGTTTTCGATGCCTTCCCTGCCCCTTTTTACCTTTTCTGCTTCATGATTTTCATGCCGGGATTTACGGGTTATTGCTTATACTTGTCATAATGTCAAAATATTTCCCGTGGAGGAGAGGATCATGAACACGACCCAGAGCTTTTCAGTGTTACGCCAGCAGGCCGGTTTGTCGATTGACAAAATTGCTCATATCACCGGATACAGCCAGAGAGAGGTTTACCGCTGGGAAAAAAACGAGGTTGTGCCCCGAAAAATGGTACTTGACCAGCTCACAAGAATTGCCCAGCCTTTATCAACCTATGGAAAAGACTCTTCCAGCTTTACCTTCATTGATCTTTTTGCAGGTATTGGAGGCATGAGAAAAGCCTTTGAGGAGCTTGGCGGCAAATGCGTGTTTACAAGCGAATGGGACAAGTATTCCCGTCAGACCTACTGCGCAAATTTTGATTGTGACCACGAGATTGGCGGCGACATCACAAAAATTGATGCGCGCGACATTCCGTCGCATGATATTTTGGTTGCGGGCTTTCCCTGCCAGCCTTTTTCAATAGCAGGGGTTTCCAAAAAAAATGCTCTCGGCAAACCTCACGGATTCGCAGACAAAACCCAGGGCACTCTCTTTTTTGATGTGGCAAGGATTATTGAGTACCATCAACCGAAGACGATCCTGCTTGAAAATGTCAAAAACCTTCAGAGGCATGACAAGGGGAAAACATTTGCAGTTATCAAGGAAACGCTCACGGAACTGGGCTATTACTTTGACTGGAAAATCATTGATGCCGGAAACTGGGTTCCCCAACATCGGGAGCGAATATTTATCTCCGGATTCAGGGAGGATTGCGGATTCAGCTTTGACCGGTTTGATCTGCCGCAAGGCTGCGAGCGCCCGGTCATAGAAACCATATTACACCCGGAAAACGGTATGGAAGACGAGGAGCCACCATATACAGTCGGCCCGTTGGCAAGAATATCCGACCGCTACACCCTTTCGGATCATCTCTGGGAGTATCTTCAGAAGTACGCAGAAAAACATCGGGCAAAAGGCAATGGTTTCGGATTCGGCCTTGTCGGCCCAAACGATGTAGCCAGAACACTTTCGGCACGGTATTACAAGGATGGTTCAGAGATACTGGTGAAGCAGGAGGGAAAAAACCCTCGCAGACTGACGCCGAGGGAGTGCGCACGGTTGATGGGTTTTGATACGCCCAATGGTAACCGCTTTGTTATTCCTGTTTCGGATACACAGGCTTACCGGCAGTTCGGAAATGCGGTGGTTGTTCCTGTCGTCAGGTCAGTAGCCCGGTATATGCTTGAATATCTGATGGACGGTGTTTCATCCGACCAGTTGCGTTTTGACTTTGGCCTTCTGATGGCGGATAACGCTGTTCAGTATGGCTGATGTTGTTTCGCCGGAAACACGAAGCCGCATGATGTCAGGCATCCGGGCAGAGAACACCGAGCCCGAAATGAAGGTGCGCAGAGGCCTTCATGCAAGGGGGTTCAGATTCAGGCTCCATTGCAAGGAATTGCCCGGCAAGCCGGATATTGTTTTTCCGAAGTATCGTGCTGTTATATTTGTTCATGGGTGTTTCTGGCATGCCCACGAGTGCCCTCTCTTCAAATGGCCTAAAACAAGGGAGGATTTCTGGAAAGGGAAGATCGGCAACAACAGAATCCGTGACCTTGCTGCCATGGATGAACTTGTTGGACAAGGCTGGAGAGTTCTGATTGTCTGGGAGTGTGCCCTGAAAGGCAAGGGGCACAGGCCGATCGATGAAGTTGTTGATTCCTGTGCAGAGTGGCTGCTTTCAAGCTCGACAAAACGTGAAATCAGAGGGCAACATGCGATTATCGACATTGCAATCGATCATGAAAAACAAGGGTTGCCGGACGATTTATGCGAAGGTACTCGCCGCAAATGACAACAGGAAGCAGCAGGTCTATTTCGGCGGTGATTTCCAGGCGATCAATATTATTCCCTTTGACACGATAGCTCCTGATCCTGACAAGCCTCATATTTTCAAGGCACCTCTCAATTTCTGGTGGCTTTCTGACGACGGGAGCTTGCACAATGCTTCCCGAGCCCAGCTCATACTCTATCCCCAATATCCGGAAGTAAGGTTTTCAGGTTTCCTCCAGGGCTGTTCCGCTGCTCCGTCGGAACTCATGGACGAGCGTCTGAGACTGGCAGGGCGTATCCTTTTTCTTGGAATATCTCCCGATGGCAGAATTATCGGTTACCTGTGCCACCCTGAAAGTGAACTTGCCCGGGAGTTCGCGTCTCTCGGAGAACTACCCCGAAGCGGGGTTTTTCTTGAACCTGGTCTCGGAACCGGAGTTCTTGACGATAGATCGTTACTCATCGAGAAATTGAGAGATATCCATCAAAAAGGCTGGATCCGATCAAGAAAACTTGGCAGCAACGGTGTGATTTTACCCTGTGAAGCGCCCAATTGCGGAGGGATGACTCTTGAAGCAGAACTGGATATTATCCCCAACAGCCGCTCGGAGCCGGACTGGCTTGGATACGAGGTAAAGCAGTACAATGTCAGCAACTTTCAGAAAATCAACAGTGGAGTTCTGACTCTCATGACCCCCGAGCCGACTGGCGGATACTACCGGAGTGCCGGTATTGACGCGTTCATCCGGAAATTCGGTTACCCCGATATGACGGGTGCCGCTGATCGTAAAGACCGTCTGAATTTCGGAGGTATTCACAAAGTAGGCGAGTATCACCGTCTGACAAACCTCCAGATTGTACTTAAAGGGTTTGATGCCATCAAGGGAAAATGTTTTGGTTCAGCGTGAATTGGAGAATTCGTCCGTTTGAGTTAGAGTGCAAAAACGGAGGAAATCACCATGCGCAAACAGCGAAAAAACTACACGCCAACAGAGAAGGTCTTCATACTGAAGCGT
>Ga0233422_10000037_pt1 | contig 71694 bp, 79 predicted proteins | sample Watercolumn_Mata_2_FD_182724 | JGI IMG/M metagenome (GOLD analysis project Ga0233422, IMG submission 182724) | Freshwater microbial communities from Lake Matano, South Sulawesi, Indonesia - Watercolumn_Matano_2014_110_MG | ecosystem: Environmental > Aquatic > Freshwater > Lake | place...
TAAATCACGGAAATATCCCGCTCGCCTTATCACCCGGAATTGAAATAGGTCAACTAGTTTTGCACAAGTTAACCAGAGAGATTAATACAGAATACAAATTCACAGGGAAATATACAGGCTGCGTTAAACCTGAATTCACGAGAATATACGAGGAACAAACAATAATTAAAAGATTACGAGAAATCTCTAGGACCTATCATTCGCAATTTTAAATTAGATATCCCGAACTAAACTAAATTATATTTTCATGAAAGCCTTGCCTCTTCTATACCAACATTTTCCTACCGATTCCTTTTTGGAAATAAAAAAAGTTCTTATAAAATTTAATGTCTCATCGTATCAAGTCTAATTTGAAACAAATCCTTGTTCAGGAAAAAGGCGCACAAGTCCGGGAATGGGGCGCGCGCTGGCCCGTGGCCTTGGTCTATCCCCATATTTATCCGGTGGCTATGGGCAACCTGGGCTTCCAGGTGATTTACCACCTGCTCAACGCCCAGCCGGGTTTGGTCTGCGAGCGGGCTTTTCTGCCTTCTCCCCGGGATTGGGAGGAGCACCGGCGTACCGGCACACCCCTTCTCTCCCTGGAGTCCCAGCGGCCCCTCACGGATTTTGCCGCGGTCGCGTTTTCCATTTCCTTTGAGGGCGATTATCCCCAGGTCCTGAAAATTTTGGAAGGCGCAAGGATTCCCTTGCAGGCCAAAGATCGCGGCCCCGGCGATCCCCTGATCCTGGCCGGAGGGGTGGCCACCTTCCTCAATCCCGAGCCCCTGGCCTCCTTTGTGGACGCGTTTTTCCTGGGAGAGGGAGAGGCCGGCGCGGTGGATTTTTTCCAATTCTTGGCGGACGCGGGAAGCGCCAGGGAGCGGCAGGAGATGCTCCGGGAATTGGCCCAGGCGGTCCCTGGAGTCTATGTCCCCCAAGACTATCAGCCGCATTACGCCACCGATGGCACATTAACCTCTTTCACACCAGAAGCGGGGTTTCCTCCCCAGGTAAGGCCGCCCCACCTTCCGGAACTGGCCCCCTACCCCACCCACAGCCATCTCCTTGCGCCCCAAAGCGAATGGGGGGAGATGTTCCTGGTGGAGACCGGCCGGGGCTGCTCCCGGGGTTGCCGCTTCTGCGCCGCGGGTTTTATCTACCGGCCGCCCCGGGAGAGAGCCGCGGAATCTTTATACCCCCAAATTTTGGAGGGGTTGAAGGAATCGCGTAAAGTTGGTCTGGTGGGCGCAGCGGTCTCCGACCATCCCGGGGTCAAGGATTTGTGCCGCAAGGTCCTGGACGCGGGCGGGGAGTTGGGTATCAGTTCGCTCCGGGCCGATTCCGTGGATGAAGAACTCTTCCGGCTGCTCGCCCAAGGCGGGGTGCGCACCCTGGCCCTGGCTCCGGACGCGGGCAGCGAACGCCTGCGCCGGGTTTTGAACAAGGGCCTCACCCAGGAAGAACTGGCCCAGGCCGCCATTGCTCTGAACGCCGCGGGCATCCCCCAGATGCGCCTCTACTTCATGGTGGGCCTCCCCACTGAAACCCTGGAGGACGTGGAGGAAATCCCCCGCCTGGTGAAGCACCTGGAGCACCGGGTGGTCAAAGCGAGCCGGGGTAAAAAGCGCCTGGGCCAGATCACTTTAAGTCTCTCCTCCTTTGTGCCCAAGCCCTTCACCCCCTTCCAATGGACCCCATTCATGGAAGTGGGGGAGTTGAAAAAGCGCCTGAAACTGGTGCGCCAAGGGCTCCAGGGCCTGAAAGAGGTGCGGGTGAACACCGACCTCCCCAAATGGGCCTACGTCCAGGCCCTTTTGTCTCGGGGCGACCGGCGGGTGGGGGACCTGCTCCTGGCCGCGCACCAGTGCGGCTGGAACCGGGCCTTTAAGGAAAGCCCGGTCAACCCTGATTTTTTCACCCTCCGGGAGCGCCCGCACCACGAACTCTTCCCCTGGGACTTCATCGACCACGGCTTGCAGAAAGACTACCTCTGGGAAGAATACCAAAAAGCCCTGGCCGGAGAAGAGACCCCTCCGTGCCGCCCAGACATCTGCACCCGCTGCGGCGTCTGCGGGGAGAATTAGTAATTTTTTCAATTTTCCTCTCAAGGAATCCCGGCCAACCTGATAATCTATTGGTCATCCCCAATTTCTTTTGATAACTAAAAACTAAAAACCAAAAACTAAAAACTGCTTTTATGAAACCTTTCCGCTGGAAAATCTGGCTGAGCCTCTCCTTGATTTGGCTCTCAGGGGTTCTCTATGCCATTAATTATCTGATTTTCAAAGACGTGAACTACATGGCCCGGCTGTTCCTGGCCCAATTGGGCTTTTTGCCCATCTCCGTGCTCCTGGTGACCATCATCATCAACCAGCTCCTGAGCGTTCACGCCAAACGCTCCAAACTGGCCAAGCTGAACATGGTCATCGGCGCTTTCTTCAGCGAAGTGGGCCTGGAATTGCTGAGATTAATCTCCACCCGGGCCGCCACCCCGGAAAATTTCCGGGGCAAGATAAAGACCATCAATTCCTGGCCGGATCAGGAATTTCTTAATTTCAAGAAGTCCCTCCCCGAATACGACTTCGCCCTCACCATCGAGCCGGACGGCTGGGAGACTTTGCGCGCCTTCCTGTTGGACAAACGGGACTTCCTTCTGCGCCTCCTGGAAAACCCCAATCTCCTGGAGCATGACGCGTTTTCCAACCTGCTGCTGGCGGTCTTCCACCTCACCGAAGAGCTGGCCCAGCGCCATGCCCTGGAAAAACTCTCGGCCCCGGACCAGGACCACCTGGCCGGGGATATCCAGAGAGTCTATCTACTGCTGATTGGCCAATGGCTGGACTATATGCAACACCTCAAAGACAACTACCCTTATCTCTTCTCCCTGGCCCTGCGCACCAACCCCTTCGACCCCCAGGCCGCGGTGGAGATTAAGTGAAGGGGAATGGTTGAGATGTTTGTGGTGGAGGGGGCTAAGGGGCCGTAGCGCAGGCATCCCGGTGGCGCAGGCGTCCCCGCCTGCGCACCTTAGCCTCCCCTCCCCCCACACCCCCTCCCCCAATCCCATAAATATGGTTTTCTGTCCTGAAAAGTTAAGATTGGTGGGGCGGCCGTCCCTGGCCGCCGGGCGTATGGCGGGCACGGAGGCCCGCCCCACCAGACATTTCCTGCTTTACAGGTGGGCCAAAGGCTCATGAGCAACTGTTTTCTGTTTTCTGTCAAAAGAATTTATGATCCGGTGGCACAGGCTTTCCAGCCTGTGCCGGTTAACTGTCCGGGCCGGTTATCTCCTACAGATTTTCCTGCAAAAAGATATTTTCGTAGGGGCGAACCTTGTGTTCGCCCTGAGGCGGTGGGGGCGAACACCAGGTTCGTCCCTACGGGAACCCGGCTTAAGAAAACTCTTGCCAAAATCGCCTGCATCTTTTACTAATGCTTCAAGTTTCTCAGCAACTTAGGGAGCCAAGGCCATGTCCCAGGACCTGGACCAGCAGGTGAGACAAGCGGTGGTGGATTTCTTGCGCCAAGCGCCGCGGCGCTATCCGTTTTTCAGCATTTTATTGGGCATTATCATCCTGATCCTTATCATCTGGTATATCCCCCAATGGCAAGTGCCGACATCAGGCCTGTCCCTGAAGGACCGGCTGCACCAGATCAACGAAAACCGCAAGACCGTAGCCCAGATCGTGGGGGGCGTCTTTATCCTGGTGGGTCTTTACATCGCCTGGGTGCGCTCCAAGGCCATGCGTGACCAGGCCGAAGTTGACCGGGAGCAGCAGCTCACCGACCTCTACGTCAAAGCCATTGAGCAACTGGGCAGCGAAAAATTGCAGATACGCCTGGGCGGCATCTACGCCCTGGAACGCATCGCCCGGGAATCGCCTAAAGATCACTGGCCTATTATGGAAGTTCTCACCGCTTTCGTGCGGGAGAATGCGCCCTTGAAGGATGAAGTGCCTGCCGAAGAAGCTGGCGTAGAGGGATCGTCACCGACTCCTGATTTTCCAGAGAAGACAGAGCCTAAACCACATCCGCCGAGGGAGAAGCCTCCCACCGATATCCAAGCGGTGATCACTGTCCTGGCTCGCACGGCTGTTTACTATGGCAGGGACATGGAGACATGGTCTCTGGACTTAAGAGGCACCAATCTGGCTGGTGTGAATCTAAAAGATGGCAGTCTCAAAGAGGCGGACCTCACGGGAACCAACCTGCAAGGAGCGAGTCTCGTTGGAACAAACCTCCAAGGAGCTTTCCTCGCCTTTGCTAAACTTCATGAAGCCCACCTCTTTAGAGCAGAATTTCAGTGGGCAGTCCTTCTCGAAGCTGACTTACAGGGGGCAGATCTCTCTGAAGCCAATCTACAGGGGGCATTCCTTCATGAAGCCAACTTAAAGGAAGCGTGCCTCAATGGGACAATCCTCCAGGGGGCAAATTTCCAAGAAGCTAAAGGCTTAACCCCCGAGCAGGTGGCCAAGGCGATTTGGGATGAGACCACCCAATGGCCGGAGGGATTTTCCCCACCCCCGCGGCGGCAAAAGGAAGAGGAAAAGGAGTAATCAAGGCCGCGGATATGGTCGGAACACGAACTATGCACCCCTCATTTCTTGAACAACTCTCCCAACCCCGCCCTGACCCCGGCGGCGGGGCCGCGGCCGCGTTTGGCGGCATGGTGGCTTTGGCGCTGCTGGAAAAGGTGGCGCAACTGGAGGCCCAGCGGCCCTCGAACCAGGGGGACCGGCAGGTTTGGGAAGAAAAGTTGGCGCGGATCAGGCAGTTGACCGCGGACCTGGACCGCCTCCGGGAAGAGGACGTGCGGGCCTACGCGCGGATGGCGCAGGCGCGGGCCTCCGGCTCCAGGGGTCTTCAGTGGCAGGAGGCAATGGAGTACGCCTTGGAAGTCCCTCGGGAGATCATGGCCGCGGCCCAAGAAGCCATAACCCTGTTAACCTGGGCCGGGGGGCGTTGTAAAAAACACCTGGTCTCCGACCTCCAGGTGGCCCGGGAGTTTCTAATGGCCGCGCTCCAGGGCGCGTATCATATTGCCCGGGCCAATCTGCCTCTCGTGGCGGATGAAGCGCAGAGGCAGGATTTCTCCTGGAAACTCGATCAGGCCGCGCAGACCGGGCGGGAAGCATATCTGGAGACAGGGGAGATTTTGGCGGCTAGGTGAAGGGGTTCGTTTTTCGTTTTTCGTAAATCTATTAGTGCCTCAACTGCGATTTAAAGAACCCAGAAGGGCAAGTAAATCCAGAGAACCACCGAAGGCAGGGAAAAACGGCCACTCAAATCCCCCCTCCCTTGAGGGGAGGGGGTTAGGGGGAGGGTGGCGACTTTGGGCCGCAATGGTGCAAAGACGCCACCCCCTCCCTAGCCCTCCCCCCTCAAGGGGGAGGGGACAAGTGACGACACCCTGCCTTTGGCGAACTTTTTACGATTCTGGAGTTAAGGCAATAATCTATTTCGCAAAAAATATTGGATTAACATCCCAGCATAAACCAGGGGCAGCATCACAAAAAAAGCCCGGCCGGAGCCGGGCTTTTTCGTTCTATAAGTATGGCTACTTCTTACCGCTGGAAGAACTGGAACTGGACCTGCTGGAGCTGCTGGAACTGCTGGAGCTCGAAGAACTCGAGGAACTGGAGCTAGAACTGGACCTGCTAGGCGCACTCGAAGTGCTGGGCGTGCTGGTGGTAGTGGTGGTGCTCCTCTGTATCGTGGGCGCAGGCGGCGGCGCGGGCCGGCTCACGGTGGGCGGCGGCGCAGGCCGCACGGTCGCGGGCGGGGGCGTCGGGGCCGGACGGACAGTCGAAGTCGACGGCGTCACCGTGGAGCGGGGCGGAGCCGCGGGCGCGGCGCTCTTGGTGGCCGGGGGCGGCGGAGGCGGTGTGGTCCTCAAGCCTTTGGTGGGCTTCGGTTCCTGCGCTTTGATTTTATCAATCTGCTCTTGCTGCTTCTTGACGGAATCGGCCTGCTGCTGCTGGCTTTTCTTTATCTGCTCCTGTTGTTTTTTGACGGACTCAGCCTGTTCTTGCTTGGCTTTCTGCTGCCAATCGGGAGATTGCCGGGGCTGAGTCTTGGCTGGCTGGGTTTTTCCCGGCTGGGTCCCTGGGGTCTGAGCCTTGGGCTTGGGAGCAGCCGGTTCCGCCTGTTTCCCAGGAGGCACCGGGGGCGCTTTCTTGGGGGTGATGGGCACCGGTTCGTTCAAGGTGCTGCCGGGCCCGCCGTCAAAGCGCTGCCCTTCATACACGCCTTTGCCGCCGGGACCCTGGCCGGCCACCCCTTTGGCATCCTGCATGGCCTTACCGCCCTGTGGTTGGGCTTTCGGTTTCTGCTGGGCGTCGCTGGGTTGACTGCCGGTTTGGGCCGGGGAGGGGGAGTTGCTCAGAAATAACCCTAAAGCCACTGCGAGGGCCACCGCCAGGATTTTGCTCCATTTCATGACGCGGTCTCCTTGGTAGGTAATTTATCTGAACATTGGCAGAACAGACGTTACCCAAATTTTCTTCCAGGGTCAATTAAAAAGCAGTTTAATTTTGTTGTTAGAAATATCGATAATTGCTGATAAAATTGGCCGGAAAGAAACTCTAAAAAGTCAGGGAAGAAAAAGTTTTTAACCCTGGAGAAGCAAAATTCAGGGCGGAATCCCTCATTAGAATTTCTTTTTTTTCACAGAAAACGGTTATTTAAAATGATCCTGGCTGCGGATAATTTGCAGATCTTCAATCCCGTGGTAGCGAAGGCCCTGGAAGAAAAGGACCCCCTACCCCTCCAGGATCTGGCCCGGCGCTGCCGGGAGGCCGGGGCCTCGATGTTGGACATCAATCCTGGTTTCTTAAGCAAGCGCCACCTGGACCGCATGGCCTTCATGGTGGACGCGGTGCAAAACGCGGCTGCCCTGATCCTGGACAGCCCCGACGCCGCAGTCCTCGCCAAAGGGCTGGCCGTGTGCCGCCACAAGCCCATCCTCAACGCCCTGACCCTGGAACCCAAAAAGCTGCAAGAAATATTGCCCCTGGCCGCAACTCATCAGACCGACTTGGTGCTATTGCTATTGGATGAACGCTCTTTTCCCGCGCCCACCCTGGAAGGCAAGATCGCGTTAGCCGTGGAGCTGCGGGAGCGGGCCCTGGCCGCGGGCTTATCTCCGGAGCAGTTGATTTTCGACCCGGTGCTCCCCAACCTCAGTTGGCCGGACGCCTGGGAGCAAGCGCGGGAGTGTATCAAAGCCGTGCGCCTGTTGGCCGGAGGCACCATCTTTCCCGAACCCGCGCGCACCATGGCAGGACTATCAAATTTACGCAGCAAGTTGCGCCGGGTTTATCCTCTGGAAGTGGAAATGATTTGCCTGGCGATGCTGGCGGGGGCCGGGCTCAGCATCGCCCTGGCGGACGTGCTGCAGCCGGGGTTTAAGGAGGGGATCAAGCTCATTAGGGAATTAAGCTGATATCTTGCGCCTTGCTTTGCGCCTTTGCGTCTTTGCGTGAGGTCTATCTTTTCTCAAACCACCTCCGCGCCTAGTATCCGCTGCATATATTTGAGCGCGAACGCATGGCCTTCGGGGTCGAAGTCGGCCACGCCTTCCCGGTAGACCAGGCGGGGGATGTCCCGGTCAAAGAGCTCCTTCACGGTCTCCATAACGCAGATGGAGGTGCAGACCCCCACGATCTCCACCCGCTCCACCTGCTCCTTTTTAAGGATGGAGTCCATCTCGGTGTTGAGAAAACAACTATAGCTGGTCTTTTCCACCCGGTAATCTCCGGGGAGCACCTGGAATTCGGGAATGATCTCCCCGCCCCGGGAACCTTTGACCGCGTGGGGGGCAAAGAGCTTAAATTCCTTGTCGTCCGGGGCATGGGCGTCGCAGACGTAGATCACCACTCCCCCTGCGGCCCGGGTTTCCTCGATCTTCCGGGCCACAAAGGGAATGATTGTCCGGCCTTCGTCCCCCAGGTAGAGGGTCCCCTCCGGCTCCATAAAATCCCGGAGCATATCCGCGACGATTAAGGCCTTTTTTCCCATTCATCCCTCCTCGAGGAAATGAAAGAATCTGTCCAGTGTAACTTTTATACATTATAAGCACAGGCCTCCCAGCGGTCCAGGGCAACCTGGCAGCAAGCCGGAGAACCGGATATTTTCCCATCAGCTTTGATAAGGTGGGAGGCAAAAACCGCCACTGTGATAACTGAGTCAGAGGTTATAAGAAAATCACGGTGACCTGAAAAAAATTCACCCGGCCAGGGTGGGTTTGGTTATAATTAAAACCTAAGCTGATGGGAGTATTTTTTATAAATTCCAGGAACTTCACTTTCCTGCAGGGAATCCGGCAGTATTGACAATTCCTTTCCTTGGCCCCAAGATATTCCTATGACGTCCCTGCCCCACCTCGATAACCGCCCGCTGGCCCCGGATGAGAAGCATTTTTTCTTTGAGATGGGTCCCATCCGCCCCCCCAGCGAAGGCAGCGACCATTCCCTGCTGCTCCGCATCACCAGGAACTGCAGTTGGAACCGCTGCGAGTTTTGCGGCACCTACCGGGGGGAAAAATTCAGTTTCCGGACCCTGGAGGAGATCAAGCGGGATATTGACGTAGCCCGGACCCTGTACGAGGAATTGCAGGCCGTTGCCGCGCGGGGTTGGGTGCGTGGTGTCGGTTCTCAGACAGTGCAGGCAATTTGGGGAAGCAATCCCCGGCGTTATGGCGAAAAATCCGGGAGCCTGACCCTGAAATGGCAAAACCTTCACAACGTCGCCAACTGGCTCCACTCCGGGGCCAGAACCGTGTTTCTCCAGGACGCGGACGCCTTGATCATGCGCACCCCGGATTTACTGGAGGTCATTGCTTATCTGCGCGCGGTCTTTCCCACGGTGGAACGGGTCACCGCGTATGCCCGCTCCCAGAGTTGTTACCGCAAGTCGTTGGCAGAATTAACAGAACTGCGCCAGGCGGGTCTGCTGCGTCTGCACGTGGGCCTGGAATCAGGCTGTGACGAGGTGCTTAAACGCATGAAAAAAGGCGTCTCCGCCCGGAAACAGGTGGAAGGCGGCCAAAAAGTGGTGGTTGCGGGCATTTCGCTCTGCGAATACCTCATGCCCGGCCTGGGGGGCAAGGAATTGTCGGCAAGACACGCTCTGGACAGCGCCGCGGCCTTGTCCGCCATTAACCCCGCTTTTATCCGCCTGCGCACCCTGGCCCTGCGGCGGCACTCCCCCCTGCTGGCCAAAAACAAGGAAGGCCTGTTCACCGAACTCCCCGAAGACGAGGTGGTGGGGGAAATCGCTTTGCTGGTCAACAACTTGCATTGCGATTCCTATCTCGTCTCAGACCAGATGTCCAACCTGCTGTATGGCGTGGAAGGGCAGCTGCCCCGGGATAAAAAAAAGATATTACAGGTGATTGACGACTATTTACGGCAACCGGAGCCGGAGAGGCTAGCTTTTCGGCTAGGGCAGCGGCAGCGCTCTTTCCTGGCGGTTTACGGCTCCTTGCCTGAACCGCTGGAAGAAATGGTCCAGGCCGCCTGGGACGCCATCCGCCGGGAATCCCCCGAAGCCGGGCAACGGGTGGACGCCGCGATTGCCGCGCTCAAGGAAGGGTTTGTCTGACTGTTAGCTGTCAGCCAACAGCTGTCAGCGTTCAGCTTAAAGATTAATTCTCTTGGGATTGGAATGATGCTGAATTGAGTTCAGCTAAGCATTATTGTTGACCGCTTTCTTAAAAAAGCTGAAGGCTGATCGCTGAAAGCTGACCGCTCACTAAGAAAGCTGACCGCTGAAACCTGTAAGCTATTTACTAGAGGTCCACGCATGCCTAAAAAAGCAATCTGGCTGATCATCCTTTTTACCGCGCTTTTCATCTTGGGGATCAACACCGGGGACCTGGAATACCTCATGAACCTGGGCAACACCATCTGCCTGTCCTGCATTGGGGTGGGTTGATGGTTGCGCTGCGGTGGCTGATCCAGACCGTGGTGGCTTTGGGGACCAACGCCTATCTGCTCTTCCCCTGGGGCTCGGTGATCTACCAGGGTCCCTTGAAAGCTATTTGCCATCCGGGCTTGCACTGCTATTCCTGCCCCGCGGCCCTGCTTTCCTGCCCGGTGGGCGCGGTGCAGAATTTTGTCGCCAGTCTGCGTTACCTCACTCCAGGCGCCATCCCCCACCTGGGGGCCATGGTGGTGGGCTATCTGGGTTTCATCGGCACCCTGGTGGGCCGCCTCCCCTGCGGCTGGCTCTGCCCCTTCGGTTTTATCCAGGACCTGCTCAACAAAATCCCTTCGCCCAAATTCAACCTCTGGGCCCCTTTGCGCTGGTTGAAATACGGAGTATTGGTGGTCATGGTCATCCTCATGCCCTTCTTCCTGCTGGACCAATACGGCCTGGGCCAGCCCTGGTTCTGCAAGCTGCTCTGCCCCTCCGGCACCTTGGTGGGGGCCATCCCTTTAATCGCGCTCAAACCCCAGTTGTGGACCACCCTGGGTTTTTATTTTTGGAACAAATTCACCATTATGGTGGTGATCATCATTCTGGCAGTTCTCATCAGCCGCCCTTTCTGCCGCATGCTTTGCCCCCTGGGGGCTTTTTATAGTCTGTTTAGCCGCATGACCCTGGTGCAACTGGAGTTCACCGAGGGAAACTGCGTGGAATGCCGGGCCTGCGTGCGGGTCTGCCCCACCGGGGTCTCCCCTTACCAGCAGCGGGACAGCCGGGAATGCATCATGTGCCTGAAGTGCCTGGACGCCTGCCACTTCCAGGCCCTGGGCTTCGGCCTGCGGCGGCCGGTGCCGCCGCCCAAGGAGGCCCGGAGCCACTCCTGAATTCCATGGATAAAAAAAACTTGACACGGAAAATTGATTAAGCCATTATATAAGCTACGGATTTAGCTGCCCCACACGAGGTTAGAGTAAGCCTATGGCCCTTACCAAAGAAAAGTTGATCAGCCGTCTGCAGACCCAGGTAGGTCTGAGTAAGCAAGAATCCCGGTCAGTAGTGGAGCGGGTCCTGGACATCATGAAAGATTCCCTGGCCCAAAGTGAAGACCTGCTGATCAGCGGTTTCGGCAAGTTCTCGGTCAGGCAGAAAAACGCCCGCCGGGGCAGAAACCCTCAAACCAAAGAAAATCTCATTCTGCGGGCCCGCAAGGTGGTGGTGTTCAAGACCTCCGGGGTGCTGCGCAACCGCATCAACGGCATCAGGTCTTAGTTCTTACCCCCTGGACGCCAGCGCCACAACCAAACCCTCCCGATTCCTTCCCTGCCCGTCAGGGATGGATTGCGGGCTTGCCCGCATTTTGAATCAGCCTGAGGCCCCCGGCATGAGAGGCAAAGGCAGATGAGGACCGGGGAGCCGCTCTGGTTCTGCCGGCAGTGCAGCCGCCGCGCTTTTCTGCAGCAGGGCGCGTGCGCCCTGGCGCTGATGGCCCTGCCCCCTGCGACCGCTGCGGCCCAGGAGCTGCGCGTCGGCTTCATCGACCCCCGCCCTGCCCTTTTCTACCAGACCATCGCCAAGGGTTTGGTGGAATGCCGTCTCTGCCCCCGGAAATGCGAAGTCAAGGACGGGGAGCGGGGCGACTGCCTGGTCCGGGAAAACCGCGGCGGGAAATATTACACCCTGGTTTACGGCAACCCCTGCGCGGTGCACGTGGACCCCATCGAGAAGAAGCCCTTTTTTCACGTCCTTCCCGGTACCGCGTCCTATTCCATTGCCACCGCGGGCTGCAACTTCCATTGCAAGTTTTGCCAGAACTGGGAGATTTCCCAGGCCCAACCCGAGAAGACCTACAATCAAGTCCTGCCCCCGGAAAAGGTGGTGGCCGGGGCCGTGGCCGGCAAATGCCCCTCCATCGCCTACACCTACGTGGAGCCCCTGGTCTTTTACGAGTACATGCTGGATACGGCCCGCCTGGCCAAGAAGGCGGGGCTGCTGAATACCTGCCATTCCGCGGGCTACGTCAATACCGAGCCGCTGCTAAAACTGGCGGAAGTCCTGGACGCGGCCTGTATCGACCTGAAGTCCTTCGACCCCCAGTTCTACCGGGACCTGGTGGGCGGCGAACTGGCCCCGGTGCTTCGCACCTTGCAAACCCTGCGGCAAAAGAAAGTGCACGTGGAGATCGTCAACCTGGTCATCACCCAGATGAACGACCAGCCCGAGACCCTGGCGAAAATGTGCGCCTGGATCAAAGACGAACTGGGCCCCCTGACGCCCTTGCACTTCTCCCGATTTTATCCCCTCTACAAGATGCAGAACCACTACCCCACGCCCGCAAGCGCGCTGGAGCAGGCCCGGGACATCGCGCTGAAAGCGGGCCTGAAATACGTCTATATCGGCAACCTCCCGGGCAATAAGGCGGAGAGCACCTTTTGCCACAACTGCGGCAAACTGGTCATCGAGCGCACAGGCTACCGTCTCGGGGAAGTGAAAATGAAGGACGGGGCCTGCGGGCATTGCGGGACAAAGATTCCGGGGATTTGGAAGCAGAAGGCTTAGATGAGCCAGTTAAATATATTATAGGCAAATAATAGATGTGGCTAATTGGAATACCAATTGGACTTTTCATCGGCACCTTGTCGGGGATTAGTTTTCTTCTAATCCTGCGAACAGCCTTTGAAGGCAAAGGGATAAAGCATGTTACTGCCCTTATTGGTGAGATAGCCGCGCTCGCCTCCTTTTCATTGGGAGGCAAATGGCTCGCCGATGGTTCTTTAGAAGAAATGCAACGAACCGGCTTACTCGGCCCTTATCTTCTTTCATTTATTACTACGTTTTTCATAATTGCCGCAAAAAGCTTATATCGTACAGTGGTAAGACTTGGAAATCAAATCGGACAGCAAGAATATGCCAATAATGATTAACACGATTATAAACGGCGTTGTATTAGCAATATTCGGCCTAATTATCGGAGCTGTGCTTCAGCTATTGGGTTTGATGGAGGGGGGGGTTTCGAGCGATCTACTACGGAACACGCGAGAAAAAAGGAATTCGATAGGAAAGATAGGCTGGAAAGGATTCATAAAGGAATCTTTGAAAGCAGCCGAGGAGGGTAGGAAATTAATGCAAACCATGCCACGTTCGAGGATGATTCTTTTGATAGCCTTCTATGGTCTTATTGCCGTTCTGATTTTAATCGTAAAGTACGGCCCTATTGAAATGAATTGGTGGATTCTTATCGGTTCCATATCTACCGGGTTTGTTGTGATGGACTTCATATATTACAAGGCCAAAAAAGGGAAACTTCGTATTGAAGGCCACTCTATTTTTGATGTGCTGCCTAATGAGAGAAGAGACAATTAAGCATGACTTATAGAGATATTTTACTATGTGTAACAATAAGTTGAACACGGACTGGCTTTTCCGCTGGGCTACAAAGCTGGCCGGTTAAGTTGTCCGTTCTCCGTTTTTCGTTTTTAGTTCTCGATCTTTGGCCTTCAGTAAGTATGGGGCGTGCCGCGCACGCCATTCCTTCGAATTCGTCGGCCATGGGTCGCCCTCTGTTTTAGTTAATTGTGACCCAAACCTTGAACTTTGAACCTGAAAACTGGCCACTGGCCACTGACTACTGACCATGTCTTGGAAATGCGGCATCATCGGCCTGCCCAACGCGGGTAAGAGCACCATCTTCAACGCCCTCACCGCCGCGGGCGCGGACACGGCCATCTATCCCTTCAGCACCATCAACCCCAACCTGGGAGTGGTGCCGGTGCCGGATGCGCGTCTGGCGGCCTTAGGCAAATTGCTCAAACCGGAAAAACTCACCCCCACCACCATCGAATTCGTGGACGTGGCCGGACTCATCGCCGGGGCCTCCCAAGGAGAGGGCCTGGGCAACCAGTTCCTGGGCCACATCCGGGACGTGGACCTGCTGGTGCACGTGGTGCGCTGCTTTGCCTCCTCCAAATGCCCCCACCCCTTAGGCAGCCTGGACCCGGCCCGGGACGTGGCCGTGGTGGACACCGAACTCTTGCTCGCGGACCTGGAAATCCTGGGCAGGCAAAAGATAACGCTGGAGAAAAAGGTCCGGGCCGGGGAAAAGGCCGGGGCCGCGGCCCTGGCCGCGCTGGCCAAGGTGGAAGAGGGCCTGAACCGGGGCCAATGGGCCCGGGACCTGAACCTCAGCACCGCGGAACTGGAGCACTTACAGCAGACGCCGCTGCTCACCCTGAAACCCTGTCTTTTCGTCGCTAATCTCAGTGAGGAAGAGTTCCAGGGAGGGCCGCATTATCAGGCTTTACAGGATTTGGCTGCGAGCCGCCGTGCCCCCTTGGTCCCCATCTTGGGCGACCTGGAAGCGGAGCTTCAGGAACTGCCTCTAGAGGAACAGCAGGAATTTCTGGCAGGCCTGGGGCTTGAAGAACCCGGCATCCACCGCCTCATCCGGGAGAGCTACCGGCTCCTGGAGTTGGTGACTTTTTATACCATTGTCGGCACAGAGGTGCGAGCCTGGACCGTGCCCAGGGGCACTGCGCTGCCCCAGGCCGCGGGCCGGGTCCATTCCGATATGGAAAAGGGTTTCATCCGCGCGGAGGTAATGGACTTTGCGGACCTGCAAAATTATGGCAGCCAGGCCAAGGTCAAGGACGCGGGGCGTCTTCATGCGGAAGGAAAGGACTACATGGTCCGGGATGGCGAGATACTGTTGTTCCGTTTCTCTCGATAAGCTGTCAGCTTCTCTGCTGATAGTTTAGACCTGACAGCTACTTACCCTTGCCCTTTCATTCACAAAATTATTTCCAAGTCCCGCGCGCTTTCTTTCTCTGGGAAAATATGTTAAGAAATTAATGGGAGGTGAATCAGGATGTTCGAGATTGGCCAGTTGGCCGTTTACCCCGCCCATGGAGTAGGTAAAATCGAATCCATCCAGGAGCGGGTGGTCTCTGGGAATGTGCAAAAGTTTTACATTATGCGACTTTTGGACAACGACATGATCATCATGATCCCCATGAACAACGCCCACAACGTCGGCCTCAGGGATATCATCGACCATACATCAGTGCCCGAAGTATACGAAATCCTCAGCCTCCGGCCTTCCCGCCTCAACAACCAGACCTGGAACCGCCGCTACCGGGATTACATGGACAAAATCAAGACCGGCTCCCCGTTCCGGGTGGCGGAAGTCCTCCGGGATCTGACTCTCCTCAAGACCGAGAAAGACCTCTCCTTCGGGGAGCGGAAAATGCTGGATACCGCCAAAAACCTGCTGGTGAAAGAGCTCTCGCTGGTGAATGATAAACAGGAAGACGAAATCGAAGCCCAACTCCAGGAATTATTGGAAAATAGCTGAGCCGCGTTATCCTTCCCCGAGCTTTTGACTGCAAAACCTGGCCCGGCTTTAGCTTGTCCGCGGCCATGAATTATTATATCAAGGTCTGTCCCGATTCTGCGGCCGCGTTTGGCCGCGGCGCCGGTCGGACCGTTCCTCCCTGCACTTTCCTGGAAAGGAGGTGAAATCCTTTGGTACAGAAGATGGTCACCGGGGCCATCATGGGAACTATCTGCGCGGTCAGCGGCTATCTCATCGGCAGCCAGATCCCCCAAATCGCCGACTTCTGGTGGGCCGGCTGGGTGGGAGCCGCGGGCGGCTTGGTGGTGGCCGTCCTGACCCTGGGTCTGGAACAGGTCATCAAGCGCATTCCTTTAAAAACCATTTTCGGGGGCACCCTGGGCCTGTTCATCGGCTTAGGTATCGCCAAGCTGGCCAGCTACCCCTTCGACAAGTTCCTGGAACTGCCTAATCTGCAAATTCCTTTATATATTTTTCTTTCTGCAATTTTTGGTTATATCGGGCTGGTTCTGGGGGGCAAGAAGATGTCGGAGGTGTCCACCCCGTATTTTCTGGATATGGGGCGGCAGATGCGGGCGCCTTTAAAAATCCTGGACACCAGCGTCATCATTGACGGCCGCATCGCCGACATCTCCGAGACCGGGTTTCTGGAAGGCACTTTCGTGGTCCCCAAGTTTATCCTGGAAGAGCTGCAATATATCGCGGACTCCCCGGACGAACTGCGGCGCACCCGGGGCCGCCGGGGTCTGGACATCCTGAAGCGATTGCAGCAGCATAACCGCCTGAAGGTGGAGTTCGTGGAAGACGACTTTCCCCAGGCCGGGGTGGATTCCAAGCTGGTGGCCCTGGCTTTAAAGATGCGAGCGAAGATCCTGACCAACGACTTCAACCTGCACAAAGTCGCGGAGATTCAAGGCATCGAGGTCCTGAACATCAACCAGTTGGCCAACGCCATGAAGCCCGCGGTGCTTCCCGGAGAGACCCTGCAGGTGCAGATTCTCCGGGAAGGCAAGTCCCAGGGCCAAGGCGTAGCTTATCTGGACGACGGCACCATGGTGGTCATTGAAAACGCCCGCCGCTTCATCGGCAAAGAGGTGGAGGTGGCGGTCACCAGCGTGCTCCAAACCACCGCGGGGCGCATGATCTTCAGTGAAATCAAGAACGGCGGCAATGCCCGCAAGTTGGGCTGAGAACCGCCCCCAGCCTTTGGCTCTGGGCGTGGAGCCAGCCGCGGCCGGCTCCCGCCTGGATCATTTTTTGGCCCAGAAACTGGACTATTCCCGGGCCCGGCTACAGCGCTGGCTCAAGGCCGGCCTGGTCCTGGTGAACGGCCAGGCCAGGCCTCCTTCCTATAAGGTGCGGGCCGGGGATGTGGTGGAAGTGTCGCCGCCACCCCCGGAGCCCAGCTATCTGCTCCCGGAGCCCATCCATCTGGAAATCGTTTATGAGGACCGGGACCTCCTGGTGGTGAACAAGCCCCCCGGTTTGGTGACCCATCCGGGAGCCGGGCACAAGACCGGCACCCTGCTCAACGCCCTGCTGCACCATTGCCCGGAGCTAGAGGAAATCGGCGACGTCAGCCGCCCCGGTCTGGTGCACCGCCTGGACAAGGACACCAGCGGTCTCTTAGTGGTGGCCAAAACCGACCTGGCCCACCGTTCCCTGGTGAGCCAGTTTCAGAAGCATGAAGTCAAGAAGAAATACCTGGCCCTGGTCTGGGGGCGGCTGCCGGAAAAGCAAGGCCGCGTCGCCAAGGAAATCGGACGCCACCCCCAGGAGCGCCACAAGATGTCGGTGCACGCCCGCCGGGGCAAGGAGGCCGTGACCCGCTGGCGGGTGCAACAGGAATTTTCCGGCCCTCTGACCCTGGTGGAACTCACCATCGAGACCGGGCGCACCCATCAGATCCGGGTGCATATGACCTCCCTGGGCCACCCGGTGCTGGGGGACGCCACCTACGGCGGCGGCGCGTCCAGATTGAAGGGCGCCCCCCCTGCCCTCTTGGGCCTCAAGCCCCTGGTAAAGCGACAGATGCTGCACGCCTGGCAACTCAGCTTTACCCACCCCCGCACCGGTGAGGAGGTGGGCTGGGACGCGGGGTTGCCGGAGGATTTTCAGGGGGTAGTGGAAAAATTAAAAGATATCTAGAAAGTTGAGAAAATGCGAAGCTCAAATTTATTTATTGATCTTCTAGGTGTGATAGGTCCTCTATTGGTTGCAGCAGCTGCTATTTGGGGAAGCTGGCTCAGGGCGAAGCTTGCTCCGGCCAAACTAATTATTGAACCTCACAATCTGCGTGGTAATCCAACTGTCTTTGGTGATCCCAAAAGTGGACAATCTACCAGATGTATGTTTTTTCATCTTAAAGTTGTCAATAAAAGACCTTGGCTTAATATTGAGAACTGCCGCGTTCTACTTAAAGGTATGAGCCGACGTGGACCAGATGGACTATTCTATTCTACGCCAATGTCCGTACCATTACAGTTTCTTTGGGCTCCGGCTGAAATAACTCCCCCTGTTGTCACTATTATTAAAGAGCAAATTCTAGACCTCGGATTTATTAAAGAAAATGATAATAAATTTTATCCTAGGCTATGGGGGACCCCATATAATTTTCAAGATTTTGTTGGCAAAGACGAGGCCGTTCGCTATCATTTGGAAATTGAAGCGACCAACTTCACATCCCCTCGATACCAAGTATTTGAGGTTGCTTGGGATGGAATTTGGGAATATGAACCTGAGAAAATGGAGCAGCATATCCGTATTAAAGAGATAAAAGAGAATATGTAAGGTGGGCACCGCCCACAAATATCAAATAGAAAGATGACCATGCCCACCCTACTATAAGGGGTTGGGGGAGGGAGTTTGAGGGAGGGGGCAGGGGTCTGTGACCCCTGGCCCCCTCCCTCAAAAAAACGTTCACATGCTCAAAATCGCCATTACCGGCGGGGCCGGCCTGGGGAAGAGCGTGGTGGCCCGCATGTTTCAGGAGTTGGGCGCGGCGGTCCTGGACGCGGACACCGGGAGAGGAAGAAGCCGCCGGATTTATTACTCGGAGCGAAAAAGCAATTACGTTCCCGTAGGGGCGGGTTTAAAACCCGCCCCTACATCAAGGCTTGCTGATGCAATTTATTTTCTACTCCCATTAATAATTTACTACCGATAATTCAGCTTCATTGACAGCAAAGTGGATTTTTATTAGTTTAGACCGAGGAGAACCAGCCATGTCTCACAAGGTCAGCATTGTCATCGAAAAAGATGATTTCGGCTATTATGCCTATTGTCAGGAGTTGGAGGGCTGCCAGACTCAAGGGGACACCTTTGAAGAGGTCATGGCCAATATCAAGGAAGCCATTGAGCTGTATATGGGGACCCTGCTTTAGACAGGCAACACGTAGGGCGGGAAAGCGGAGCGTATCCCGCCATTCGTTGCCGCTTGATTTATGAATTATGATTTAATCCTTGTTGTTAATAGGAATCTCAAAATACGAGATTCTTCACTCCGCTTCGCTCCGTTCAGAATGACAGTTTAATATCAGATGATACGGTGGGCCATGCCCACCTAACTCTAAAGGGTTGGGGGAGGAAGTTTGAGGGGGGGATTGTAAAGGGGCCCCGCGGCCCCTGGCCCCCTCCCTCAAAAAAACATCCACATGCTCAAAATCGCCATAACCGGAGGGGCCGGCTCAGGGAAGAGCGTGGTGGCCCACATGTTTCAGGAGTTAGGCGCGGCGGTGTTGGACGCGGATGAAGTGGCCCACGCGGTGGTGGCCGTGGGCACACCTGCGTGGCAGGAAATAAGGGACGATTTCGGCCCCGAATATTTCCTGGAGGACGGCTCCCTCAACCGGCCGTTAATGGCCCGCCGGGTTTTCTCCGACCCGGAAGCCCGAAAGCGTCTCAATGGGATCGTCCACCCTTATGTGGCTGTAGAAATCCGGGAGCGCCTGGAGGACTTAAAACGCCGGGGCGTGAAAATGGTCCTGGTGGAAGTGCCCCTGCTCTTTGAAGCCGGGCTGGCGGGGGGCTACGATCGAATTATTGTCGTGGACACCGATCCCCAAGAGCAAATAGAGCGCCTAAAAACCAGGGACCATCGGGACCCCGTGGAAATTAAAGGGATCATCGACGCCCAGATGCCACTTAAAGACAAGGTGGCCCGAGCCGACTACATTGTAAACAATAGGGGAACTTTAGCGGAAACCCGCTCCCAGGTGGAGAAAATCTGGCAAGACCTGCAAAAATCATCTTGACAGAAAATGGGAAAATAGTTACCGTGACTACTAACCTGCCTTAAGTAATCCTGGTTTTGGCCCGATACTACTTAAGACTTAAGGACGACCTCAGTAGCAATCCCCTTGGCTTGATTTTGAAATTTTCCGTGCTCTTTTTCCTTTTTACCCTCGCGGAGGGCGGTTCCCCCCCGTTGTAGGCCCATTATTTATCCCCCTAAGCGCCTTCTTCACCGCCCGGCATCCGGAGGTGGAAGTTGCGTAGCCTTATTTGATGTATGGCATTTTGCACTCATTCAATATTTATTTTTTATAAGAGGAACTGATGAACTTATCCGAATTGAAGCATAAAAAAATCAACGAACTTGCGGCCCTGGCCCGGGACTTAAACGTCGAAGGGGCTGCGGGCCTGCGCAAGCAGGAACTCATCTTCGCCATCCTCCAGGCCCAGGTGGAAAAAAACGGCATGATCTCCGGGGGCGGGGTGTTGGAAATCCTGCCGGACGGCTTCGGGTTCCTGAGGGCCCCGGACTACAACTACCTCCCCGGTCCCGACGACATCTACGTCTCCCCTTCCCAGATCCGCCGCTTCAATCTGCGCACCGGCGACACTATCGCCGGGCAGATACGACCTCCCAAAGAGGGTGAGCGTTACTTCGCCCTGCTCAAAGTGGAGAACGTCAACTTTGAAGACCCCGCGGTGGCCCGGGATAAAATCCTCTTTGACAACCTCACCCCTCTATATCCCGAATCCCGCCTCAAACTGGAAACCGACCCGGACAACTACTCCGCCCGGGTGATGGACCTGATGACCCCGGTGGGCATGGGCCAACGCGGCCTGATCGTGGCCGCGCCCCGCACCGGGAAAACCATGCTCCTGCAAAATATCGCCAACAGCATTTCCCGGAACCACCCGGACGTGGTCCTCATCGTGCTGCTCATCGACGAGCGGCCAGAAGAAGTCACCGACATGGAGCGTTCGGTGAAAGCGGAGGTGGTAAGCTCCACCTTTGACGAACCTGCGCAGCGCCATATTCAAGTGGCGGAGATGGTCCTGGAAAAGGCCAAACGCCTGGTGGAGCACAAGCGGGACGTGGTGATCCTCCTGGATTCCATCACCCGCCTGGCCCGGGCTTATAACACGGTGATTCCGGCCAGCGGCAAAATTCTCTCCGGCGGCCTGGACGCCAACGCCTTACAAAGGCCCAAACGCTTCTTCGGCGCGGCCCGGAACATCGAGGAGGGCGGCAGCCTGACCATCATCGCCACTGCCTTAGTGGACACCGGCAGCCGCATGGATGAAGTGATTTTCGAAGAATTCAAAGGCACCGGCAACATGGAGATTCACCTGGACCGGAAGCTCACCGAGAAGCGCATCTTCCCGTCCATCAACATCAACGCGTCCGGCACCCGAAAGGAAGAGTTGCTGCTGCCGCCTGAGGACCTGAACCGCATCTGGATTTTGCGGAAACTGCTGTCGCCCTTATCGCCAGTGGACAGCATGGAATTTTTACTGGAGAAATTAAAAGGCACCCGCAATAACAGCGAGTTCTTGGCGGCAATGAACCGGTAGGTCGTATCGTTTTTCGTTTTGCGTTTTTCGTAAAAGACAAAGACTTTTATAGCAAATAAAAAATGGGCGTAGTTCATACGCCCATTTTTTTTCGATAATCTTTTTAACGAAAAACGCAAAACGTAGAACGTAAAACGATCTTCAAACCCACTTGTTTTCTTTCTTGTTCCAGTTTTTTCTGATTTCTTCCTTGTCCTTCTTGGTGGCGCCGAACGCGGATTCGCACACCGACTCCCATTTTTGGGGGTCGGAGCGGAAATCCTTTTTATAGCGGCTGGTGGGCGAATCTTTGCAAAAGATGGTGGGGATGCCGATGAGACGCTCCACCTCGGAGTCGCAAACCTGGCATTTCTCCAGGGGGGGATCGCTCATCTTCTGTTCCACTTCAAAGATATGGCCGTGGGCCTTACATTTATACTCATACGTCGGCATCTGGCTCTCCTTGAAACCCGCCAAAATTCTTGACACGCACCCGGGCTCAGAGTAGTTTTAGCAGAAATACGGCTTATTTTTACCATTTTTTTCATTATTGGCCAAGATTTTCGAGTCTTGGACCTGATTGCCTGGAGAGGGCCAGGGCCGTAGGGGCGGGTTTTAAACCCGCCCCTACAGGGTCCTCGCATCCCCCAAGGAGCGCACCATGCAGATACCTGCCCTGCAGTCCGTGACCGTGGAAATTTTAGTGGACAACTTCTTTGATATTTTCGAGCCTTCCCGGCCCGGAATGGTGGAGCGCGCGGTGTTGGGAGTGCTGAAAAAACCCCTGGTGGCCGCGCACGGGCTGGCCATGCTTCTCACCCTGGCCCATAACGGCAGCCAAACCAAAATCCTGGTGGATACCGCCAACTCTCCCTTGTCCTTTTTCAATAACCTGGAGGCCATGGATCACACAGTGGCAGAAGTCGACGCGGTCTTTCTAAGCCACGGCCATCCCGATCATTACGGCGGGTTGCTGGAGTTTCTAAGCCGCCGGGGTCCCGGGGTCCCGGTCTTCTTCCATCAGGATTGCTATATTCCCAAGCTCCTGGTCACCCCCCGGGGCCGGGTGGGACCTTATATATTGGAAAAAGAAAAACTTGCGGCCGCAGGGGCCCAGCTCCACGAAAACCAAGGCCCGGTCCTGCTCCGGGACTTGGCCCTCCTCACCGGCACGGTGGAAGCCACCACTTCTTACGAAAAGCCCCTGCCCGGTTTCAAACGCCTGTTTCAGGGCAATGAAGAACCCGACCCCTTCAGCGACGAGCAGGCCCTGGTGCTCAACGTGGCGGGGAAAGGCCTGGTGGTCATCGGCGGCTGCTGCCACCCGGGCATCGTCAACATGACCAAGTACGCCCAGAAACTCACCGGCGTCAACCAGGTAGCTGCGATCATCGGCGGCTTCCACCTCACCGCGGGGGGCGACGACCTCATCAACGGCACCATCAACGGCTTGAAAGAACTGCATCCCGGCCTGGTTATGGCCGGACACTGCACCGGCTTCAAGGCCCTCACCAGACTGGCCGCGGAACTCCCCGAGAATTTCATGGTCAGTTGCGTAGGGACGAAGGTGATGATCTAGGTATAGTGATCAGTGATCGGTAATCAGTGATCAGTAAAAGATAAGGGGCAATGATTACTCATTTTTACTGATTACTGATTACTGATTACCATTAAATATTTCTATGCCGGATTTTGATGACGCTTCCCCGGATTTAGACCTTTTCCCCTTTCTAGCCCATCTGGAGGTGCCGCCGGCATGGGAAGACGCGGCCCGGCTTTTTCTGGACCGGGGCGGCACGGTCATGGTCCTGGGCGCGCCGGATACTGGGAAGAGCACCTTAAGCCGCTATCTGGTGTATAAGACCTTTGCCGCGGGTCTGCGCGCGGCCCTGGTGGACCTGGATCTGGGCCAGTCCCACCTGGGCCCTCCGGGAGCGCTGGGGTTGGATTTGTTCCCCCCCCGGCTGCCAGGGGACAACAGCCTCTTTCCGGAGAGCCTCTATTTCATCGGCCAGACGTCGCCGGTGGGCAGCATCCTGGATGTGACGGTGGGTTGCCGAGTGTTGGTGGACCAGGCAACCGGCCAGGGGATTGATCGGGTAGTGGTGAACACCAGCGGTCTGGTCCACGGCCCCGCGGCCGTACGCTTGAAAAGGACCGAAGTGGAGCTTTTGCACCCCCATTTGGTGCTGGCCTTGCAGCGGGAACAGGAACTGGAGCCCTTACTGCAAACTCTGGGGGGAGACGCGGGTGGCAGTCCGCCTCCCTCGGGATGGGCCGTGCTGCGGTTACCGGTTTCCGAACGGGCCATTCGCAAGACCCCGGAGGACCGCCGCCGCTACCGGGAAGAGCGTTTCCGCCGCTATTTTCAAACGGCCCGGCGACTGGCTCTGCCTTGGCGCTCCCTGGTCTGGGAGGGCCTACCCTGGGGCCGGGGCGAACCCCTGCCTCCCGAGGAGTTGCAGCAATGCAGTCAAAACTTGGGAGTGCCGGTGCTCTATGGCGAGAGCTCCGGAGGCAGGAAACTGGTGCTGGTGGAGGAGCCGCCCCGGGAAAGTCCGCCTTCGCCTGATCACTCCCTCCACTGGCTCACCTGGAGCGGCATGCACCTGCGCCTGGTAGGCCTTTTGGACGGAGCCCGGCGCACCCTGGCCCTGGGGTTGATTCTCCCCTCCACCTGGGACCCGGAAGAGATGGTGTTTTGGACCCCCCTAACCCCGGAAGCGGCCCCGGGAGTGCGTTTCTTGAAAGTGGGCAAAATGCGAATAACTTTGACAGGGAAGGAGCTGATCGATGTGTGAACTCTTTGCCATGTCTGCGGGGCATCACTACACGGCCCAAGAATATCTGCCCCCGTTTGCCGATAAGGCCCGGGAAAATATCAGCGGCTGGGGCATCGGCTTTTTCCGGAACGGCCAGGTGCTCATCGAAAAGTCCTGCGAGGGGATTTTTACCGAGGATATGTTGCACGACAGTTTCCGGCGGCTGGCCCGGGTGATCGACAGCCGCATCATCCTCTCCCATATCCGCTGCCCCAAGAGCGGCCATCAAAAGGAATCCCACGCCCAACCCCTCACCGACCATTTTCTGGATCACAACTGGCTTTTCATCTTTAAAGGCGAATCCCCGAAGCTGATGCATTACCAAAGCCCTCGACCCGTGGTGTCCGAACAGTTGCTGGCCGCCCGGGTCCTGGAATTCGTCCGGGATGAAATGGAATCCGGCCTGGCTACCCGGCCCCGCCAGAGCCTTTACCAGGTCATGGCCCTGGGATGTCAAAAGCTGATTGCCAATTTTCCGGGCCGGTATCTCTTTTTTCTGGCCAACGAGACCGTGCTTTTTGCCTTCTTCAACAATTCCCAGGTCTTCACCTACCAGGACCCCAAGGCTGTGGGGGAGTCGCTGGTGGTAACCACGGTCACCGGGGGTCTGACGGAGAACCCGGATAACTGGTGCGTCTTTTCCCAACAGGACACCACACGGGGCCAGATCCTGATCATTTCCGGCGCGGACTTGCTCTATCAGGGTCATCTCTGATGTGCGACCTGTTTGCCCTATCCGCATCCCGCCATTACTCGGCGGCCACGTCCCTGCCTCTGTTTGCGGTGCGGGGTCGGGCCAACGTCCACGGTTGGGGCATCGGTTTTTTCCGGAACAGCACGCCGGTAGTGGAAAAATCCGGGGAGAAAGTATTCACCGACGGCCGCCTCCACAGCTCTTTTCAACGCCTGGCCCGGGTGGTTAACAGCGACGTCATCGTCGCCCACATCCGCTATAAATCCAGCGGCATGGTGGATGAATGCCATGCCCACCCCTTTACCCTGGATTTTTGGGGCCAATCCTGGATTTTCGCCCATAACGGCAAGGCCCCGGCCATAGAGCCTTACTCCAGCCGCTATGAGCCCCGGTTGGAGGCGAAGAGCGATTCGGCCCGCATCCTGGAATTCCTGCGGGACTACTTTCTGGACGCCGAACCCCGGAGGCCCCGCACCCCATTCATCCAAATCCTGAAGGAGGCCCTGGGGCGTCTGCTGACAGAGTATCCGGGGGAGTACAATTTTCTCCTCACCAACGGCAAGGTCCTCTGGGCCTTCACCAACCACCGTCAGTTCCTGCTGCTAAAGGGCAGCCAAAAGCTGGAAGAGGCCCTCCTGCTCACCACCATCGACGAGGGGCTCAGTCCAGAGGAGTGGAAAAAGATCGTCGCCCAACCTGGAAGCATAGGCAAACTGCTTTTGATTGCCGGCGGGGACTTGCTCTGCCTGGAAAATTTGGATCCGGTCCCTTCTCCCTAAAATCGCTTTTGGCTGGTTCGTTTTTTTCCATATCCTCCTGATACTCACAAAAAACTCTTAATAGTTTGTGGTTTGAGTGTATCTAATGGTAATATAACAGCTACTTAGAGGTGGCTGCGGGAGTTCAACCAGGTCGCAAGCTGGGAAGCGTTTGACGACTCAGCGGGCTGGCTTTTAGGTTTTATAATTTATGGTATTGACTCCATCGGACTTCTCCCGGTTGCGGGTAAAGGAGGTGAGGGAAGTAGAGGGAAGCTCCAGACCGGTTTTAGTGTGTTTTGGTTGAAGGAAAAGCTGTGGGAAGCATTGGGTCGCATTAGAATCGACTTCCCCCAGCTTTAGAGATCCCCCATCTTATTAAGGAGTTATTACATGAAACGAAAACGACCCTTTAAGGGGTTTACTGCCGCTCTAACCCTGATCCTGAGCCTGGCCCTGGTCCTGGGAGCCGGTTTCCGGCAACCGGCGCAGGCAGGCACGGAAGACGCGGCCATGTTCTATCAAGAGCTGGCCCAATACGGCGAATGGGTGGATTATGAGAATTACGGCCCGGTCTGGCACCCCACCCAGGTGGATCCGGAATGGCGGCCTTATGTCAACGGCCGTTGGGTGCCTACGGAGCAGGGCCAAGTCTTTGAAACCCAAGAGCCCTGGGGTTGGGCCACTTATCACTACGGCAACTGGATGCCCACCACTTCTTACGGCTGGGTCTGGGTGCCGGGGCGCACCTGGTATCCCTCCACCGTAGCCTGGCGGACCAGCCCGGAAACCGTGCCGGCAAGCGAATCTTACGTGGGTTGGGCCCCCATTCCCCCGCCCAACTATGTGCCGCCGCCAGCCTATGCTCCCGCCAACTACTACCCAGGGGCCCCGGTGGCGGACCTGATCACCGCGCCCCTGTATGTTTTCGCCGCGGCCGCCAGCTTTTTGCTGGGCTTCGGCCAGCCCTACGCTCCGAGCTATTCGTATTACGGCTGCGGCTGTCTGGCGCCTCCGGCTTATGTGCCGGTAGTCTATGGGGCCGCGCCGCTACTCCCTGCTTTCTATACGCCCACCTACTATCCCGTGGGGGTGGGCCTGGGGTACGGCGCCTATTCCTATGGACCAGGACCGACATATATTTCCAAGGTCACCAATATCAACCAGACTGTGGTTAACAATACCATCATTAACAATACCAACAACATCACCAAAATCACCAACGTGTCGGCTCCCACTACTGTAATTGCCAAAAACACGGCCATCAAGAACATCCAACCGCCGGCTCTGACTCAGGGGAAACCCCTGCCGCCGGTGAAGCCGGTGGCCAATGTCAAGCAGGCCCAGGCCAACTTGGGCAAACCCAATATTATCCCGGCCCCCAAAAATGTGCCGCCGCTGCCGCCCAATATTCCCAAAGCCACCACGGCCCCTGGGCCCGCCAAAGGCATAGTGGGAGCAGGGTTGCCGCCCAAGGCCACGAAACCGTTAACCCCCACACAGCAGGCGCAGGTGCAAAAACTACCGCCGAATAAACAGATTACTCCCGCGACCGCGCCTCTGGCCGGGAAACCCACTCCTCCAACCCCGGGTAAACCGGGAGTGCCGCCGACCGCACCGGGCGCCAAGCCTGGGGTACCGCCTACTGCGACACCGGGCAAACCGGGAGTGCCTCCCACTGCGCCTGGAGCCAAACCTGGAGAGCCTGCCAAGCCGGGAGTGCCGCCCACCGCGACTCCAGGAAAACCGGGAGTGACTCCGCCCACAGCCAAACCCGGAGTGGCCCCCACCACTCCGATAAAACCAGGTGTGACCCCCCCGACGACGCCGACAACTCCGGCTAAGCCGGGTGTTACCCCACCCACTGCGAAACCTGGCGTTACTCCTACAACCCCGGCCAAACCGGGAGTGACTCCTACTACGCCGACCAAGCCAGGGGTGACTCCACCTGCCACTACGGCCAAACCAGGGGTGACTCCGCCCACTACTCCGGCTAAACCGGGGCCGCCGACGAAGCCCCCAACCACCACCCAACCAGGGTTCCAACCTGCGAAACCGCCGACTCAGCCGGGAGCCAAGCCCCCGTCTCAACCGCCCTCCGGGTATAAGCCACCCACCACGGGGCCTGGTTTCCAAAAGCCGGGGACGCAGCCGACAACGCCTCCAAAGGTGACGCCGCCACCGGCGACGACGCGGCCTACTCCACCACCAACGACGCGGCCTACTCCTCCTGCTACGCCCCCTCGGCCCACACCGCCGCCCGCGGCCAAGCCCACACCACCGCCGTCGCCCCCACGGGTAGCGCCGTCACCGCCGCCCAGACCTGCGGCCCCGCCGCCTCCCAAGGCCGCCGCGCCGCCGCCTAAACCCGCGGCCCCGCCGCCGCCTCCGAAGCCGGCGCCGCAGCAGCAGCAGCCCCAAAAGCAGGAGCAAAAGAAAAAGCAGCCGGGGCAGCAGTAAACACCGGCAGGCTCTACTAATCTGACCTAACCCGGGTTTCCGCTCCTTCGGGGGTGGAAACCCGGCCTTTTTTCTGCTATAAGCCTAGAATATAGTTTTTGGTTTTTAGTTGTTAGTTAAAATAAATAGAATTATTAATATGTTAATGGTCGAGATTGGCTGTGTTTGCAAACGAAATAGCCAAGAAATCCAGACTTTGTTTATTTGATCGGCCTTGACGCAAATCCTGGATTATTTTCATTTTCAAATGATCCAAACTTGATAGACAACTTATTTACAAGCATTTATTTTTTTAACTAAAAACCAAAAACTAAAAACTAAAAACCGCTTTTAAACAGGAGGGGAAATGGCTACCATCCAGGCAATCAACGCTTGGGAGATCCTGGACTCCCGGGGCCAGCCCACGGTGCTGGCGAATGTGCAGTTGGACAACGGCATCCGCACGGTGGCGGCGGTGCCTTCCGGCGCGTCTACCGGCGAAAACGAGGCCCTGGAGCTGCGGGATGGGGATAAAGGGCGCCACCTGGGAAAAGGCGTGTTGAAAGCAGTACGCCATATCCGGGAAATTATTGCCCCGGCCCTTAAGGGGCAAAATCCCCTGGAGCAAGGCCTCATCGACCGGCAATTATGCGACCTGGACGGCACCGCCAACAAGAGCCGCCTGGGGGCCAACGCCATCCTGGCCGTGTCCATGGCCGTGGCCCGGGCCGGAGCCGCAGTCAGCGGCCTGCCCCTGTACCGCTACCTGGGAGGCACCGGAGCCGACATTCTGCCTATGCCCATGTTGAACATCATCAACGGCGGGGCCCATGCCACCAACAATCTGGATATCCAGGAATTCATGATCATGCCGGTGGGCGGCCCCACCTTTGCCGAGGCCCTGCGCATCGCCGCGGAGGTCTTCCACACCCTGAAAAAGGTCCTCTCTTCCCGCGGCTTGGCCACGGGGGTTGGCGACGAAGGCGGTTTCGCCCCCGACCTCCCTTCCCATGAAGCCGCGCTGGACCTGATCATGGAGGCCATCGAGAACGCGGGCTACCGTCCCGGGGAACAGGTGGTCATCGCCCTGGACGCGGCTTCCTCGGAGTTCTTTGATAAGGCCAGTGGCGATTATGTGTTCAAAAAATCAGATAAATCACGGCGCAACGCCGCGGCCATGACCGAGTACTACCAGTCTCTCATCAACCGTTATCCCATCGTCTCCCTGGAAGACGGCCTGGCGGAGGGCGATTGGGACGGCTGGGTGCACCTCACCAAAGCCCTGGGCGGCAAGCTACAACTGGTGGGCGACGACCTCTTTGTCACCAACGTCCAATATCTGCAACAGGGCATCCAACGGGGTGCGGCCAACGCCATCCTCATCAAGCTGAACCAGATCGGCACGGTCACCGAAACCCTGGCGGCCATCAACCTGGCCCGCACGAACGGTTACCGGTCCGTCATCTCCCATCGCTCCGGGGAGACTGAAGACACTTTTATCGCCGACCTGGCGGTGGCCACCGGCGTGGGCCAGATCAAGACCGGGTCCGTGTCCCGCTCCGAGCGCATCGCCAAGTACAACCGCCTGCTCCTCATCGAGGCCGACCTGGGGCCCGCGGCCCGCTTCCGGGAAGACCGGTTCTGGGAGAAACGGCGCTAGGAATTTTGTGATAAGCATTCTGGGGGAGGGGCAGCGGCCGCCACCCCTCCCCCAGAGTCCTTTCCCCCTAATATCCTTCCAGAAAATTCCCCGGCCAGAAAGTCCTCGGGGAGCGGCAAAACCTTTGACTTTTACCCCTGCTGTTGCTACTCTGGGATAATTTAAAAAACTGACCTGAACGCTTGCATAAAGGGGGAGAATAATGCTGCGCACAGGGAGAAAGTGGTTTGCCGCGTCCGTGCTGGCCGCGCTGTTGGCGCTTCCCGGAGGCGCTTGGGGGGCGGGTTTCGATTACGGCAAGTTCAATCAGGAAGTGGGCCTGCGTTTCGGTTACGGTAAATCCACCCAAAAGGCCCGAGTTCATCTTTACAGCCTATTGCCCCATTGGGGCATCTTCTTGCTCAAGCCCGGCCAACGCTATGGGCTGGGGCTATCCTTCGTGGTGGAAGGCATCGTCAGCATAGCCGAAGCCGAAAGAAACGGTTTCGAACTGGGTTTCACACCCATGCTGAAACTGCACCTGCCTTTGGGAACTGCGGCCAAGTTTTTTATCGAAGGGGGCGCGGGCCTGATCACCGAGAGCTTCGACAGCCCGGCCATTGCCCATGCCTTTAATTTTACCCCCCAGGTAGGGGGCGGTTTTGATATCGCCTTGATGCCTCAACTGGGCCTAACCCTCGCCTATCGTTTCCGCCACTCTTCCAATGCCGGCCTCTACGCGGAAAACCCTGCGTTTAATTGCCACTTTTTCCACGGGGGTTTAACCTATTTTTATTAAGGGATTTTGACTCTTAAGTTTTCAAAACTAACCATCTATTCTCCTTCCTCGCCCGGCCGGACCGGCTGGGCAGTTTTTTTTCGTTTTTTTAGCCGTCCATCCTTGACAATCCAGTAATCATTATTATCTGATATTTATTCATGGAAACACTGGTGGAAAAATTACGGGCCCGGCGGATTGCCGTGACCCCTCAACGCCTGGCGGTGTTGGCTGCGCTTGACTCTCTCCGGAATCATCCCAACGCGGAAACGATCTATCAGGAGGTGCGGCGGCAGGTGCCCGCAATTTCCTTCAACACGGTCTATAAAACCCTAGAGGTCTTCTGTCAAAAGGGTTTGACCATTAAAGTCAACCCGCTCCATGAAGTGGCCCGCTACGACAAAATCACCCAGGAACATGCCCATCTCATCTGTCGTAACTGCCACCGCATCATCGATCTCGACTGGCAGCCTCCGTCGCTAACCGTCTTATCCCCGGAGATGCTGCACGGATTTCTACCGGAACAACAGCGCCTGACAGTGTGGGGCCTTTGCCGCTCCTGTCAGGAGAGCCAACCCCCCATGGAGGAATAAAATGGCTACAGCAGTGGGACAAGTTTATGTTTGTAAGATTTGCGGCAATAAAGTTAAGGTTTTGGAAGCCGGCGGCGGCGCTTTGGTCTGCTGCGGCGTTAACATGAAACTGGTGGAAGGCAATCAATAGCTAATTCAGAAAGGAGAGACATATATGGGAAGCACCATAGATAACCTCGAAGAAGCCTTTGCCGGGGAATCCCAGGCCAATCGCCGTTACCTGGCGTTTGCCGCCAAAGCCGATCAGGAAGGCTACCCCCAGATCGCCCGGCTCTTTCGGGCCGCGGCTGCGGCTGAGACCGTCCATGCCCACAATCACCTGAAAGTCCTGAAAGGCGTCAGGTCCACCGCGGAAAACCTACAGGATGCCATTAACGGCGAGACCTCCGAGTTCCGGGAGATGTACCCCCGGATGATCGCCGCGGCCCAGGCCGAAGGCAATAAAGAGGCGGAACGTACCTTTAACTTCGCCAATGAAGTGGAAAAGACCCACGCCGCTCTCTTCCAGCAGGCGCTTAAGAATATCGCAGATAAGACTCTGGTTGATTATTATGTTTGCTCCATCTGCGGCAACACCGTGGCCGGAGAGCCGCCGGATAAATGCCCGGTCTGTAATGCAGTGAAGAAATTTTTTAAGAAGGTTGATTGAGTCTAAATCAGGAGACCTATGGAAATCCGGGTGGGGTGAAAAGGGAAAAAGGGGAAAAGGGGAAAGGAAAAGAGGCAGTATTAATCCCACCTTCCGCTTTCCCCTTTTCACCTTTTCCCCTCTTCCCCTAATTGATTCCATCGGCTCCATACGCCAAAACCACTTCAAATAGAAAAGGAACAATTTATGGGACTGAAACTCTTTCGTTGTCAAATTTGCGGCGATCCTTACCTCGGAAGCGAGCCCCCCAGCTTTTGCCCCTTCTGCGGCGCGCCGGAGAAATACCTGGTGCCCGCGGAAGAGTACGTGGACCGGAACACGGTCCCCAATCTCAGCGCCAAGTCCAAGGAGAACCTGGAGAAGGCCCTGGACCTGGAGGTGAAGAACGCCTCTTTTTACATGTGCGCGTCCAACTGCGCGCCTGACCCCTTGTCCCAGGCCATGTTCAAGGCCCTGTCCAAGACGGAAGCGGAGCATGCCTCCCTCATCTGCAAGATTCTCAAGGTGGCCAAACCGGAGATCAAGCCAGATGACAAAGCCTGCCTGAAGGACCCCAAGGCCAATTTCGGCGCAGCCCACGGCCGGGAGCAACGCGCGGTGGCCTTCTACAGCCAGGCCGCCAAGGAAGCCACGGAAGACCGGGTCAAAGAAGTGTTTTCCGCCTTGACCGAGGTGGAGACCTACCACATTGCCCTGTCGGAGGCGAGGAAGTAGGAAAGGGACCAGGGGCCAGGGGCCAGGGGCCAGTTAAAAAAAGACTGATTACTGGCCACTGGCTACTGGCTACTGGCTACTTCCTCTTCCAGCCTCTCCAGGGCCAATCGGGCGGCCATTTGGGCCGCCTGTTTTTTGCTGGGGCCTTCGCCCTGGGCCAGGGGTTCTGGACCCAGCCGCACTTCCACCCGGAACCGCCGGTGGTGGCTGGGGCCGCTTTCCTCTAAAAGGTGATATGTGGGTGAGAGCTTGAAGCGGGCCTGGGTGAATTCCTGGAGCGCGGTCTTAAAGTCTTGCCAGGGGAGGCGGGCGCTTTTCTCCAACAAGGGACCGAACCAGCCCCGGACTAGTTTTTGCGCGGCTTTTAAGCCCCCGTCCAGGAAACACGCGGCCAGAACCGCCTCCAGCGCGTCGGCCAGGAGCGAAGGTTTTTCGCGCCCTGCCTGGCTTTCTTCCCCCCGGCCCAAGAGGAGGTGGGGTCCCAGGTCCAGTTGCCGGGCCAGCGCGGCCAACTGCCGGGCGTTCACCAACGCCGCCCGGCTCCGGGATAGCTCCCCTTCGGAGCTCTGGGGGAAGGAGGCCAGGAGCAGGTCGCTGATGGCCAGGGCCAGGACCGCGTCCCCTAAAAACTCCAACTGCTCGTTGCTGGCCCCGGACTCCGGCCGCTCGTGTGCGTAGGAACTGTGGCGCAAGGCCCGGTCCAGAAGCCTCAGGTCCTTAAAGCGATGCCCCAGCCTCCGGGCCAGGGCCCGGAGTTCTTTTTGCCGCTCTGGGGATAGGTCCGGCTGGGGTTGGTTATTGTCTTTCAGCTCCTCCACTTTTCTCCCTGTTCCGAAAAGTTCCGAGTTCCGGGTTCCGAGTTCCAAGTTTGATAGCCGCAGGCTTTAGCCTGCGCTGCGCCCCGGTGCCCTGAGAGTTCAAAGTTCAAGGTTCAAAGGTAAGACTCCAAAACTTGAAAACTTTTCGCCCCTTCCAATTTGAGGTCACAAATTGTGACCTCAAAATTCCCCGATTCCCCTTAATACATGCAGCTTTCAGATTTTTGAAATCACAAATTGTGATTTCAAAAGGTCAACTTTCTCTTTAATAAACCCCCAAAACAATCAAATCAAAAACTGAAAACTGGCTAATGGTAACTGGCAACTGGCAACTGCCTTCCCCCACTTTTACCAAGGATTTCCTGGCAAAGGAAGAATAATCCTTGACATGCTGCTTAATTGAGTTATTATAGCAAATGAATCTCAATAAAGATAACGGCCATGAAGTCGGAATTACAGGTATTTCAGGATTATATCCGCCATCGGGAACTGCGCCGCACTCCGGAGCGGGAGCGCATTCTCCAGGAGATCTTTGAAATTCACAGCCACTTCGACGTGGACGGCCTTTATTTGCAGCTCAAGCAGAAAGGGGTCAAGGTTTCCAAGGCTTCCATCTACCGGGCCTTGCCCCTGTTCATCGACTGCGGCTTGATCCGGGAGGTGGATTTCAGCCACGGCCACTGGCATTACGAGCACATTTACGGCCACTCCCATCATAACCACTTGCGATGTTTAAGGTGCGGAGAAGTCCAGGAATTTGAAAATCTGTTCCTCCATTGCCTGGAAGAGCAACTGGCCAAGGAATACGGCTATCGTATCAAGGGCCACCACCTGCAGGTACAGGGTTTTTGTCCCGCGTGCCGGCAGACTCAAGACGTTAACGGGAGCTAATTGGTTTTGAAAAGGGCAGAAATGACGACTAATCTGGAAATTTCCGACCGTCCCCTGGCCCAGGTGCCGCCGGGGCAGCGGGTGCGCATCACTGGTTATCAAGGGGGGCGCATGCTCCGGGCCCGGCTTTTGGCTTTGGGTTTAAACCTGGGCAAGGAGGTAGATATTCTGCAAAACAACCGGGGCCTGATCATCGTCGGCCTGAACGGCGGCCGGGTGGCCTTGGGCCGGGGAATCAGCCAGAAGGTTTTGACCGAACCGGTAGAATAATTGGATAATTATTACCAGATTCTTAAATTAAAGCCCGGCGCAACGCTGGAAGAGGTGAAACGGGCCCACAGGAAATTAGTTAAAGTCTGGCATCCGGATCGTTTTTCACGCACCCCCCGCTTAATGGAACTGGCCCAAGAAAAATTAAAAGAAATTAATCTGGCTTATGAGCATGTGCTATCTAATTGCTCAAGCTCCGGAACACAAACTTCCTATTCAAAACCAAGCACCCCCACAACCGGCCCACCCGAGGAACATAGCGCTGACCCACAAAACGGCACTTATGCGGCGCCGGAACAACCTGCCCAGGAAGAAAATCTTTCAGAAACCATAGCAAGATGGCAAATACATGTCTTACTGATATTTGCAGCAGCCATCGGCACTTTTCTCCTAATTTACTTCTCCCAATAGAGATTTCTTTACCGTGGGATCCACTAAAGACGAGGTCATTGCCATCCAAGGAACGCCAACTAGCTATTATGAAGAATCATTTTCTTATGGTAATTCCCACGTCTATCTCGAAAATGATCGCGTGGTTCGTTGGCACAGTTGGACCCCAAAACTAAAAGCGCAGTTGCTTCCCAACGCTTCTTCCACAAAAAATTAGACCCTGGACTGCTCCTGCCTCCTTTTTTCAGAGGTCTTGACCCGGCTACTCGAACCCGGCTATGATTAGAATAAAAATCAGGTCCCAACCTTGGCCCTTACCCCCCCTCCCCTGCCCCCGGAAATCGCCGCCCAGCCCCTGGAAACCCTGGAGGGCACGGTGGAGCGCATCACCTTCGCCGATCCGGAGTCCCATTACGCGGTGCTGCGCCTGAAGGTCAAAGGGCGCCGCCATCCCGCCACGGTGGTGGGGGCCCTGGCCGCGGTGAGCGAAGGGGAGCAGCTTCATATCAAGGGCAAATACGAAATCCACCCCAAGTATGGGGAGCAGCTCCGGGCGGTGTGGTGGTACGCGGTGCTGCCTGCGACCGTGGCCGGCATCAAGAAATACCTGGCCTCCGGACTGGTAAAGGGCATCGGCCCGGAGATGGCCGAGCGCCTGGTGGCTCAATTTGGCGCCCAAACCCTGGAGATCATCGACAACCACCGGGAGCGCCTGCTGGAAGTGCCCGGCATCGGCCCCAAGCGGTTGGAGCAGATCGGGGCTGCCTGGCAGGGCCAGAAAGAGGTGCGGGAGATCATGGTCTCCCTCCAGGGCCTGGGCGTGAGCCTGGGACTGGCCACCAAGATTTACCAAACCTACGGCGCCCAGGCCGTGGAAGTCCTCACCACCAACCCCTATCAACTGGCCCTGGATATTCAAGGTTTGGGGTTCCTCACCGCAGATCGTCTGGCTTCCCGCCTTAATCTGGACCCCCTGGCCCCGGCCCGCCTGGCCGCGGGGCTGCTCCACGTTCTGGACACCCTGGCCGGAGACGGCCACGTTTACTCGCCCCAGGAGCGGCTGTTCCACCTGACCCAGGAATTGCTCCGCATTGCGCCGGAACCCCTGTCCGGCGCTCTAAAAAGGTTGGAACAAGAAGGCCGCATAGCTATCGAAGAACTGCCGGAAGGCCCTGCGGTATACAAGAGAGGCGCGTGGGCCGCGGAGACCGGGGTAGCCCGGATGCTAGGGGGCTTGCTCACCACCCCCGGCGCCACCCCGCCCTTGCACCTGCAGGACCTGGTGGGCCTGGTCCAAAAAAATCGCGGTCTGGAGCTCTCCCAGGAGCAGGCCGGAGCCGTGGCCGCGGCGCTCAAGGAAAAGGTGCTGATCATCACCGGCGGTCCCGGCACCGGCAAGACCACCATCGTCAGTTGCATCCTGGACCTCTACCGGGGCCTGGGGTCCCGGGTCCTGCTCATGGCCCCCACGGGCCGGGCCGCCAAGCGCCTCAGTGAAGCCACCGGCTCGGAGGCCTCCACCATCCACCGGGCCCTGGAGTTTTCCCCCCAGACCGGGGGCTTTAAGCGCTGCCCCACGGACCCCTTGAAGGCCGAAGTGGTAGTGGTGGACGAAACTTCCATGGTGGACATTTATTTAATGCACCACCTGCTCCGGGCGGTGCCCCCTTCGGCCCGCCTCATCCTGGTGGGGGATCCGCACCAACTCCCCGCGGTGGGGCCGGGGAACGTGCTGAAAGACCTGATGGCCTCCGAGGTCCTGAAGGTGGCCCATCTCACCCAGATTTACCGCCAGGCCCGGGAATCCCTCATCGTGGTCAACGCCCACCGCATCAACCAGGGGGAGTATCCGGTATTGCCCAAGTATTTCGGGAAGACCGACTTCGTCTTCCTGGAACTGGATGAACCTCAGGCCCTGCAGCGGCGGCTCCTGGACCTGGTGGGGAAGGAATTGCCCCAACGTTACGGTTTCAATCCTCTCAAGGATTTACAGGTAATCACCCCCATGCACCGGGGCCCCCTGGGGATTCAGACCCTAAACCATCTACTGCAAGAGCGCCTCAACGGCCGCAGCGAAACCTGGGCCTGGGCGGGCCGCGCGTTCCGCCGGGGCGACAAGGTCATGCAACTGCGGAATAATTATTATAAAGAGGTCTTTAACGGCGACATCGGCCAGGTCTGCGGGTTTGCCGGGGATGCCAATCAACTCCTGGTGGACTTCGATGGGCGAGTGATACCCTATGATCCCGGAGAAAAGGAGGAGATCACCCTGGCTTACGCCATCACCGTGCACAAGTCCCAGGGCAACGAATTTCCCGGGGTGCTCCTGGTGCTCACCACCCATCATTACTTGCTGCTCCAGAGGAATCTGCTCTACACCGGGGTGACCCGGGGCCGCCGCCTGGTGGTGCTCCTGGGCAGCAAAAAAGCCCTGGGCATGGCCATCAGCAACGATAAGCCCATCCGGCGGTATACCCACCTGGCGCCCCGGCTGCGCCAGGCTCTGGCCCCGTTAACCGGAAAAAGACTTGACTTTTGCCCCTCGCAAGAGCACAATCATATTAAATAATCAAGGGAAACAGGCGCTAATGGACCTTTTTAACAACCTGGAACAGAAACTGGAGAACATTCTCAAGAAGTTTGAGAGTCTCAAGGAGGCCAACGCGACTTTACAGGCCGGCCTGGCCGCCAAGGATCAGGCCCTTAAGGAAGCCGAAGCCACCCTGGACAAGGTCTCGCAGGAACGGGAGGTAATTCGCCAGCGGATCGACAAGATCTTGAAGAGGTTGGAAATCCTCGATAAAGGAGAATCAGATTAGCATTGGACCAACAGCCCAAGCCGGTGGTGGTGGAAATATTGGGGCGGCCCCTGCAAATCACGGGCGATATCCCCCCGGACCGCCTGCAAATGGTGGCCCGCCTGGTGGATGAGCGCCTGCGGGAGTTGCAGCGGGCGTTTCCCTCCAGTCCCCTGGCTGATCTGGCCATTTTGGCCGCACTGAACATGGCGATCGAATTTCTGGAGAGCAAGGAGGACTATCAACAACTCCGAACGGATATCGAAAAGCGATCCAAACAATTGATACAAAAGCTGGAGGCCCACGGTTCATCTTCCCCACCCGGACCATGATGGAGGGGCAGTTTGGAGGAGATAAAACCCGCCTGCAGCAAAGCCTGATCCCGGGACGGACAGGCAGGGGCGATGGAGAAAGCGGGGAGTTATAAGCTATTCCGGGCGCAAAACCCGGTCAGGAATATGGAAGAAGCAAGAGAGTTACGGTTAGAGACTGCGAATAATTTACTGGCTAAGCCATATCACCAAGTTTTCTTAAGGAGGATGGCAACAAACCTAATCGGTGGCATCTTGTAACCTAATAATTTGCGGTTTATCCCGCCGGTCAGGATGACCGGCTCTTACCCTCACCCCCCCCCGCCCCTTAAGCCATTCGGCGAAATGCCTTTTCGCCGCCTGCGCACTCCGCCCTCCTCAGGCACACCTTCCTGTGGCTAGAAGACCTTAACCTGAGGTCCCTGTCGGCCATGGAAGAACTTAAGATATACATATAAGGGAAACCCCCATGAATATATGGATTCAGATATTACTGGACGGCCTGTTTGTGGGCCTTGGCTTTCTGGCGGGCTTTCTGTACCGCAAATACGTGATGGATGCTCGCGTCGGCTCCCTCGAATCCCTGGGAAAGAAAATCCTGGACGAGGCGGGCAAAGAAGCGGAAGCCATTAAAAAGGAAGCCAAGCTCCAGGCCAAAGACCATCTTTTGCAAATTAAGGTGGACTTTGAAAAAGAGACCCATGACCGCCGCCATGAGCTCAACCAATTGGAAAAAAGATTGATCCAGAAGGAAGAGCACCTGGAGAAAAAAGCCTCGCTGGTGGATGAGCGGGAAACGGAACTGGTAAAAAAACACCGCCAAGCCGCCCAGTTGGAAGAAGATTTGAAGCAGCAGGCGGAGCGTTACCAAAAGCTGCTGGCTGAACAGAATACCCGGTTGGAACAAATGGCCGGGATGAGCGCCCAGGAGGCCCGGGACCTGCTGTTGCAGACCATGGAGCGGGAAATCCGGGCGGACGCGGCCCGTCTGGTGAAGCGTATCGAAACCGAAGCCCGGGAGCACGCGGACCGCAAAGCCAAGGATATCATCGCCCTGGCCATCAAGCGTTACGCCAGCGATTACGTGGCCGAACAGACCGTGTCCGTGGTGCCGCTGCCCAACGAAGAGATGAAGGGGCGCATCATCGGCCGGGAAGGCCGCAATATCCGGGCCCTGGAAGCGGCTACTGGGGTGGACATCATCATTGACGACACCCCGGAGGCGGTCATACTTTCCGCGTTCAATCCCATCCGCCGGGAAGTGGCCCGCCGCAGTTTGGAGCGCCTCATCTCCGACGGCCGCATCCATCCAGGACGCATCGAAGAGATCGTGGACAAGGTCAACCAGGAGTTGGAGGCCAATATCCGGGAAGCCGGGGAAGAAGCGGCCTTCGACGCCGGGGTCCACGGGTTGCACCCCGATCTCATCAAGCTGCTGGGGAAACTGAAGTTCCGCACTAGCTACTCCCAAAACGTCCTCAAGCATTCGGTGGAAGTCTGCTATTTAACCGGCATCATGGCCGCGGAGCTGGGCATCAACGTCAAGCACGCCAAGCGGGCGGGACTGCTGCATGACATCGGCAAGGCCGTGGACCAGGAGTCGGAAGGGGTCCATGCCCTAATCGGCTCGGACCTGGCCAAGCGTTTCGGGGAATCCCCCAAGGTGGTGCACGCGGTCGCGGCCCATCATGAAGACGTGCCCCCGGAGAGCGTGCTGGCCGTGCTGGTCCAGGCCGCGGACACCCTGTCCGGGGCCCGGCCCGGAGCCCGGCGGGAGATGCTGGAAACCTACGTGAAGCGCCTGGAGGACCTGGAAAAGGTGGCCCGCTCTTTCAACGGCATCAGCAAATCCTACGCCATCCAGGCTGGCCGGGAAATCCGCCTCATCGTCGAAAGCGACAAGGTCACCGATGAAGAATCGGCCCTGCTTTGCCGGGAAGTGGCCAAGAAGATCGAGCAGGACCTCACCTATCCCGGCCAGGTCAAGGTCACCGTCATTCGGGAGACCCGGACGGTGGAATACGCCCGTTAAGGCGCGGCCATGAATATTTTGTTCATCGGCGACGTGGTGGGCGCGCCCGGCCGCCGGGCCCTGGAAGAAATCATGCCCCGGTTGGTGGACCGCCACTTTATTGATCTGGTGGTAGCCAACGGGGAAAACGCGTCCGGCGGCCTGGGCATCACGCCCCAGGTCGCGGACCAGCTTCTGGCCCAGGGGATCGACGTCCTCACCAGCGGCAACCACATCTGGAAGCATAAGGAAATCATTCCCTACCTGGAGGCCACCGACCGCCTCATCCGCCCCGCCAATTACCCCCCGGAAGCTCCGGGGAGAGGCTTCTCCATCGTCGAAACCGCGGCCGGTGAGGCCGCGGCGGTCATCAACCTGGAAGGCCGGGTCTTCATGAACCCCCTGGAGTGCCCCTTCCGCACGGTGGACCGGGTCCTGGAGGCCATCCCCCAAGAAGTCAAGATCATCCTGGTGGACATGCACGCGGAAGCCACCAGCGAGAAGCAGGCCATGGGCTGGCACCTGGACGGCCGGGTGAGCGCGGTGGTGGGCACCCACACCCACGTGCAGACCGCGGACGAGCGTATCCTGCCGAACGGCTCGGGTTACATCAGCGACGCGGGCATGACCGGCCCGGTGGATTCGGTCATCGGCATGAAGAAAGAGATCATTCTGGAGCGTTTCTTAAGCCAACTGCCCCAACCCTTTAAAGTGGCCACCCAGAATATTCAACTTCAGGGCGTAATCTTAAAAATTGATTCCCAGGGCCGCTGCCAGGAGATCAGCCGGGTGAGCCTACCTTTGAAATGCTGAGCACTGTGATCTAGGGAATTACATATCCGCCGGAGATTTTGTTTTGCGTGGAAAATTTTAAAAGATATTAGTAGGTTATTCTGATAATTGTAGCGCCTTTTCCGCTTCGCGGGGTAATGGGATGACGATGAAATAGGACTTAGGATAAAGATAATCTTCACCAGATTCGTCAATGACCCTGATAAATCCCTCTTTTTCAGCCTCCTCATCCAGAAGCATCTGGTAGATCTTGCGTTTTTCCAAATCCTCGCAGTCCTTATTCTCGATGCAAAGGACAAATCTGGAATTTTCTTTTGATTTAGCCATAATTTTAGTCCAAGAACCTTTTGATTTTTATCTTCTTTTTACCGATCCCGTGGGCTTCATACCAATGCAATTCAGCTTTTCGGATATGACCGCTTTGGAGCCTCACCTTGGCCAAGCCTTTAAGTTTTCGCCAGCGGCCGCGACCAAACTGTTTCTGAAGACGCATAATGTCACGGATGCTCCCACCAATGGCTATCGTTTTTATTTCCTCTATTTCTCCAATTATCTCAAAATACACTTAAAATTTCACCTTTAGAGTTATGTTTCCCGCCATCTCCACATCGGTGGGACGCCATTTTTTCTTCGCTCCGGTGGCCGCGCAATGATAGGGGGCTGGTATGGCGTTTAGGCTATTGGCCATGGAGTCTATTGACCTTAACGCCAGCCGGCAATGCCTAAGATTTCGGTCGTGGCGTAGAAGTCTTTGATTTACTTTATTTTTAGTCGCGAGGTCATCTTATGTCCATTATATATCAGGTTGAGTCAAGGCATTGAAAAAAAGTATTTCTTCGTCCAGAATCATCAGCCAGTTGCAAAATGAGTCCACACAGGGGTGGTAAACAGTGTTTATACCAAATCAAATTATAAGAAATTTACCTACACGCCTGTCAGGAAAACCCTTATTTTCCTCATTATTCTTGATTTTCCTTTGATTCTTGCCCTTCTCTGATTTATCTTTTTTTAGCACCAAAATTGGAAAGGACTCTTCATGAAGATTCACGAATATCAAGGTAAAGAATTACTCAAGAAATTTAACGTGCCGGTGCCTGAGGGAGCGGTGGCCAACACCAATCTGGAGGCCCGCCAGGTGGCCGAGGAACTGGCGGAAGGCCCCTTTGTGGTCAAGGCCCAGATTCACGCCGGTGGCCGGGGCAAAGGCGGCGGCATCAAGACCGGCGCTACCCCCGAGGAGGTGGAGCGGCTGGCGGACCAGATCCTGGGCATGACCCTCGTCACCCCCCAGACCGGCCCGGAAGGTAAGCTGGTCAACCAGGTCCTGGTGGAGCAGGCCCAGGAGATCGACCGGGAGCTATATTTAGGCATCGTGGTGGACCGGGGGTTGGGCTGTCCGGTGATCATGATGAGCGCGGCCGGCGGCATGGAGATCGAAGAAGTGGCGGCGCGCACCCCGGAACTGATCATCAAAGAGGCCGTTAACCCCACGGTGGGGCTGATGTCCTACCAGGCCCGGAACCTGGCCTTCGGGGTGGGCCTGGAGCCCCATCTTCTCCGGCCCGCGGTGAGCTTCATTGAGAACCTGTACCGGCTCTTTACGGCCCTGGACTGCTCCCTGGCGGAGATCAACCCCCTGGTGATCACCAAATCCGGCAATCTGCTGGCCCTGGACGCCAAGCTTAATTTCGACGACAATGCCATGTTCCGCCACCACGACCTGGCCGCGCTGGAAGACCCCACGGAGATGGACCCCCTGGAGTTTGAAGCCCGGAAGCACCACCTCAACTACATCCGCCTGTCCGGCAACGTGGGCGCCATGGTGAACGGCGCGGGCCTGGCTATGGCCACCATGGACCTGATCAAGGCCGCGGGAGCGGAACCCGCCAACTTCCTGGACGTGGGCGGCGGCGCGTCCGCGGAAATGGTGACCAACGGCTTCCGCATTATTCTGGGTGACCCCAACGTCAGGGGCGTGCTGATTAATATCTTCGGCGGGATTCTCCGTTGCGACGTCCTGGCCAACGGCGTGGTGGAAGCGGTGAAAACCGTGCAGGTGAAGGTGCCCATTATCGTCCGCCTGGAGGGAACCAACGTGGAGCAGGGCCGGGAGATTTTGGCCAACTCCGGCCTGAAATTCACCGTGGCCACGGACATGCGGGACGCGGCCCAGAAGGTCGCGGCGTTGGTGGGGTGAAGATAGTAAGCAGTGAGCAGTTAACAGTAAGCAGTTAAAAAGAGAGGCAAAAGGTCTTAGTCTTTACTGCTCACTGCTCACCGCTTACTGCTCACTATATGAGAGGTCAGAACACCATGAAACGACTGTGCTTGACCTTGGGAATGCTGGGACTGGTCGCCCTGGCCCTAGCCGCCCAGGCGGAGGCTCAGACTCAGCCTGCGACACCACAGTTGCCTGGGACCCCGGCAGTAAAGAGGGGCGGCAAGGTCTTCAATCCGGCTAATATAACGGTCATGAGCGGTACCGTCACCGCGATAAACCGTTCCGTCCCGCAATCGCCGGACCAGCCAGTCCAGGTTGGGTTTACCCTGCAATCCCCCCTGGGTCCTATCCGGGTAATGATGGGTCCCGCCTCTTTTGTGGACCAGCAACCCGTCCAGATTGCCGCGGGCGACGTCGTGGAGGTCACCGGCTGGCTGGTGACCAGAGGCCGAAAAAGCAGACTCATCGCCGGGCAAGTAAAAAAAGGCAACCAGGTTTTGCGGCTCCGGAATGAGCAGGGCCAACCCTTATGGCAAAGTTCCCCCTAGTAGTGGAAATGGGGAAGCGGCGATCCCTTCGCCAATTCTTCAAGGAGTTCCCAAAGGGATAGAGAGTGAATTAAGAAGGAATAAAATAATGATAAAAATCAGCAAGATAATGGTGCTGCTGGGAATTTTGAGCTTGGTTCTAGCTTCTTATGCCTGGGCACAGCCTGCCGGGCCTGGCCCCGGCCCAGGCGGACCTGGGCCGGGTGCGGGTATGGGCGGCCCCGGACCCGGACCCGGCATGGGCATCCAATATGACCCCAACGCCGTGGAGACCGTGAACGGCGAAGTGACTCAGGTCCAGAAGGCGCCGGGCCGGAGCCACGGCGTCCACCTGCAAGTAAAAACGGATAAAGAAACCCTGATCGCCATTTTAGGCCCGGCGGCTTACCTGGAACAGCAGAAAATGGAAATTGCCGTGGGGGATAAAGTGGAGATTACCGGATTCAGGATTAAGCATCCCCAGCAGGCCATCCTCATGGCCGGAGAGCTGAAAAAAGGGGACCAGGTAATCAAATTCCGGGACGAGCAAGGCAAGCCCCTGTGGCGGATGGGACCGAAACGAAAGTTATCCACTGAGTAAACGATCACTGATTGAGTGAAGGAGAAATATGAGCGTTCTGGTCAACAAAGAAACTCGCGTAGTGGTACAGGGAATAACCGGCAAGGAAGGCTCTTTCCATGCCTTGGCCTGCCGTGATTACGGCACGAAAATGGTGGCCGGGGTGACCCCGGGCAAAGGCGGCCAGAAGGTGGAGGACATTCCGGTCTTCAACACCGTGGCCCAGGCGGTCAAGGACGCGGGAGCCAACACCTCCCTGATCTTCGTGCCCCCGGCCTTTGCCGCGGACGCGATCCTGGAGTCCGCGGCCGCGGGCGTCAAGGTTATCGTCTGCATTACCGAAGGCATCCCCACCCTGGACATGGTAAAGGTGATGGCGGTCCTGAAGGACACCGGCATCCGTCTCATCGGCCCCAACTGTCCGGGCATCATCTCCCCGGGAGAGGCCAAGGTGGGCATCATGCCGGGGCACATCCACAAGCAAGGCCCCATAGGCCTGGTCTCCCGGAGCGGCACCCTCACTTACGAGGCGGTGCACCAAATGACGCTGTTGGGCATCGGCCAGAGCACCTGCGTGGGCATCGGCGGCGACCCCATCATCGGCACCAATTTCATCGACATGCTCACCCTGTTCCAGGCCGACCCCAAGACCGAGGGGATCGTGCTCATCGGCGAAATCGGCGGCGTCGCGGAAGAAGAGGCCGCGGCCTACATCTCTAAAAACGTCTCCAAACCTGTGGTAGCCTTCATCGCCGGCCAGACCGCGCCGCCGGGCAAACGCATGGGTCACGCGGGGGCCATCATCTCCGGCGGCAGCGGCAAGGCCGCGGACAAAATGGCCGCGCTGGAGAAAGCGGGAGTAACGGTGGTGGCCAATATCGGCGACCTGGGGGCCACGGTGAAGAAGGTTATGGGCTATTAAAGACGGTTTTCAGTTTTCGGTTTTCGGTTTCCAGTTAGGGCTCGTTTAGAAGAGTTCAAAGTTCAAGGTTCAAATTTAAAGCTGCGAATCCCGAGAACCTTCGTATCTATTATTTCTAGGGCCTTTCGCTTTTCCTTTCATGATAGGCAAAGATGATTTGTTATAATTTCTACTGAAAACTGAAAACCGAAAACTGAAAACTGTTTTTTGAATGAAAATCCTCTTGCACATCTGCTGCGCGCCATGCGCCATTTATCCGGTGCAGGTTCTCACCGGCGGCGGACACTATGTGCACGGATTTTTCTATAATCCCAACATCCAACCTTACCAGGAATTCGCTAAGCGGGCCGCGGCCCTGGAAGAATACGCGGCCTTGCAGAACCTGCCGGTAATCTGGGACCGCACCTACGACCTGGAGGGGTTCCTGCGCCAGGTGGTCTTCCGGGAAGCGGAAAGGTGCCGCTTCTGCTACCACCTGCGCCTCTTAGCCGCGGCCCGGGCCGCCCGGGGAGGAAAATTCGACGCATTCACCTCCACCCTGCTCTATAGCAAGTACCAAAAACATGATTGGATTCGGGAAATTGGGGAACAAGTGGCCCGGGAAACGGGCCTGCCTTTTTACTACGAGGATTTCCGGCAGGGCTGGCAGACCGGCCAGGCCCGGAGCAAGGAACTGGACCTCTACCGGCAGCAGTACTGCGGCTGTATTTACAGCGAAAGAGAGCGGTACGAAAGAGGAAAAACGAAATCTGGAGAAGAATAGTTAGAGTGAGCAGTAAGCTGCGAGCAGTAAGCTGAAAAAAGAAGAAGCGACAGGTCTTTTCTGCTCACTGCTCACTGCTTACCGCTCACTGACCCTCAGCGGGCCAGCTGCTTGGCCTTCTGCAACGCTTCCTCAGCCTCTTTGTCCTTGCCCCGTTCTTTGAGGAACTGTCCCAAAAAGTACCAGCCCTCGGCGTAATCGGGCTTAAGCTGGACTGCCTTGCGCAGCTCTTCTTCCGCCTCCTTGTAATTCCCAGCCCGGGCCAGGGCGCTGCCCAATAGGCTGCGAGCCTCCGCCCAATCGGGTTTCAAGGACACGGCTTTGCGGAAGGAGTTGGCCGCGGCTTCCTCCCGGCCTTCACCCGCCAGCATCAGGCCGTGGGTTAAATAATCCTTGGCGGCTCGCTCCGAGGCCGCCTTCACTTTTTCCTGGGTACTTTGAGCCCAGGAAAGTTGGAACGCTCCTCCCAGGGCCAGACTCATGACTAATATCACCACCGATAGCAATAGTCTCATATTCTCTCCTTGATATTAAGGGATTGGGAGAAGGGGCGTGAGGTCCGCAGGCGAGACGCCTGCGCTACCGGCCCTTACCCCCTCCCCCAGAATCAATCATTCCCCCGCCGCGCCCACTGCGGCCAGGTAAAGGGCCACTTCTTCCCGGCCGTCCACCTGGGTTAGTTGTTCCACTTCGTCGTCGAAAAAGGCCCCCACCGGGCAACAGCCCAGTCCCAGGGCGGTGGCGGCCAGCATCAGGTTCTGGCAGATGTGGCCCGCGTCCAGAAAGAGGTAGCGGATGGCCCGCTCCCGGTATTTGTTCATGGCCCGGTTAAGTATCCCGGTCCAAATGAAGGCCACCGCCGCGGTCCCCATAAACTGCTGGGACAGGCAGGCCTCCACCAAGCGACGGCGGCAGTCTCCGGGATTTACCAACTCCAGGGCAAAATCCGGGATATTCAAGTGCCAGATACCTGGTTCCACCCCGCTGACCCGGTGCACGGCCAGGTAGGTCTCCACCGGGTAGAGCGCGCCTGCAGAGGGAGCGGTTCGCATCAGATAAGGATGACTGGCTTGAGTCACTCCCTGGGTGGCCCACACCAAGGCCGTGAGTTCCTCCAGGGACAGCGGCCGGTCCCGGTAGCGGCGCAGGGAGCGGCGTTTCTGGAGGCAGATCCACAGGTCGGCCGCAGCCGGACCGCCCGCGGGGTCCAGGACCAGACGCTGGGACGCCTGGGGATAATCTTTATACCGGGGAGCCGGGGGATATACCGGACCCCGCTCCCCCAAGCTGTCCCGGCGGTAGCGGGTCTCCTGTAAATAGCGGCGGCCGATGCCCGGTTCGTTGGAATCCATCATGCCCTCCATGACTTGTCCATCAAGGGCTATTAGCTATTAGCTTTTCGCTTTTCGCTTTTCGCTTTAAAAAAAACAAGAGCCAAGCCAAGATGAACCAGAAACGGTTGGGTTCGATTATCTGGTAACCTGCTGTTATTTTAATCATTAAGCTGGCAGCTGATAGCTGAAAGCTAATAGCTAATAGCGAAAAGCTAAAAGCTGAAAGCTACTTCTCCCTCCGGGGCCGGTTCCGTTCGTAAATGATCTTCAGGCCCTTCAGCGTAAGATAATCATCCACGCAATCGATGCTTTTGGTTTCCGAAGCAATGAGGCAGGCCAGGCCGCCGGTGGCGATGACCCTGGTTCCACCGTCCCGCAGGCTCTCTTTGATACGGCTGACAATGCCGTCCACCAAGCCTACATAACCGTAAATAATCCCCGCATTCATGCTGCTGATGGTGTCTTTGGCGATGATGTTCTTGGGTTTGACAAAAATCTCCACCCGGGGCAGTTTCGAGGCCTTGAGAAACAGGGCCTCGCAGGAAATCATCACCCCGGGGGCGATGACCCCGCCCAAGTATTCGCCGTGGCGGGAGACCACGTCGAAGGTGGTGGCGGTGCCGAAATCCACCACGATCACCGCGCCGTGGACCTGTTCGTACGCGGCCACCGCGTTGACTATTCGGTCTGCGCCCACTTCCCTGGGGTTGTCATAATGGATGGGCATGCCGGTCTTAATCCCCGGTCCCACCCAAAAGGGTCTGGTTTTCAAATATCGTTGAGAAAAGCCCTCCAGGGTGTTGACCATGGGCGGCACCACGCAGGAGATGATGAGATCGGTGCCCGGTTCCAGGGTAAGGCCCTGGGCTTGAAAGAGATTGCGCAGCAAAATCCCCAGTTCATCGATGGTGGCTTCTTTTTCGGTGCGGATGCGCCAGTCGCTGAGTAAATTCTCCCCCTGGTAAACGCCGATAACCGTATTGGTGTTGCCCACATCCATGACCAGCAGCATCAGGTTCCGCTCCTCAAATCAATAGCTTAAAGGCCCGTTTGTCGTTTTCCGGAAAAACTGCTTTTTTAGGGGGAAAAGGGTAAAGAGCTCTTCCGGGTTGTCATTTTTTCTTTCCCTTTTAACCTTTTCCCCTTTTAACCTTTTCTCCCCTGATCCCTGGGCCTGATCTTTACTGTTCAGTGCCCTCAACCTCGACCCTTGAACTTTGGACCCAATCTTCAACTCAACAGCTTTTCCAGCTTTTGGGCCAGGTCCCGGCCCACGCTCTCGATCTCTTGGGGGTTCTCGCCTTCCACCATAATGCGCAGCAGCGGCTCCGTCCCGGAATAGCGCACCAGCAGGCGCCCCTTATCCCCCAGGCGTTTTTCCGCAGTCTGCAGGGCCTGGCGCCCTCCAGGCAGCTTTATCAAATCCCGCCTTTCCTTAACCTGCAAATTTATGAGGATCTGGGGATAGGTCTCCATGAACCGGGCCAATTCCCCCAAGGGTTTTTCCTCCCGGAGCATGACGGCCAAGAGCCGCAAGGCGGTAAGGATGCCGTCCCCGGTGGTGGTGTGGTCCAGAAAGACCAGGTGGCCGGACTGTTCGCCGCCCAGATTATAGCCCCCTTTGAGCATGGCCTCCACCACGTAGCGGTCTCCCACCGGGGCCCGCAACAGGCGGCAGCCTTGATCTTTCAAGGCCACTTCCAGGCCTAAGTTGGACATCACCGTACCCACCACGGTCTTCCGCCGCAGTTTCCCCCGGCGGTGGAGGTCCAGGGCGCAGATGCCCATGATATGGTCGCCGTCCACCACCCGCCCCTGGTGGTCCACCATGATGACCCGGTCGCCGTCGCCGTCAAAAGCGATGCCCAGATCGGCCTTGTGGCGTTTCACCAGTTTGGCCGTCACCTCCGGATAGGTGGAGCCGCATTTGTGATTGATGTTTCTGCCGTTGGGCCGCACCCCCACGGTGATCAGGTCCGCGCCCAATTCCCCGAAGACCTCGGGGGCCACCTTGTAAGTGGCGCCGTGCGCGCAGTCTAGAACGATGCGCAGGCCGTCCAGGTCCATCTCCTTGGGAAAGGTGCTCTTCAGAAAGGAAATGTACCGTCCCTTGGCATCGTCGATGCGGAAAGCCTGGCCGATTTCAGTGGCCGTGGGCCGGGCCTCTTCCACCCCCGGGTCGGTCATCAATTTCTCGATGTGGGCCTCGATTTCATCCGGAAGCTTGAAGCCGTCCCCGGAAAAGAACTTGACGCCGTTGTCCTGGTAAGGGTTATGGGACGCGGAAATGACCACCCCCGCGTCGGCCCGCATGGAAGAGGTGATGAACGCGATGCCCGGGGTGGGCAGCGGCCCCAACAGCAGCACATCCACGCCCATGGAGCAGATGCCCGCGGTGATGGCGTATTCCAAAAGGTACCCGGACAGGCGGGTGTCTTTGCCCACCACGATGCTGTCTTTCCCGGGGCTGGTTCTGATGACATAGGCCAGGGCCCGTCCCAATTGCAGAGCCACTTCCGCGGTCATGGGATAGATATTGGCCACTCCTCGGACGCCGTCGGTGCCAAAGAGTTTGCGGGTTTCGGTCATAAGAAAAGATACTCCCTAAAAATCACCGGCGATTTGCCTTAAGGTGTAAATTTACCATAAAAGAAGAAAAATGAACATCTACAGGAAACTTCAGGACGGGGGATCAGATTGCATTACAGGCTGCCTTAGTGTTAGCAGAAGTTTAATCCGAAAGACACTTTTTATACAATTGACCCGATAATTGGCCATTTTATTAACTGAAAACCGAAAACTGAAAATCACCTTTATTCCATCTCATCCGCCCAATGGATGCAGCTCACCGGGCAGGCGTCAATCGCTTCCTGGATTTTGTCCTCCGGCGCGCCGCCGGGGTTGATCACCTGGGCAAAACCCAGGGATTCGTTGAGGGTGAAGACCTCTGGGCAGATTTCCACGCACGCGCCGCAGGCAATGCATTCGTCTTCCACGATAAAGGGGATGTGTTCGGCCATCTCCTCCTCCATGTTTATCTCACGCAAAGTCGCCAAGACGCTAAGACGCCAAGTAATTTTTACTATTACTTGCGCCTTTGCGCCTTGGCGTCTTTGCGTGAGGTATTATTCTTAATGCACCCCAAAAAGATAGTCACGCTATGTTTCTCCGGTCCAGTGCGGCCCCGGGAAAAACGGGTCAAGAAAGGGGAAATTTTGTGGGGGAGCCTCTCCCAGTCCTCCCGGGCCCCGGCCGCGCCGCCCTGTTCTTCCCCGATTAGTATGAGGTAACGCAAAGATGGCGCTTCCAGAAGAGCAGCGATGGACTGGCCCGGCGGCGGCCAGGCATAGAGCACCACTTGGGGCCGAAAATCCCTGATTACCTGAAAAACATCACCGCGCTCCACTCCGGGGTATGCCGGCAATTCCGAAATGAATTCACCTTCACCTTTATCCACGGCCAAGAATCCCAGACCCGCCGCGGACGCCAGACGCGCCAGGCCGGCGCTGAGATAACCTCTCCCGGCTCCGGCCTCCAGCAGACGGGTAATACCCAATCGTTGCAGATACCTTACTAATCGTGGCAACCATTCCCTCGACGGGAAAAAATAAACCCCCGTAGCCTGGGACAGGCCCATGAACCAGGATTCCCGGTCCGTTATCCCGGAGCAGAGCTCTTGCCACTGGGCCTCCGGAAGCAAGTAATCTAAAGGACCCTCACCAGGCCGCGGCAGACGGATCAAATCTCTAGCGAATTCCTGAAAACGATGTTGCTCCCGAAAATTATCCGAAGGATACTGCAAGTCCAAAATCCGCCTCTCCAGCCGATTATCCTGTCACCCAATCTTCCCACCCCTAAAAAGGGAGAAAATGGGCTTTTAAAAGATTTTTGCCATAGTCAACTCCCTATCTCCAATATATTCTAAATAAATTTGTGAAATCCATCACTTGCAATTCCTTCCCCGCGTCTGTTTTTCCCTATCCTGCTCAGCCTTCTCCTTTTGGATTGAAGTTTCTCCATTTTTTGTAATAATAGCAACGACCCTTCTGTTATTTTCCAGCTTGGGCGGCGCCTCCATTTAACCATGTCAAACTTCCCAGCCAAGAAAATCGCGGCTCTTAAACGCCTCCAGTGGCCCGGCTTGCCGTCTGCTTTTCCGTGCCCGGTTTTACGCCTGGGCAAATTACTCGCGCTTATGTGCCTCTTTTTGGCCCTGCCCATATTCCTGGGGACAATGGGTTGCCGCGGCAAGGCCGAGACCTTGTCCCATCCCCTGTGCATCGCGGGCTCTACTTCGGTGCAGCCCTTTGCGGAGAAACTGGCCGAAGTCTATATGAGCCAGCATCCAGGGGTGCGCATTGACGTCCAGGGGGGTGGGTCCAGCGCCGGTATTTTCGCGGCCCAGCAAGGAGCCGCGGACCTGGGCGCCTCCTCCCGGGAATTGGTCCAGGCGGAAAAAGCCCTGCATGAAATTCCCATCGCCTGGGACGGCATCGCGGTCATCGTCCATCCCAGCAATCCCCTTACCAACCTGACTCTGGAGCAATTGCGCCAAATCTTTCAAGGTAAGATCACCAATTGGCGGGATTTGGGGTTGCCTCACCATGCCATTGATCTCATCTCCCGGGAAGAGGGCTCCGGCACCCGGGAGGCCTTTGAACATCTAGTCATGGGCAAAATCGAGGTCAGCCCCGGGGCCCTGGTCCAAGACTCCAACGGCGCGGTGCGGGAAATTGTCGCAGGCGACCCTCACGCCCTGGGTTATATTTCCGCGGGCCTGGTGGACGAGCGGGTGAAGGCGGTGGCCGTTGACGGCATTCTCCCCACTCGGGAGAACATCAAAAGCCAAAAATATAAGCTGGTGCGCCGCTTTCTCCTGGTAGGCCGGGCTGCTCCCACCGGGCAGTGCCTGGATTTCATCGGTTTCATCCTCAGTTCCCAGGGCCAGCGCCTGCTGGAGACCGAAGGATTGGTGGGAGTAAAGTAGTGGATAAAGGAAAATTCGTGGAAAGGGTGCTCTTTCTCCTGGCCCTCTCCTCCATCAGCTCCCTGGTGATCATCACCGTCTTCATCTTTCTGGAGGGCCTGCCACTCATCTTCCAGACAGGGTTCAAGAACTTCATTCTTTCTAGCCACTGGGCCCCCACCAAGGGCCATTTCGGCATCGGCGCCATGATCGTCTCTTCGCTCCTGGTCACCCTGGGGGCCATGGTCCTGGGGGTGCCCTTGGGACTGGCCTGCGCCATTATCCTGGCTGAGTTTTCCTCCCCCCAGCTCCGGGGTTTCCTCAAACCCACTTTGGAGCTGTTGGCCGGTATCCCTTCGGTGGTTTATGGTTTTTTGGGGGTCATCTGGCTGGTGCCTTTAATCCGCAATTATCTGGGCGGCCCCGGCCTCTCCCTGCTGGCCGCGGCGGTGATCCTGGGCATCATGATCCTGCCCACGATCATCAGTATCTCCATCGACGCGCTCACCGCGGTGCCGGACATCTACCGAGACGGCTCCATCGCCTTGGGGGCCACGGAATGGCAGACGGTGCGGCGGGTGGTGCTGCCCGCGGCCTCCTCCGGGATCATCACCGCGGTCATCCTGGGCATGGGCCGGGCCGTGGGGGAAACTATGGCGGTGATCATGGTGGCCGGGAACGCCATCAAGCTGCCCGCGTCCATCCTGGACCCGGTGCGCACCCTGACCAGCAACATCGCCCTGGAGTTGGGTTACGCCGCGGGCCGCCACCGGGAGGCGCTCTTCGCCACCGGCATTGTGCTTTTCGTGATCATCATGATTCTTAACCTTTCGGCCACCCTCATCACCCGGCGGAGGTAACCTTGGCCCGGCGTCTCCATCCCCGCGTGTCCCAAGCCGTAGCCAAGACCCTGCTGTGGGCCCTCACCGGCCTCACTCTGCTGATCCTTATTTTTATTATTGTTAATATTTCCATCAAGGGCCTGCCCCAGATCACCCTCAGCTTCCTCTATCAAGACCCCCAGGACATGGGCCGCCACGGAGGCATCTTCTCCACCATCATCTCCACTATCTACGTCACCCTCCTGGCCATTGTCCTGGCTTCGCCCCTGGGGGTGGGCACCGCCATCTATCTCACTGAATACACCCGGGAAGGCTGGGCCACCCGCATCATCCGGTTCGGCTCGGAGTGTTTGGCGGGTGTGCCCTCCATCATCCTGGGACTCTTCGGATTTGTGCTCTTCGTCATGAAACTGGGCTTCGGCTGGTCCATCCTCTCCGGCGGCCTGACCCTGGCCATCATGGTGCTGCCCATCATCATCCGCACCTCGGAGGAGGCCATCAAGGCCGTGCCCCAGGAATACCGGGAGGTCTGTTTTTCCTTAGGATTGAGCCAGTGGCAGACCATCACCCGCATTGTGCTCCCCAGCGCGTTGCCGGGCATCACCACCGGCATCATGCTCAGCGTGGGCCGCTCCCTGGGGGAGACCGCGGTGCTGCTCTTTACCGCAGGCTCGGCCTTGCGTATGCCTGCGTCGCTCTTCGACTCCGGCCGCACCATGGCCGTGCACTTTTATATCCTGGCCCGGGAGGGCATCTCCATGCCCAATGCTTACGGCACCGCGGCCATTCTCATGATCTCCATTCTCTTGATTAACCTGGCGGCCTACAGTCTAATGCAGCGGCTGCTCAAGCGGTACTCATAAGATGCCTAAAGCCAAGGCTCCACGGCGGCAAACTTCCTGGGAGGCATGGAAGTCTCTTTTGATGAAGGCTGCCGCGGCAGTCTCTATGGTTATTCTTTTTCTGCCGGTTCTTCTTCTTAATGCGCCCCTTCCGGCCACCCCCGATGAGTCTCCCCCGGAGCCGGTCATCACTCTGGCCGCGGCGGGCGACATCATGATGGGCAGCGACTTCCCCACGGCCAACCTGCCGCCCAAGGACGGCCAGGATTTATTCAAGGAAGTCAAGGCGATTTTCCATAAGGCCGACATCGGCTTCGGTAATCTGGAGGGGCCGCTTTGTGACGGCGGGCTTACCACCAAAGATACCGAAAACAGCAATGTTTTCGTCTTCCGCACGCCCACCAGGTTTGCCTCCAATCTGAAAGAGGCCGGCATTAAGGTGGTCTCCCTGGCCAATAATCACTCCATGGATTTCGGCTATTTCGGGAAGCTGTCCACTAAAAAGGCCCTGGAGCAAGCCGGGGTCAAATACTCCGGCCCGGATGAGGACGTGGCCGAATTTAACGTCCGGGGAGTGAAAATCGCCTTGATCGCCCTATCTTACGGTCCTCCTCCCCGATCGATCATCTATCCCCAAAAGGCCCTGGCGGAAATAGAGACCCTGGCCCCCAAATACGATCTCCTCATCGTCTCCATCCACGGCGGGAGGGAGGGACGTTCGGCCCAGCACGTGAAAAATGAGGCGGAATACTTCTTGGGGGAGGCCCGGGGGAATCTGGTCAAGTTCGCCCGGGACGCCATTGACCGGGGCGCGCACCTGGTCCTGGGCCACGGCCCCCATGTCCCCAGAGCCCTGGAAATCTATAAGGAACGGCTCATTGCCTATAGCTTGGGAAATTTTTGCACCTATAAAGGCATGAATCTGGATGAGGAATGCGGCTATGCGCCCCTGCTGTGGGTGGAAATGAACAAAAAGGGGAAGTTTCTGCGGGGGAAAATCCATTCATTCATCCAGGTCCGCCCCGGCGGTCCCAAGCCCGATGACCAGGCCCGGGCCTTTAAACTCATGAAGGCTTTATCCCTGGAGGACTTTCCTGCGTCTTGTCCCTTGTTTATGGGCGCGGACACCATAATGCCCTTGGCCGCCGGGGGGCATGGGGAAGAATGATTTCTTGAGCCTATGGGGTAGAACAACAGAACTATTATGAACTCAGAGCCGCAAAGCAAAATCCGCCTGGAGGAGCTCTCCTTTTTTTATGGGGATTTCCAGGCCCTGGATAGCATCTCTCTGGAGATCCGGCCCCAGGAAATCTTCGGCCTCATGGGGCCCGCCAAGAGCGGCAAAAGCACTTTGCTGCGGGTCTTGAACCGCATGAGCGACCTCATTCCCGGCGCCCGGGTCACGGGCCGGGCTTGGCTGGATAACGAAGATATTCTGTCTCCGGACTGCGACGTGGTGAATCTCCGCCGCCGGGTGGGCCTGGTCCTCAGCAAACCCATGCCCCTGCCCCGCTCCATCCGGGAGAATCTGTTATTGGCCCCCAGGCTGGCAGGGAAAGAGCGGCAGAAGATGGAAGGGATCGTGGAAACAAGCCTTAAGGCCGCGCAGTTGTGGGATGAAGTCAAAGACCGCCTGGGAGATTCGGCCCTGAAGCTCTCCGGGGGCCAGCAGCAACGTCTCTGCCTGGCCCGGACCCTGGCCATGGAGCCGGAGGTCATCCTTCTGGATGAGCCCACCAGCGGCCTGGACCCCATTTCCACAGCTAAAATCGAAGAGACCTTGTCCGAACTGAAAAAGAGTTATACTATCATCCTGGTGTCGAACAACACCAAGCAGATCGCCCGGGCCACGGACCGGGTGGCCTTTCTGCTCATGAGCCAGATCATCGAAATCGGCGACACGTCCCGGGTCTTTACCGTACCCAAAGATAAACGCACTGATGACTACATCTCCGGCAGATTCGGATAAATCCCCCCAATGCGCGCTGGAGGGGATCATTACCCTCAGGCGTCTTAATCTCTTCTATAGCGACTTCCACGCTTTGCAAGAGATCACCGCCGCGTTCCAGCAGCAGAGCATCACCGCGCTCATCGGCCCCTCCGGCTGCGGCAAATCCACCCTGCTGCGCACCTTCAACCGCATGAACGACCTCATTCCGGGAATACGCATCACCGGCGAGGTGCTTATTGACGGCAAAGATATCTATGGCCCCGGGACGGACCTCACGCAGCTGCGGAAAAAAGTGGGCATGGTCTTTCAGAGGCCCAACCCTTTTCCTTTATCCATTTATGACAACGTGGTTTACGGTCCCCGGCTCCATGGACGGCCTCCCCGCCGGGAACTGGACGATCTGCTGGAACACTCCCTGGCCGCGGTCCAGCTCTGGGAGGAGGTGAAAGACCGTCTTAATACCCCGGCCCTGGCCCTCACCGAAGAGCAGCAGCAGCGCCTGTGCATCGCCCGCCTCCTGGCGGTGGAGCCGGAAATTCTGCTGATGGACGAGCCCTGCTCCGCCTTGGACCCCCTGGCCACCCTGCGCATCGAAGAACTGATGCGGGAATTGAAAAAGCTCTACACCATCATCATCGTCACCCACAATATGCAACAGGCGGCCCGGGTCTCGGACGACACCGGTTTCATGTACCTGGGAGAACTGGTGGAATTCGGCGAGACCGGCCAGATTTTCACCCGGCCCCGGGATGCGAGGACGGAGGATTATATTACCGGGAAATATGGATGATGTTATGGGGGAAGCCCTTCCCCCACAACCCCCTCCCCTAATATCCTTCTTACTTCCCGCTCAGATGCTCCATCACCCGGGCGATGGCGGAGATGTCTTCGTCGCCCCAGCCCTGGGCCACGCCCAGGCGGTAGAGGTGAAGCAGCATCTGCCCCAGAGGCACCGGCGCGCCGCTCTCATACGCGGTGTCCACCACAAACTTGGCGTCCTTGGCCAAATGCTTCAGGGGAAAGGCCGGGGGATAATTCTTCTCCCTTAAGTTGGCGGCTTTTACCTGAAACATGGGGCTGTTCATGGCCCCGGAGAAGACCGTGTCCAGCATGGCCTCCAGGTCCAGGCCGCCCAGCCGCCCGAAGTTCAGGCATTCCGCAAACCCCGCCATCATCACCCCCAGGAGCAGGTTGATGAACATCTTCATCATGGAGCCTTGGCCCATCTCGCCGCAATAGATAACTTCTTTGCCCATGGCCAGAAACAGAGGCTCCAACCCGGTGACGGCTTCTTCCCTGCCCCCCGCCAGGATCACCAGCGCGCCTTCTTCCGCGGGTTTCTTGGTGCCGGAGACCGGCGCGTCGATGCAGATCACGCCGGTGGGGGCCAGCCGGGCCGCCATCTCCCGGGTGAACCGGGGAGATACGGAACTCATGTTGATGAATACTTTTTTCTCATTAAAGGCTGCGGCCGCGCCTTCCGGGCCCCAAAGAAGCTGGTTTAAGGCCTCCGGGCCGGTGACCATGGCGATGATCACCTCCGTGGCCTGGGCCAGGTGCCGAGGGGTGGAGGCCACTCCGGCCCCCAGTTGGGCCAGGGGTTCGGATTTTCCGGGAGTGCGGTTATAGACCATCAAGGGATAGCCGGCCCTGAGGATATTGGCGGCCATGGCCCCACCCATAATGCCCAAACCCATAAAACCGATTTTTTGTTTCATTTTTTTCATCCTTCACGGTAAACTTGGCCCTGATTAACATATTAATTTCGCGCCTTGCCGCAGTCAAATGTTATCCCTTACCACCCGGGGCAGCGCGGACGCATCGGTTGCTGTGCCAGTGGCAAAGGCATAGATCAGCAGTCAAACGGGTTAAGCTCATTTCTTGGGGGAGAGAAGATGAGAACAATCCTCAGGTGGGTACTGGCGACGATCCTGGTCAGCAGCCTCACGGCTCCTGCTCCCGTCCTGGCCGTCACTCGTAACGGCGATGACTTGGTAAAAAAGGCCCTGGCCGACCTGGATCGGGAGAATTACGAGGAAGCCCTGGAAGCGCTGACTCAGTCCTGGAATCAGGGACCGCAAACCCCGGAAAAGGCCTTTTATCTGGGGAAAGTATACCGGGCTTTGCTCAATTATCCCCGGGCCCGGGATTATCTGGAACGGGCCATCCAGATGAAGCCGAACTATCCTGAGGCCAGGCAGCTTTTGGCCGATACCCTGATTTCTCTGGACCAACCGGAGCCGGCCCTGGAACAGTTGCAGCAATTGGAGGCCGCGGGGTACCACCCCGGGGAAGTTGCTTTTCTCCAAGGGATGGCCGCGGTCAAAAAGAAACAGTATTCCAAGGCCATCGATTATTTCCGCCGAGCCCAGCAAGACCCGGCGGTGGCCCAAAAGGCCAAGATGCAGATGGGGCTGGCCCTGGCCGCCCAGAACCGCTTCCAGGAAGCCCAGAAAACTTTGAGTGAAGCCGCAGCCCTAGGACCCCAGACCCAGGTGGGGGGTTTTGCCCAATACTATCTGACGGATATGGAGCGCCGCGCCAAGGAACACCGGGTGGGTCCCTGGCGCTTCAGCGTGGCCGCCGGTTTCGACTGGGATTCCAACGTCACCCTGCAGCCCGGGGACGCGGGCGCGGCCCAGCAGGTTTCCGGCCGGGGAGATGTGGTCTTTAGCCAGAGCGGTTATTTGGAGTTCACACCTGTTACTTACGGCCCCTACAGTCTGCGCACCTCTTACGCGTTTTACCAGAATTTCCATCCCCGCCTCAGCACCTTCGACGTCCTGAGCCACACCGCGGGGTTGACCCCGGTCTACACTTACCCGGCCGGCCGCGTCTGGGTTCCGTTTTTTTTCAATTACACGGACGTGGAATCCGACAAGTATTATACCGCGTTTGATTTGAACCCGGCCTGGCTGCATCTGGTGTCCCCGAAAGTGGGGGTGGAGGTGGGAGGCCGCCTGGCCCGGAAATATTACTGGTTCCCCCTGGGGATACAAGAGGACGACCGCAGCGGCCGCGCTGTCGGCGGCAGCCTGGGCCTTTATTACTTTCTCAAACAACAAAAAGGGTATCTTCAGGCCAAATTCACCTATGAGAATGACAATACTGCGGGCAAAAACTGGGATAATTCCAACTACCGCTTCCTTGCGGCTGTTCTCTATCCCGTTACCGACCGCGTTAAGGTAAATACCTTTTTGGAATACCTGATAGCTCCTTATACCCACAGGTTTTTTGACGGCAATCCTGCCAACGTCTATCCCAAGAGATTTGACAACATCTTAATTTTCGGGGCCCAGGCCTCTTATAACCTATACAAAGGCCTGGATTTCAACGTTCACTATTTTCTGGTGAGGGCTTATTCCAACATCAACCTTTATGATTACGACCGGCATATCGTCGGTTGTCAGATAGGCTATAACTACTAAGGAGTGCCACATGCAGATCTTCGTCTCAATTTTGCTGGCCGTTGTTTGGGCCCTGGCCTTGCCGGTCTGCTCCCAGGCGGAGGTGGTGGGCCGCTTCGAGAAGGTAGAAGGCCCGGTGGATCTTTTAAAACAAGGGCAATTGCCTATCATCGCTCCCAAGGCCCAGGACGGGGTGGAACCGGGAGACGTAATCCGCACCAAGTCCCAGGGCCGGGCCCAAGTGAAATTCGTGGACGACTCCCTGCTGACCATTGCGCCGGGAAGCCGGGTGGCCATTGAATCTTATATGTATGACGCTTCCAAAGGCTCTCGCAAGGCGGTGTTGCAAGTTTTTCGCGGCATGGTGGAGACCGCGGTGACTAAGATCCTTAAGTCCCAGGAGCCGGACTTCACCGTCAAAACCCATACCGCGGTCCTGGGAGTCAGGGGCACCAGAACTTTTACTTTGCTGCTTCCCAACGCCACCGATGTTTATAACGAATCGGGGTTAGTGGGTGTTCGCAACCTCTTTAATGAAATCCCGGGAGAGGTTTTATTGAGAGCCATGGAATTTTCCCGGATCATGAGCAACCTGGCGCCCACCGCGGGCATGCCCTTCCAGCGGCAGGACCTGCTCCTCCTGCAGCGGCTGATCCAGACCGGTCACGTCAATGGCGGCGGGGGGCCTATGGGTTCCTCGGGAGGAGCGCCTCCCTTTGCCACCTTCCTGGATCGGCAGGGTATGCGTAGCCTCCCCGGCATGCTGGTGGATCCTGATAGTTCCCTTTACCGCCCGCCGCAACTCCCCCACTTTACTCCTCCCGCTCCGCCTTTTACCGGGTCTTAAAGGGATGATTCCGAAAAAATACCAGGCCATGGCCTTTTGGGTCATGGCCTGGTATTTTTATCCAGATCCCTCTCCGAACCATCCCTATTTACTTTTCTCCGGCGGATATGGTAATTTTGAAACATCTGGATACTTAAGCTACCAGAACAATATAATAAAGGCATAATTCCTTAAAAGTATGAATTTTAAGCCAGGGACGGTCATTCTCTCCGGATGAATTTTCTGGAGATTGGCATTTGCGCCATTTTTTTAGCAACCAAAGGAGGACGGCACCATGAACGCAGTTTTCATTGTCCTGGGAGCCCTGGCCGTGGCCATTGGCGGCTACCGCTTGTACGCCGGCTACATTGACCGGAAGGTAGTGGAGTCCGATCCCAACAAGGTGACTCCGGCCAAGATGTACATGGACGGGGTGGATTTCATGCCCACCTCCAAAAACGTCCTCTTCGGTTATCAATTCAAGAGCATCGCGGGCGCCGGTCCGGTGGTGGGCGCGATCATCGCCCTGCAGTGGGGCTGGCTCCCGGCCCTGTTGTGGCTTTTCCTGGGGGTGCTGTTCATCGGCTGGGTGCATGATTATATCTCCGGCGTGGTGGCCATGCGCTCCGACGGCCTCTCATTGGGCGGCTTGAGCTATAAGCTGATCTCGCCTAGGGCCCGCACCATCCTGCTTTCCTTCGTCTATTTTTATCTCTTGCTGCTGGCCGGAGCCTTTGGCGGCGTCATTGCCGGGGCTTTGATCAAACTCCCCTCCGGCCCCCTGGCCGTGCTCATCCTGGGTCTGGCGGGGGCGCTCGCGGGCCAGATGCTCTACCGCTGGCGGGTTAACATCCTGGTAATGACCGCGATCTGCGTGGCCCTGGCCCTGGTGGGCATCAAGATCGGGGAAATGCTGCCCGCGCCCGTTTTGATCGGCGCCTGGGCCCAAAGCAAGTTCACCTGGGGGCTCTTCGCCGTGGCTTTTTGCTTTATCAGCGCGGTCCTGCCCATCTGGCGCTTTGCCCTGCCCTTGAATTACGTGGCTTTCTACATCGTCATGTTCGGCTTGATCGGGGGGATTGTCGGCATTTTCGTGGGCCTGCCCCCGGTGGACGCGCCTGCCTATACCCAGTTTACCGTGGGCATCGGCCCCTTATGGCCCATCCTTTTCGTCACCATCGCTTGCGGCGCCTGCTCCGGCTGGCATTCCATGGTGACCACCTCCGGCACCTGCCGTCAGTTGGAGTCCGAGTGTGACGCCAAACCGGTGCTGGCGGGGTCCATGTTCACCGAAATGGTCCTGGGGGTGGTGGCCCTGATGACCGCGGCCGCGGCCATTCCTTTTGCCCAATACAAAGAGCTGATGAAGGCCGGGGGACCGGGCGCGGTCTTCGCCACCGGCCTTTCCAACCTGCTGCACATCATCGGCCTGCCCATCGCCTATGGCAAAACCATGGCCACGGTGATCATCATCGTCCTGGCCATCACCGTCATGCAGTTGGTGCTCCGTTTCATGAAGATCGCCACCATCGAACTGGTGGGCGACCAAGTGCCGGTCATGCGCAACGGCCCGGTGGCCACCTTCGTGGCCGCGGCCCTCACCCTGCTTTTGATCCAAACCGGCTGGTGGCAATACCTCTGGATTCTCTTCGGTGGCGCCAATCAGCTGCTGGCTTCCCTGGCTCTGATGGTGGCCTCCGCGTGGCTGCTTTCCCAGGGGAAGAAGGCCACTTTCACCCTGATTCCCATGTGGTTCATGTTCATCACCACCATCGCGGCGTTGCTATATACCTCCTATAGCCTGCTAAGCAAGGTGGCCGCGGGGCAGGTAAAGGGCGAGGCTTTAATCGGCAACGGCCTCATGGGGATTGTCGCCCTCTTCCTGGTGATCGCGGCCTGCTTCCTCCTGGCCGACGGCGTCAAGGCCCTGAAGCGCTACCGGGAGCCGGGCCGGGCAGTGCCGTCGGAAGCAAAGTGAGGGAAAAGATTAACCACCAAGGCACAAAGAATCACTAAGGATAGGCGTTATGGTTTGGCGCTTAAGCGCCAAACCATAATTCCCTTATCTTTGTGAACCTTGGTGCCTTTGTGTCTTAGTGGTGAAAATATTTATCGGAGGACATCATGACTGAGAAAAAAGGCGGTTTTTTAAAAGCCGTTAAGGAATTCATCTACGGCATGGCGGCCCACGATTCCGCCCGCTTTGCCTTGAAGACCCGGGCCAACATGGAGCACCTCTTCATCCTGGTGACCATGGGGGACCTGGTGGGCGTGCCGCTGCTGCCGCCTTATTACTCCCTGCGCCTGCTGCCCTACGTGGTGCCCCAGATCGCCACCTGGAAACGAAGAATGCTGCGGGAGAAGGATTTGACGGATACGTTGGCGTAAGAAAAGCTGTCAGCTGTCAGCGATCAGCTTTCAGCATGATTAAATGAAACGTTATGCTATCCAAGTCGGACAAACTTTTAGTTGAAGAATTGAAACGCCGCCTGCAAGAAGTGGCCGGGGATCGCCTCCAGGCCGTAATCGCCTATGGGTCGCGGGTCTGGGGACACCCTACACCCGACTCTGACTTGGATGTGGCGGCGACTATCCAGGGTCTGACTCCTGAGTTAGAGGAAGCCTTACATGAGGCCGCCTACCAGGTTATGTGGGACCATGATTTTACCCCTATCATCTCCCTCAAGGTCTTTGACGATAGGCGCTTTTCAGAATATCGTGAGCAGGGATTTTCCTTTTACCGTAAAGTGGCCCAAGAAGGAATTCCCTTGTGAACCTGACGGCGGAAGTTGAAGCCTTAATGGCCAAAGCTCGACATGCCTTAGAACTTGCGGGAAGGCTCTTGAACAGCGAAGATTTCGGCGATGCCTCAGGCAAGGCTTATTACGCAGTATTTTATGCCGCTCAAGGCTCTTTTAAAAATCCACGGTATTGAAGTTGTAAAAAATTCTTCCGTGGCTTCCGTGCTGGGTCGAGAATTTGTAAAAACCGAACGGTTAGACCCGAGATTCCAAAAGATTATATTAAAATCCCGCCGGGTGCGTGAGGTCGCTGACTATAGTATTTTTGATGTCGTTAGCGAATCCACGGCCAGATCAACGGTTGAAGACGCCCGGTCCTTTATCTTAGAAATTGAGCGATTGCTGCTTGAATGATACGACAGTGTCATAGCGGCCCCGGGCCGCCCCATTTCCGACTACATATATTTTGAATTTTAATCTTTTAGCTGAAAGCTGACAGCTGATAGCTATAAAGCTGACAGCTTCACCGGAGGTGAATTATTTCTCTCGCCACATTCATCAAAGAACACCCGGAACGCCGCTATCTGATGTTCGGCGGCAAGGGGGGGTTGGGCAAGACCACCTTCTCCGCGGCCGCGGGTTACTATCTCGCCAGCCAGGGCCACAAGGTCCTGGTCTTTTCCGTGGACCCCCAGGCGTCGTTGTCCGACATCTTTCAACAGGACCTCTTCGGCAAGGGGCCCATCAAGGTGGCGGACAATCTCTGGGCCCAGGAGATCGACGCGGACCAGCGGGTCAAGGCCTACCAGGAAGAAATCCGCCAGAAGATCCGGGACATGTACGGCTTCAAAGAACTGCCCGAAGAGATTGAATCATACATCCAGGCCGCGTCCGCGGAGCCGGCCATGGAGGAGTCCGCCATCTTCGACGCGGTGGTGGACATCGTGGTGGCCGGGGACTACGACTATTACATCTACGACCTGGTGCCCCTGGGCCACGCCCTCTATTACCTGTCCATGGCCACGGTGTACGACGCCTGGATCGGCAAGATCACTGCCTTGCGGGAGCAGATGCGGGAGTACGACCAGGTGGCCGCGCACCTGAAGAAGGACGCGACCATGGATGAAGACGCCATCCTGGACGAGCTCCTCTACATCAAAGACCGCATCCAGTCCAGTTCCCGGATACTGACGGACAAGGAGAAAACCGCGTTCTTCTTCGTGCTGGTGCCCGAAGAGATGATTATCATGGACACCCTCAAGGCCGCGGAGCTCTTCGCCAAGTTCAAGGTGCCCCTCTCCGGCTACATCGTCAACCGGGTGCTGCCCGCGACCCTGGGGCTAGAGCATATCCCCGAGTATCTCCGCCATCGCCTGGAGATGCAGGGGAAATACCTGGGCAAAATTAAAGAAACCTTCGGCGCCCAGGTGCTCACCCAGGTGCCGGAGTTGGAACGGGACGTCACCGGCCTGAACATGATATCCCGGGTAGCGGATTATCTCTGCGAGTGAGGCGTCATGGAAAACCAGATCACCACCAATATGCGCAATTACCTTAAGAACCATCCCGGCCTGAAATTCCTCTTCTTCGGCGGCAAAGGCGGGGTGGGCAAAACCGTGATGGCCGGGGCCACGGCCCTGTGGCTGGCCGGCCAGGGCCACCGCACCCTGCTGGCTTCCACCAACCCGGTGCATTCCTTATCGGGCCTGTTGAACCTGGATGTCTTTGGCAAAATCACCCCTCTGCCGGGAGTGGAGAACGCGTTTGCTTATGAAATTGAAACCAAGGACACCATCGAGAAATCCAAAAAGGACATTCGGGACAAGATCAACTGGTTCCTGCGCTTTGCCGACTTGCAGATCAAGGCCGACGAGTTCGTGGACGCGGCTACCCTGAATCCCGCATTCGAAGAATCCGCCATGTTCGAGAACATGCTGGACCTGATGATGGGCGGGGAGTTCGACGTTTACGTCTTTGACACCGCGCCCACGGCCAATGCCCGGCGGCTGCTGGGCATGTCCAAGATTTACTCCCTGTGGGTGGACAAGATGGTGCGGAGCCGGGAGGAGGCCAAGTCCCTGCGCCAGTTGCTCTCCTTCTCCAAAAAAGAGGAGGCCGACCCCCTGATGGAATACCTGGTGTCCTTCCGGGAGCGCATGGGCCATGCCCGGGAACTACTCACCAACCCGGAGCTCACCTCTTTCTTTTTCGTGACCCTGCAGGAGGCCCTGCCCATCGCGGTGATTACCCGGTTCCTCAAATGGTTCCATGACTTCGGCATCCCCGTGGGCGGCATCGTGGTCAACGGCCTGCTGCCGGAAGGCGATCCGGCCACCACCCCGGAGTTCGTCAAGAACCGCCGGGAGATGCAGGCGGAGCATATGCAGACCATCTGGAAGCTCTTTGACGGCGACGTCCGGGCCCTGGTGCCTCTGTTTGAAACAGAAATCCAGGGAATCGCGCCCTTGCGGCGCCTGGCGGAGACGCTGTTTGCCTGAGGCCGCGGTTAGAGGAATTTCTACCGGACAGCACTAAAGGTATTTTGGAGGATTCCATGCCCAAATTATTGGTGACGCTTCTAGTTGGTCTGGCTCTTTTCAGCTCCCCCATGATGCTTCAGGCTGCGGAGATTGAAGGCGCGGAGATACTTAAATTTGGTATCTATAAAACAGAAATTTTAAGAAAAGAAGCGGCATCAGGAGCTGCCGGAGGAACCAAAGGCGTGGTTAAGAATCAGAAGCTGGTGGAACCAACCACGCGTATTCCGGCGCATAAAGGTGTGGAATTCGGCTTTGAATATGACATCAAAGGGCAGTCCGCAGGCGATGCAGTTGAGGTTACCAATAAATATCTGCATCCTCCGGTAACGAATCCGCAAACCAAGAAATCATTCACCAGTCAAACAACCAACGGCAAACAGAAGATAGGCAGGACTGCCTATATCGGCTATGAGTTTGAGCACGATTGGGAAGTGGTTTCCGGGACATGGACTTTACAGGTCTTTTGCCAAGGCAAGAAGATCGCGGAAAAATCTTTCCAAGTCATTAAGCAATAATCAAGAAGTTTCCTTAGATATGCAAAATACCCCCATAGACGAACGGCTGGCGGCCTTACAACAAGCCAAAGTCATTGAAATCGTCCACCTGAGCGCCGGGGTGGGAGAAAAGGCCTGTGATTTGGCCCGGAGCGCCATCCTTTTTGCAGAACACGTCATCAGCCTGATCGAATCCGCCACCCAGCTGCCCCAACCCATCGCCTGCAAAGAGGGTTGTTATTTCTGCTGCTGCAACCAGGTGGAACTCACGCCGCCCGAGGCCCTATTACTGGGGCACTATGTGGATGGGCATTTCCCTGAAGCAAAAAAAGAGGCGCTGATCGAGGCCTTGCGCCACTCCCTTGACCTCCAGGCCGGAAAAAGCAAAAAGGAGATAGCCAGGCTCAGGCCGTCCTGTCCCCTTCTCCAGGACGGAAAGTGTCTGGCCTACCCGGGCCGTCCCCTGGTGTGCCGGTCCATGCATTCGCTGGATGCGAAAAAGTGTGAAGCGGGTTATAAGAACCGCGACCTTACCAGTCCCCCCTTCTACGCCCATCGCCACGAAGTCTATTTCTCCATCAGCCAAGGGCTGCTGGCCGGGTGCCTGGCCGTGGGCTGCCAGTCCGCCCCTCTGGAGCTGGCCCAGGCGCTGCTGGATTTTCTCACCCAGGAGCGGCCCATGGAACGCTGGCTCCGGGGAGAAGAGGTTTTTAAAATATGATCAGGGAAAAAATAAGCGAGATGCAGGGAGGAGGACTATAAAGGAACCGCCTGAAAAAAATTTAACCGCAGGCTCCACCGCCCACGGCTTTGACCATCATCCATCCGACTGCGAACTAACCCTGCCGAGTACTAATTTTAGCCCTGTAAACTTAGGCCTTAAGCGCCGTTCTCAAAACTTATCTCCACCACAAAGTTACCGGCCTGGGTGCTGAAAGGAATGGCGATGGTGGGCGCTTTGCACATGTGCATGATTTCATGACCGGGACCCGCGACCACTGCAGGAATAGAGGTCTTAAATGAATACCCCTTGTTACCCAAATCATTGCGCGCGGTGCCGGAAATCATATTGGACAATTCACCCACCGCGTCTTTAATATCATCATTAACTTCCTTAAATGATTCTCCCAACATATTGGAAACAATGGCAATAATACAACCGCTGCTGAAAGTCAGGGACATGGAGCCGTTAGGCGGCCCGGTAATGCCCACAATCCCGGAAACATCTCCCCGGGAAATTTTGTCCTTCTTTAAAAATGGCTTCCCGGGTTGCACCTCGGTGAAAGCCATGGTTTTCAGCACCCCGATGGTGGCGGTGAGAAAAGGATTAATAAATTCCACGTTCATTGGGCTCCTCCCTAAGCATTGGCACGCTTGGCAAAGATCTGCTCAATTTTTTCCTGCACCGTTTCCGCGGTGAACGGCTTAACCACGTAATTATCTACTCCGGCCTTAACTGCATCCACCACGTTTTCCGCCAGTCCTTCCGCAGTGACCATCAGCACCGGCGTATTTTTGGCTTTTTCCGTGGCGCGGATATTTTTCAGGAGTTCCAGGCCGGTCATATTGGGCATGTTCCAATCCGTCACGACAAAATCTATTTTTTCCTGCTTAATAATAGACAAGGCGTTGGCGCCGTCGTCCGCTTCCACAATATTGGTGAAGCCGATCTGTTTCAGGATATTGCGCACGATTTTCCGCATGGTGGCGAAATCATCAACTATCAAGATTTTCATGTTAAGGTTGATTTCCGGTTTCATAGACTCTTACCCCTTTTGATTGTGGCGCTGAATAGCCTATTTATCGGCCTGATCGGTGATTGCCTTTAATGGAAAGGAGTGACTTTGATGGAAAAAATATTGTTTAGGATGAATAAAAATTGTTGCGGGGGTGAATGGAAAGGAGGGCCGGAGTTTAGGGATTGGACCCCAGTCTCTCCGGCCCATTGATTTTCTGGTTATCTACCACAAGTTAGCCGCCACCGGCACCTGCCGGCGGTCTTCCAGGCGAATCGCCGCTTTTTTACAGGCAGCCCGGCAAACTCCACAGCCATAGCACCACCTTTGGTCAATCTGAGACTTTCTGTTGGCCGCGCTGTAAGCCACGGCCCCGAACTGGCATACAGCCATGCATTCCCGGCAGCCGACGCACTCATCCGGGTCGATGGCGGCGACGTATTCAGCCCGAAACATCACCGGCACCGCCTGGCTGACGGTGGTGCGCAGGGCCAGGCAGTCCGAGCGGTCGCAGTTGCAAATGCCGCCGATGAACGGAGTATGGAAGGTCCAGACGCTATGGCAGAGGCCCTCTTTCTCATGTTCATGAAACGCGGCCAGGGCTTCCTCCTTGGTGAGTTTCTCCAACCCCTGGGTGTTGGGGCCGCTTAAGAAACTGTGATCCAGACCTTGGACAATCTCGGCCATTCTGCCGCCGTCAGGCGCCAGGCTGACCCCATAGCAATAACGTTTCTCCTGGCCCAACAGGGTATGGCGGCAGATGCAGGGCAGGCGCACAATGGAATTGACGAAACCGAAGATTTTTTCGATCTCTTCAATGGGCACCACCTGACCGAAATGGACCTTCTTCATCTTCCGGGTAATCCGCTTAGCTACAATATTCCTGATGAATCTCGGCAATTTCTCCAGGTCCTGGAGGCCTTGGATATCCCGAGCGATGTGATTCGTATCCCCAAGAAATCCCTCGATGAACCGGCGGCGGCGCACGTCGGCCAGCAGATCGTCGGCATAGTTCTTGGCCTGCAGGTACCATTTTTCGCCTTCGCCGTGCTGGGTGCAGAATTCGCACATCTAGAGAAGCTCCTTTGGATGATTGGCAAGCGTTTGGTTAACAGCTATCAGCTTTCAGCCTTCAGCTATCAGCTTTTAGCTTTTAGCTTTTGGCTTTTGGCTTTTGGCTTTTGGCTTTTAAAGAAGGATCCAAAGTTCCTGGTTCCAGTTTTTAACTTGTGGGAATGAAATGACAATAAGAACTTTCCGAAAAACTTGGAACTGGGAACTGGGAACAAAAAAGCTGAAAGCTGACAGCTGACCGCTGACAGCTTCTTTCTACAACTCCGGCGCGCTGCCGGGCACCAGGCAGACTACGATTAACGGCTCTTGTCCCACATTCCGCATCTGGTGCTCTTCGTTGCCAGGGATGAGAACCACCTTGCCGGGCTTAAGAGGATGCCACTGGCCGTTGCCGTAAACCTCGCCTTCCCCGGAGTGGATGAACATTTCATGCTCCCAGGCATGAGAATGTCTGGGGGTATGGCCCCCGGGCGCGATCTCAAAGATCCGCATATAAAAATTCTCGGCCCCTTCCGCCTGGCCGATGACCACCCGGGCCGCAACCCCTTTGGCGATGTCGCTGTTGAAGAGGGTGGGTTTGACATCGGTATATTCTTTGATGTTCATTATCCCTTCCTAAAATGACTATTTTCTGTTTACCTTCTTGAGACTATTGTTATGCCATTTCTTTTTGTAGTATTTCTTCCATTTTTTGATGGAGTATCGGTATCTTATTCTGAACAACATCCCAGACAATATCATAATCCACTCCAAAGTAGTCGTGGATGAGGCGATCTCTCATCCCTGCCAGAGACCGTCATTCAACTTCAGGGTATCGCTCTTTTAGTTCATCATGTACTTTTTTCGATGCTTCTCCAATAATCTCGATGCTACGGACGAAGGCCCGTTTTAGCGTAGCATTGTTCAGGAATCGGTCTTTGCTCAATCCCTTGCTTTCAGAGATTAAGTAGTCGATTTCATCTTGGATATGGCGGATATACTCAAGCGGCGAGCGTGGCATATTCCACCTCTTCAAGAATATGCGGACCCAAATAGGGGCTGAGGGATTCCCGCGTCACCAGTTCCACCCTATGTTGCAAAATCTCCTCCAAGAAGAAAGACAGGGCCATGAAAGCATCGAAAGATTTTTTTCCGGCCTCAAATTCCACCAGGAAATCAATGTCACTGTCCGGATGCTGTTTTCCATGCACAAAGGAACCGAATAAACCTAGCCGGCTGACGCCCAGAGCTTTAAGGCGAGTTCGGTTCTGAAACAATACCCTCAGAATGTCCTTTTTCGTTTTGATTGCGGCTTCCATCATGCCACCCTCTTGCCTATTCCATCTTCCGGACCCGCACCTCGATCTCTTTATTTCCCTTAAGCAACTCCACTAGCTTGGCGGGGTCTGTTTTGCCGTAGTGGTAAGGGTAGAGAATCTTGGGTTTGAAAGCCTTAGCCGCGTCCGCCACCATCTCCGGAGTCATGGTATAAGGCAGGTTCATGGGCAGGAAGGCGATGTCGATATTTTGAAGGGCCTTCATCTCCGGGTGATTCTCCGTGTCCCCGGCCACATAAACCACTTTGTCTCCAAAGGTGATAATATAACCGTTGTCCCGGCCTTTGGGGTGGAAAGGTTCGCCGCTTTCCCGCTTGTGCATAAGGTTGTAAGCGGGCACGGCTTCAATCTGCAACCCGGCCACGGTCTTCTTCTCCCCGTTTTTCAAGATCACGGCTCCCGGCAATTTAGCGGCCCCGGCCGGATTCGCCACGATTTGGGTTTCGGGCTGCCGCAGCGTGGCCACCGCCTTGGCATCCAGGTGGTCCCCATGCTCATGGGTGATAAGAATCAAATCGGCCTTGGGCAGCTTGCGGTAATCCGCGTACTGGCCCACCGGGTCCACGTGGATGACCTTGCCCCCGAAGGTGAACATCAGGGTGCCGTGACCGATGAAGGTGATTTCCAGGTCTCCGGCCTTGGTCTTGACCACGTCTTTCTCAAAATTCCCTGGCGCACTAGCCATACTCACCCCCGCCCACAGCAAAATACCGATGCCCAGGATTAACCATTTCATGGAAACCCTCCGTTTAAAACCAACTGCATTACTATGACATAGTACCAGAGATTTTTAACGAATTTCATAAAATATGGAGTCCTGCGAAATCACCGGCAAACATGAGTGAAAAAGTGAAGGCAAACCGGTTGTTCGCGCCTAAGGAAATCCGAATAGAAAAGCACCGTGTTCTTTGAGAAGGGACTCGGAGCCTGGCTGCAGGCGGCCACCCACCCTGGGGTAGGTGGCCGTAGGCCCTGTTGTTGACCCTTATAATGAAGTAATGTTGGGGATTTTGAGTTTAAAATGATTGTTTCTTATCCATAATTTGGTGAAGATGGTAAATTCTGGTAAAATGCTAGGAAATGGAATTCCTAAAATCATTGAGGTGTGCCAGTCTATTTTAGCCAGGGTGAAAAAATAATCCGCCGGGGCAGTGGCGCGCATTGCAGGTATGGCATTATGGGACCTGACAGAAAGACATATAATCTGGCGATTGTGGGTGCGGGGCGGCAAGGCATGGCCATTCTGGAAGCCTTGGTGCCCATCCGGAGAGATGATCAATTTTTCCGGGAGCAACCCTTGCGGGTGGTGGGAGTGGCCGATCTGAACCCTAAAGCCCCTGGCATCAGTTACGCCAATCGGTTCAACCTGTTTGTTACCGTTAACTTCACCGATTTTTTCCAACTTCCTGAATTAGACATTATCGTCAACGCCACCGGCAACCCCGAAGTCCTTCAGCAATTACGCAAGCAGGCCCCCGGGAACTTGATGGTTCTCAACGTGGATCGGCCGTTTTTTTCCTGGGAGGACTTCTGGGACCTGATTCCGGTGGAATTATCATCTCTGCAGGACTCATCTCCCTTGAGACTGGGTATTGTGGGGGGAGGCAGGGGAGCCTACGAGGTTCTCCAGCTTATCGCCGGATATCCGGGTTTCAGGCGGAGAATTGAAATCCTGGGGGTTGCCGATCCTAATTTCCTGGCCCAGGGAATGATCCTGGCCAGAGAAATGGGCATCCCCACGTTTGAAGATTACACTCCCCTTTTGCAGGAAGACCCGGACCTGATCCTGGAACTCACCGGGGAAATGGAGGTAAGAGAAGGAATCATCCGGCAAAAGCAGCCCCATACCCAGATTATCGACCACATTAAGGCCCGTCTTTTCTGGGAACTGTTGCGCCGGGAGGAAGACCGCCTGCGCAGCAAGGTGGAAAGCGAAATCAAGTTGGCCCGCCAACGCAGCCGCTTCCACAGAATTTTCGATCACCTGCCCGATCCAGTGCTGGTTTTGCTCTCCAACTATATTGTTGATGAAGTAAATCTCACCTTTTTAAACCGCTTTCAAAAAAAGGAAGCAGGGGAGCCTCTTGCAAAAGTCTCTTTAGGGTTGATTTATTGAAAAAATAAGCCTCATCGGCGCGCCTGTGCTAAGGTGAGTTTGCGTGCAACCACCACAGCTTGGGAGGGGCCGATGAAGCTTGGAGA